>Ga0247611_10005051_pt1 | contig 17850 bp, 26 predicted proteins | sample 177DNAGHGhighgp2_FD_192422 | JGI IMG/M metagenome (GOLD analysis project Ga0247611, IMG submission 192422) | Sheep rumen microbial communities from Palmerston North, Manawatu-Wanganui, New Zealand - 1770 DNA GHGhigh gp2 | ecosystem: Host-associated > Mammals > Digestive system > Stomach > Rumen... | reverse complement strand
TGTGCGTAGTCAAACCAACCTCTGTTGTCCGCTTTCCCCAAACAACTAGTGGTCTCTATTTGTTAAAAATTTCACAAAATATTTTAGTATATTAAATCATAAAAAGGTTACAGCCTCGTAACTATTTTGTAACCGTTTTGTTCCTTGTAAATATACACCCATGGGTGTATATTATAATTAGAGAAAGGGAAAAAACACCCGACCTCTAATGCACCTTCACAAACAGCATAAAGAACTATATTAATGAAAGGAAGTCTTATTATGCTTAAAATCAATGGTAAAGAATGTTTCGTCCGTTCCTATTCTGAAACTGCTGTCAACTATATTTTGGTTGACCGGGTAAAGGGTACCACGTCCAATGGGTTTACGCTCATTGAAGGGAAGATTACTGAAGACGGGGCGCAGAAACTGTTGACTAAACAGTTCAAGGGTGCCGGGAAAGTTCCGGCTGTCCTGTCCGTGTCCTACAGTAAGGGCGCCTACGCCTACCCGGTTGAAGAGTGCCAGAAATTCGCAATCCCGGTTGACCCGGAAGACGGCTACAAGCCTCTTGAGGGCGATGCCAACGTAGAAATTGACGACAAGTAAACAGGCGAAACGGGAACCGGGCTAAATGCCCGGTTTCTCGTCTATACAGGGTTGACCGCCTGTATACTGAAGATGCCAGGTTAGAAAGGAAAATAACATGAGTAGTTTACGTGAAGAAATCGTACGTGAGGTTAGATGCCTTGACACCCACATTGAAATCTTGTCCGAAAGGTTAGAGAAACTTGACGACCCGGACTCCCACGGGGCTATTAGAATCAGGGCGCAGTTATATGAGGTTGAAAGGGAAAGAGATAGTCTAGTGGTTATCTTAGGGCGTGATTGTGTAGAGTGTGGAAAGTAAATACAAGGAAAGTTAAAACCGGGCTTATGCCCGGCTTTTCCTTTTGTCCCAGATATTGACCACTTTTTCCTGTTAAAGTGTTAAATCACTAAAGCGCCCAGGTCTGTACTTTATTATGGTAAACTGATAAACTGTTAAAGTGCCACAGTGCTAAAGTGTTAAAGTTTTACAGTGTTAGCGTGTTAAAGTGCTACAGTGCTAAAGTGCTAAAGTGGTAAAGTGCTAACGTGCTAAAGTGCTTGATATGTGTGACAAGTGGAAAAATTATACATATAAAAAATAAAAGTGACACAAATATCAGTATAAAAAATGTACAACCTTGTAGTTTCCAATTGTGAGTGCCAATTGTGTTCTTGCGGATTTGAAATTACAATTGTAAATATTTAAAAAAAGAAAGGAAGAATGTATACATGAAGTATTTTAAAGCCAATTGTGATTCGTTTGATTGGGCTACTGAATGGCCTTTAATTAAAAACGAATTAGTGACAGAAAAAGAGAGGGCAGTTAGGTACCCTAATATATCTAACAATTGTTTTGATTCTGTAGAAATAAGCAAAAACAAAACGTATAAATCATTTGGTTTACGTTTTGAATGTAAATAAGAAAGGAAGTATCAACTATGGCAAACTTTACACACTACATTACTGGAGAACATTTTGAGTTATATGCTAAGCCAGTAAAATTACACACACAAAAAGGACAACAATTGTGGCAAAATTATATCAAATCTCAAGATGTACATTTAAATGATGTATATTACACAATGTCTGAGGAAAAAAAGACTGCATATAATTCAATTGAAACTTTATTCATGCGTACACAAGATGCTGTTAGACTACGTATTTGCACACATAACACATTTAATTTTACAATGGGTTTTTGTTATGCAAATACTGAAGAAGATGGTTATGTGCATTTCTACCTATTGTATTTTACAAGAGATAATACATACATTGTTGAGATTACTCCATATATGTATGGAAACTTAAACGTTTTATTTTAAGGAAGGAGAAATTATAATGAACCTTGGTAAAGATATTATGCTTGCTATGCTTGAAACTGGAAACACTAATCTTACAGACCCTGATAGAAAATCAATTGTAGATTGCATGAATTATCTTGCAGACAAAGATGTAGCTGTTGTAAAGTTACTTGAGCACGAAAATTATCTAATGGGTGTAGTCGCGCTTATTAGAGATGATAATAACGATATTTATATTATGGTAGATATGCTTGATAAAGGTCGTTCATTTGAAAAGTTAGATACAGGTGAGGCTATGCTTATTTTGCTTAGAGAATATGCACGGGCATGTCAAGATTGTGAGGGTAAAAAATGATAAATGCAATATTTAAATATGCCGTTGAATGTATTTATGAAACAGGTTATTCTTGTATATTAGACGTATTTGACACCAAAGAAGAAGCTAAAGATTTGGTGGAAAGAAGAATAAAAGCAGATAAATTATTAAAGGCATATAATATATGTGATTGCAATTATGTATACTGTATTGTTTTAAAAGAGGTGAAAGTAAATGACAGTATTTGAACTCGAAAAACATTTGCATAAAGAACTAGATGAAACTATTGTTTCATTTGATAGACTTACTGACATTGAACCTGATAGAACTTTTTATGAATATACATTTGTGACAGAAACTGATAATAAAAAATATTATGATGAAATTATAGATAAATATGACGGCATAACAATCTATTGTGATTGTAATAAAATTGGCAGTATTACTTACAATGTATTTATGACAAGATTTTATCTTGAAAGATTTGACGGTTCAGGTCTTGGATATTTAACAGCTCAGGAAATCAATGAAGGGAAGTTAAAATAATGAGCAATATGAGTAAAGCTGAAATGTATTATGTAATAAGAGATTCTATTGACGTCATTTTAGATGAAATGGAAGAAATAGCTATTAATTATGATTCTTATGAATTAAATGAAACTATCTGTAGAATTAGATACGAACTTGATAACTTATATGATTTAATTGAGGTGGGTTAAAATGAAAAAGTTTTTGGCAACATTAGAATTAATGTCTGTTTTAGGAGTATTTTTATCAATTTTCGCTGACCCTGATTTGTCTGATATTCATTATACTGTATTAACACTTTTGATTAGCATTTTAGTATTTATTATTTGTGAGGCAATTATGATAAACATTTCTGATTCAGACAAATTTGGTACTTGACAAATTTTCGGAAATATGATACTATATAATTAACACAAAATCATGCATGAAACTTGTGTTGTAAAAAACATTTATTTATTCAAAGAAAGGAAAATTAGAATGGCTAGAAAAAAGATGATTAGCAGAACTATTACGACTAACATTTATGAGGTTCTTTGTGTGAACATCGAAAGTAATGAAACCTTTACCCAGTATGTACAGCTTGAAGATGCTCCGAAAAATCCGGATAGACTTTTCAAGATGGTATCAAACAAGTTGAACAATAACGTAGAAAAAGCTGTTTGCATTAAAGGCGTCACAACTGAAAGCAAAAAATATGCCATTTCTATTGAAGATTTTATTCATTATGCTACTGTTGTTGAGGAGGACTAAAACATGAACGGATATTCTGTAACTATTTCTGAATGTAGCAAAGACCTTTCTGCTAAAGAAAAGGTTATGCTCAAAGATACTAAAGATGCTATTAAGTTTGATGAAGCTACTCAGGACGGAGAACTTATTATTAACCCTGAACTTTGGGCTGTTCTCTCTATTCATAACGAAAATTCTGCCGATAAAGATTATGACAATTACATGATTGTAGATATGGACGGCAAAAAGTACGTTACTGGTTCTAGTAGTTTTTGGAATGCCTTTAATGACATTATTTCTGAAATGGCTGATTCTGATGAAGAATGGGGCATTAAAGTATACCGTGTAGCTAGTAAGAATTATGTCGGTAAGGATTTTCTTACTTGTAGTATTGTGTAAGTCATAGCAACATTTACGAAAACATTCAAACCATTGAACACGATAAGGGCTACGCTCATATTTGGGCGTAGTCCATTTTTATAAGGGAGTGTTATGTATGGCGTCAAATGAATTATCCAAATTAATTAAAAATCTTGTTAGACGTGTAAAGTCAGCAGAAGAACGTGGATATTATTTTACTAAAGACATAACTAATCCTAAAAACATAAAGACAGCCAAAAAATATACAGAAGATTTTTACAAATATGCAGAATATAATGATGAAGATACATATAGTACAGTTTCTGGTGAAGAAGGTAGACGTATAGAAAGACAGAAAGCGTATTATAAGGGATTAGAAACAAGAAAAAAGAAAGAATTTTTAAAAGAACAAGAATATATAAAAGAATATAATTATATACCTACAAATGATGGTGTAATATCAGAATTGCACGATATATTAAGTGCTATGTCCTATGCTTCATTTAGTGAATATCTAGGTTCACCAGTAGTAAAAGAATATAAAGCTAATACTAGTTCTAAGCTATTGTGGTTACTTGAACAAAATATTAGTCAAGATGATGAGAGTTATAGAGAATATGTTGAATACCTAGAAAGCCATAATGAAGAAATAAAAGCAGCATTAGAAATGATTATACGTACAAGTAATAGAGATGATGTTGCTATTAACGCTTCAAGTGTTGCTTTTTATATTAATTATCAGCGTGCATTAGATGCTGATACAGCAGAGGAAATTGGTTATCAATTAGAGCAGTTATAAATATGTTTATCAGATATTCTAAATATTTAGTAGGTGATTTTGAAACAACTGTATATGAAGGTCAGACTAAAACAGAAGTATGGGCATCTGCTTGCGTAGAATTATTTAGTGAAGATGTACATATATTTCATAGTATAGGCGAGCAATTTGATTATTTCAAGAATATGAAAAGAAATATAATTGTATATTATCACAATCTGAAGTTTGATGGTGCTTTCTGGATTTCATATTTATTAAAGGACTTAAAATTTAAGAATGGATTTATTAAACTTTCTGAAAAAGATACAGATGTCAAAATGAAAGATGAAACTGAATTAAATGATAATGAATTTACATATAGAATATCTGAGTTAGGTATGTGGTATTCAATTACTGTAAGAGTAAATGGAAAATATATTCAATTCAGAGATAGCTTAAAATTATTACCATTTTCAGTTAAACAAATTGGTAAAGATTTTAATACTAAACATAAGAAATTAGATATTGAATATACTGGCTATAGATATGCAGGGTGTAACATTTCACCAGAGGAACAAGAATACATAAAGAATGATGTTCTTGTAGTAAAAGAAGCACTTGAAATAATGTTTAAAGAAGGGCATAAAAAATTAACTATTGGTTCTTGTTGTTTATCTGAATATAAAAAAATATTAGGAAAACAAGATTATGAAACATTTTACCCTAACTTATATACAATAGAAATATCAAAAGATAAATATGGAACACCAACTGTAGGAGATTACGTTAGAAAATCTTATAGAGGTGGATGGTGTTATCTTGTAAAAGGAAAAGAATCACGAATATATAAAAATGGTATTACTTTGGATGTTAATTCTTTATATCCATCAATGATGTCAAGTGAAAGTGGAAATATATATCCAGTAGGTAAGCCTAAATTTTGGAGCGGTGATTATATTCCAACAACAGCACAAGATGGAAACCATTATTATTTTGTCAGACTTAAAACAAAATTTAGAATAAAAGAAGGAATGTTACCTTTCATACAAATAAAAGACAATCATATATATAAAGCTACTGAGATGCTGGAAACATCTGATTATTATGATAATAAAACAGGTAAATATTACGAATATTACTACAATGAATTTGGTGAATTACAAGATACATTTGTTACATTAACAATGACAATGACAGATTATATATTATTTTTAGAACATTATGATTTAATAGATTGTGAGATATTAGATGGCTGTTATTTTGGTGCATTGTCATGCTCATATCTATTTGACGATTATATAAACAAATATAAGAAAATAAAATTAGAAAGTACAGGTGCTCAAAGACAATTAGCAAAATTATTTTTAAACAATTTATACGGAAAAATGGCGTCATCAACAAATTCATCATTTAAACTTGCATATATTAAAGACGATAATTCAATTGCTTATATTCCTATATATGAAAACGAGAAAGAGCCAGGATATATACCCGTAGGTTCTGCGATAACATCTTATGCAAGAAATTTTACAATACGTGCTGCACAAAAGAACTATTATGGTGTTAATCATATGGGTTTTATATATGCGGATACAGATAGTATACATTGTGATTTAGACATTGAAGATGTTAAAGGTGTTACCATTGATGATAAAGATTTTTGTTGTTGGAAATTGGAATCTACATGGGATACTGGTTATTTTGTAAGACAGAAAACATATATTGAACACATAAGCGGAGAAAATTCATATTATGATATAAAATGTGCAGGTATGCCTAGTCATTGTAAAGAACTTTTCTTAAAATCAATGCAAGGATATATTCCATCTAAAGATGATAATTATACTGACGCTGAATTAGAGTTCTTAAAAACAAAACGCACATTAAAAGATTTTAATATTGGATTACTAGTTCCAGGAAAATTGATACCTAAAAGAATAGAAGGCGGTGTACTATTAGTACCAACTACATATGAAATGAGATAAAACGAAAAGCCCTGTAGGAGAAATCCCACAGGGCATTTTCTATGTATCAACAACTTACGAATCAATAAGGCGTATAGCAAGTACGTTTCAAATATTAGCCGTACATTTAAACGGTGCTGTCTAACATTTGGCAATACAGAGTTCGCAAGATGATACCTATATAGACAAAGCAGCCATAATAGCTTCCTTGCATTTTAAATTTTTGAACCTAAATGAGCCCCTTTCAAAAAGGAACCTCATATTAGATAAGAAAAAGCTATTTCTATTTAGCATAACATAATTTATTTCATGGTCATCTGTTGTGACAGCAATTTTATGAGGAAATGTTTTATCAGGTCTATCGTCACAATATATTACACCATCATCAATAAATTCTCTGATTGCAAATTCGCATCCATTATATTTAATAGTTGCAAGGTATCTACCTGTTCCTTCAGGCTTTTCTATGAACGTCATATTATCATTAAGATATACATTTTCAGATGCATAATCAGAATATTTACTAGCACTAAATGCTCTATTGAAACCACTTTCTTTTTGTGCTCTTGAAGCACTTTCAACATACCCTTGTTCAAGCACAAATCCATCTCCGCGTAAAAACTTGGTATCTTCTTTTAATCTGGAACTAATTCCTAGTGCTGTATAATAAGGATTTAATAGAGAAACAGCATTTCCTAGAAGGTATACAGGCACGTATCTAACTTGTTCTCCCTGTCCACGTGCAATAGATGTATGAATTGAATAAAACTTTTCAATTTCATTAGTACAATAATGATTAGTTTCACTTTGAAATTCATCAAATAATATTCTATGCACATCAGAAAAATAATGACTAAATCGTTTAACTTGGTCTGCATTATTTAAAGCTATTGCATAACCACAACTAACATTATCTAAAAATAACTCTTGAAATGTACCTTTTCTCATAGCTTTACTTGTCATAACATGACCTTGAAAAAATAATGAACCAATATCCTTAAAAAATTCTGATGCTACATCAGATAATTCATAATTGAATCTATATAACAGCGCAAATTTCTCATTATCTTTCATAAATCTATTAACACAAAGTCTACCATAATACGTTGTTTTACCACCAGTTCTATTAGTAGTGCAAAGGAACAATTCTGGTGTATTTCCATTAATATCTTTCATTGATAAAAGTTTAGTACCGTCATAGTACTTATTTTCATTCATAGAATATGCCTCCTCTTAATTATTTTAACATATATATTGACAAAAGTCAAGTGCTATGATACAATATATGGTAGAAAGGAGAGTGGATGCCTTATGGATGTTTCAGCAATTGAACAAGCTATAAGTACATTTGGTTTCCCGATTGTATCATTCTTTTTTATGGCATGGTATGTCAAATATATGAAGGATACATATGAAGCCCTTATTCGTGACATCATAGAAACATTTACAAATAAACTTGACGACATGAACAAAAAACATGATGAAGAAATAAACGACTTAAAAAATACTATTGACAATAATACAACTGCATTACAAAGACTTTGCGATATGTTTGACCTTAGAGATATGACCTATAAAGGGGTGTCAGAAAAATGAATATTTTTGGCATTGATGTTTCAAGACATAATGGTAACATCAACTGGTCTAAAGTTGCTCAATCTGGTGTAAAATTTGCTATTATTAAAGCAGGTGGTTCGGATGATGGGTTTTATAAAGACCCAAAATTTGAATATAATTATACAAGGGCTTTTAATTGCGGACTAGGTGTAGGTGCTTATTATTTTGTTGGACCGAAATGTAAGTCAAGAGAAGATGGAATTGCTGATGCACATAGGTTTTATCAAATAATTTCAGGTAAAAAATTTGATTATCCTGTTTTTATTGATTTTGAAGCACCTAGTGCATACAATAAATCTGGTAATACTGAAGCAGTAATTGGATTTTGTGAATATATGGAATCGAAAGGATATTACTGTGGTGTGTATGCATCTACTCTTTCTGGATTTGATGATAAATTAATTGATACAAAATTAAAACCGTATGACCATTGGGTTGCTGATTATAGAGGATATAATGGCTATAAAGGCTCAACAGGTATTTGGCAATATTCAGAAACTGGTAAGATTAGTGGCATATCTAAGAAAACAGATTTAGATTATGCATATAAAAATTATCCGTCAATTATTAAACGTAAACATCTAAATGGGTGGTAATATATGAATTTCGTTAAAAGAACAACAGCTCCTGACCCATATGATTTACATTATGTAAATGTAGGTTTTAGAGTTAATGGTGTTTCTGGATACAACAGATGTGTTCAAGGAAATGATACTCGTGGTGCTGGTAGAGTATGGGTTGGTTCTGTATTACCAAATTGCACTGGATATGCGTGGGGAAGATTTATTGAATGTCAGGGTTTAACAACTTGTAGACTCAGTACAGGTCATGCTAAATTTTGGTATGGTAATACATCAGATGGCTATAGACGCTCACGCACACCAGAAGTTGGAGCTGTTGCTTGTTATTCATTTGGTGATAATGGGCATGTGTGTGTTGTAGAGGAAGTATATTCAAATAACAGGGTACTAATTTCAGAATCAAACTGGTCTGGAAATACTAAATACGGGTATTTTAACTCAAGAGTAATTGACCCTACAACATATTGTGGAGGGACTTTACAAGGGTATATTTTACCGTCTACAAGTTTTGATGGTGAAACACTAGAATGGCAAGCAAAAGAAATAGGTGCATATAGCAGAGAATCAAATGAAGCAATAACAAATGCAAAATTGATTTACGGTATTTTAGACAATTTGGGTTTTACATTCGCCGCGGTTTGTGGAGTCTTAGGAAACATAGGACATGAGTCCGGCTATAATCCGTGGCGTTGGGGTAGTGATATCGTACTGCCAATAAACACAAATGCCGGAACAAATACTGGATATGGTTTATTTATGTATACGCCTCCCAGTAAATACCTACAAAATAGTGTTGCACATAGCTATAGCACCTTTGCACCACACGGCTCAAATGCAACTGGTAGTCCACATGATGGTGACGCTCAAGTTTTATTTATGGAATATTATTGTTTAAACCTTAATGGTTGGATACCACGTGGTGGGCACAATGTTTCATATTCTCAGTATAAAACATTAAATAATGTTGCTACAGCCGCAGAAGTATGGCTATATAATTTTGAATTTCCTGCTAATATAGTTTCTGAAATTCCAGAGCGTGTAGAAGAAGCTCAATATTGGGCAAATGTATTAGCAGGTTATGACCCAGATTATATACCACCAGAAGATGGTGATGGAAGCGGACCGAAAAAAGGTATGCCTATTTGGATGATGATAGGACTTGATTTTTATTGAGGTGATTTTTAATGTCAGTAAAAAGCAAAGAAGAAATACTTGAATCTATCAAAGGTTTTATTGGTGATGACTCTAGTGATGAAACCATTTCTTTTGTAGAAGATTTAAGTGATACAATTAGTAGTTATGAAGAAAAAATTAATGATACTACTGATTGGAAACAAAAATACGAAGAAAATGACAAAGAATGGAGAGAAAAATATAAAGAAAGATTTTTCAGTGGTGGTTCTACTGAAGATGGATACGATACACAAAATGATGATGTTGAGGATGAACCACCGTCTCCAAAAAATTATGAAGATTTATTTACTATTAAGGAGTGATAAATTATGGCAAAACGTGTAAATTATAGTGTTCTTAATGCATCTACTATGGATATTCTTAATGTTATTCACCGTAATGCATCTTATGATTATCAGCAGAATGTTCCTGTTGTTGAACAGTATACTGATATTCCGAAAGTTGGTGAAGTACTTTTTGGTACTCCGGCTCTGCTGAACCAGTTTATTAACGCACTTATTAACCGAATTGCACTTGTACAGGCTAACTCTCTTACGTTCAACAATCCTTATGCAATTCTTAAAAAGGGTTATCTTGAATTTGGTGAGACTGTTGAAGAAATCTTTGTACAGATTGCAAAAGTTGTTGAATATAATCCGGATAAAGCGCCTGGGCGTGAGTTCAAAAGAACGCTTCCGGATGTACGGTCTGCTTTCCATATTATGAATTGGCGTGTTTTCTATCCTCTTACTATTCAGGAAGAAGATTTGAAACGTGCATTCACTTCTATGGACGGCGTAACTGACCTTATTGCTCGTCTTGTAGATAGCATTTATACGGCGGCTGAATATGATGAATATCTGCTGTTTAAATATATGCTTATTAAGGCTATTGCACATGGAAAGATGAAACCGGAATCCATTGGTGACGGTAGTGACCTTAAAGATGCTGCTACTCAGTTTAGAGCAATTTCTAATGTTATTACTTTCCCGTCTACTGCATACAATGAAATGGCAGTTAAAAACAATACACCTAAAGATAGACAGATTATCTTTATGGACGCCCGTTTTGATGCCCAGTTTGATGTTGAAGTACTTGCAGCAGCATTCCATATGGAAAAAGCTGATTACATTGGACGGCGTTTCCTTATTGATAACTGGAACACTTTTGATAATGAGCGTTTTGAAACTATTCGTGCTAACTCTGATGGACTCGAAGAAGTAACTGCTGATGAACTTGCTCTTATGGATGATGTTAAAGCTGTTCTTATTGATGAGCGGTGGTTCCAGATTTATGACAACAATAACAAATTTACTGAGCAGTATGTTGCTAATGGTCTCTATTGGAACTATTTCTATCATGTATGGAAAACCATTTCTAATTCTCCGTTTGCAAACGCTGTTGTGTTCGTGACTGAAGATGCAACTATTACTGACCCTGAAGAAGTCACGTTTACTATTGCAAGTAAAGATGTTTCTGATGATGCTACTGTTCTTACTTTTGAACTTGACCCTGCATCCTCTGCTACTCTCCAGAATATGCGTTATAACTTCACTCAGCCTCTTGAGTTTTCTGAAGATGGTGTTGCTGTACAGCAGTATGGTGCACTTATTATTCCCGCATCTAAGGTTGCTGAAGAATACACCCTTGAACTTGAAATTGGCGGCGTAAAATACGTTGCTGGTAGTGCTGTTACTGGTGCATCTGATGTTGGTGACACCATTACGTTTGCACCTGAATCTAGTTCTGAAGGCGGTTCCGGTAGCGGTTCTGAAGGCGGTTCCGGTGGCGGTTCTGAAGGCGGTTCTGCGAACACTGGTAGTTGATTTTAAAGGGAATAGTTTAACGGCTATTCCCTTTTATTTTTATGCGGATGGTGATTAAATGTATATTGAACCTAGTACAAACATACGTCTACTACATAATGTTCCATTAGATACTAGTTATGACCATACTATATATTTTGCAAACGAAACAGCGCAATATGATTATTTTGTAAGTTTACAAAAATATAACCTTACTAATTATACATATCAGCGAGTTAAAAGAGGCGTTGCAAGAGTAGGTATTGTTGCAGAAAATCTTTACGACTGTAACTATATGATGTTTAGAAACATTAATTTTGGTAGTAAATGGTTTTATGCTTTCATAACTGGTGTTGAATATGTAAACAATGAAATGAGTGAAATTTATTTTGAACTTGATGTTATGCAAACATGGCATTTTAACTACGAAATGGAACAATGTTATGTTGATAGAGAGCATAGTGAAACTGATTTATTGGGCGAACATATTGAACCTGAAACATTGGCTACTGGTGAATATATGTGTAATGGAAATACATTTAAAATTGGTGACGACTTGACGAAACTTTGTGTGATTGTTGTTGTTAATGAAGTTGGGCGTAAAGAGGACGATACCCTTGATGAAACAAACCCTGTAGCAAGTGGTACTCTTTATGATGGTATTTTTGGTGGTGGACTTTATTATTGTTTTGAAGCTAGTGATATTAATGGAATAAAAGCGCTACTTACAAGATATGTGCAAAAACCAGATAATGTAACAATGATGTATATGGTTCCAAAGGCATTTGTTACTGGTGTAAATACGACTATACCATCACCGTATATTATACCTGCTAGAGCATATGGGCGTGATTATAGAATTAATTTAGCCCCTCTAACTGGAAATGAAACTTTGGACGGGTATAAACCAAAAAATAAAAAATTATATACATATCCGTATAACTTTTATTCAGTTACAAATGTGAATGGTTCTACATTGAATGTGAGATATGAATTTTTTGAAAATCTTGCGCCCTCATTTGTAGTTAGAGGAAGTATTACAATGCCAGTAAAAGGTATATTACTTCCAATTAATTATAAAAATGCAGGTGATAATATATATGAGACTATTGACGTTGGTAACTTTCCCATGTGCTCTTGGAATATTGATGCTTTTAAGGCGTGGGTTGCGCAAAACACAATTCCTATGGCTATAAATGCTAGTGCAACAATGATTAATACTGGAATTACAGTAGCAAGCGGGCTTGGTGCTACAGCTATGGCAAATACGGCAGCCGCCGCAGGCGCTACAGGCGCAGCCGCTTCAGCTAGTCCAATGAGCTATGGCGCTATGGCTAGCCCAATTAGTATGGTTGGTAATATTCTTAGTCAAACCTATACAGCATCTATAGCTGCAGATATTGCCAAAGGAAGCAGAACAAATGGAAGCCCATTATCCGCCAATAGAATGAATACATTTTGGGGCTCAAGACTTAGCGTAACAAAAGAATTTGCAAAACGTATTGATGATTATTTCACAGTTTTTGGTTATGCTGTTGGTAGATGTAAAGTTCCAAATAGAAACTCAAGACCGCATTGGAATTATGTTAAAACAATTTCTTGCACTATTAAAGGTTCAATTCCTTCTGATGATATGAGAAGAATTTGCTCAATATATGATAAAGGTATTACATTCTGGAAACATGGGTCAGAAGTAGGAAACTACTCACTTGATAATTCTCCTGCATAAAGAGGTGATACAATTATGGGAAAAAGACGCGGACCGAATAGACGACCTAAAACAGAGTTCGGAGACAGTGCACTTAAAAACAATGCAACATATATCTTTTATTATGAACGTCTAAAAGAATTAGCTATTTCAATGTTTGAATGGGAAAATCTGCCTGATAGTTGTGATGAAAGATATCTTGAACTTGCATTATTTGATACCGGTAAAGCTGTATTCTTTAAAGACGAAGAACTTGATGAATTACTTTGTTTGCGTGTAGCTATTGGTGGTCAATGGGATATTTACAATTATCCGAAATCTAGACGTGCATACGCTACTAATAGTTATCAGAAAGACCTTACAGAAAAAGATAGTGTTATCATATTTAACAACCTTCTACGTACGAATTCTGTAATGCAGTGCAGGATTTTTGCTGAAAAACTTACAAATATTGACAGGATTATAGATGTAAATGTACGTGCACAAAAAACTCCTGTACTTATTCAAGGTTCTGAGCAACAAAGAATGACATTAGTAAATTTGTACAAAGAATTTGAAGGAAATGCGCCCGTCATTTTTGGTGATAAAAACCTTGACGTTTCTGGTCTTTCTGTTCTTAAAACTGATGCACCATATGTAGCTGATAGACTTTATGACTTAAAAATTCTTATTTGGAATGAAGCACTTACATATTTTGGTATTAGTAATGTAAACTTTCAGAAAAAAGAACGTCTGATTTCTGATGAAGTATCAAGACAAATGGGTGCAACTATTGCAAGTAGATATTCAAGACTTGAAGCTCGCAGACAAGCTGCTGATAAAATCAATGAAATGTTTGGCACAGATATTAATGTTGTATACCGTGAGGATTATCGTGAAATGGACAATGAAATTCTATTTACTGGTGATACAGAACATGGTGGAATTACTAATCTTGCAAAAAATCCAAATTCGGCAGGTGATTCTAATGAGTAAATATACAACTGAAGTACGATTTATATGTGAGACTTATGCAGGATATAATGAAAGTCAGGATTATCCTATTGATACTGTTATTGCTAAAAGCAGAGAAAAAGTTTTTAACTTTGATTTTCCAATTTTTGATGAAAATTATAGAGCTACTCTTGAAACTAAAATTTTGAAGCATTATTATACAAGAGAAATTTGTGCAGAAACAGTTGCTTTATGGAAACATTGGTTATGCACACGGTTAAATGAAATTATGCCTTATTATAATCAGTTATATAAATCTGAACTAATTGACTTTAACCCCCTCTATGATGCTGATTATACAACTAAACGTGATGATACGGGCACAGCTAAATCCGAAAACAACATTGATACTAAAAGTACAGACTGGAGACTGTTTAGTGATACACCACAGGGTGCATTAACTAATGTAGAAAACGAAAGATATTTAACAGATGCTACTAAAAACACACACGATGGAAATCAAAAAGGCAAAAACGATATTTTAACTACGGATGATTATCTTGAACATGTATATGGAAAACGTGGATATGACAGTTTCAGCAAAAGGCTTCTTGAATTTCGTGAGACTTTTTTGAACATTGATATGATGATTATTGATGAACTGTCTGATTTGTTTTTTAATCTTTGGTAAGGCGGTGAATATATATGCCAATTTTAGGGCCTTTTTGGGTACAAAAAATTCTTCCTCTTGTTTATGATAACAGTTTGAGCTATTATGAAGTTCTTTGTAAAATGGCAAAAGCTATTGATGATTTGTATGAAGAACTTGGAAATAATTTTAGTAAAATTCTTAAAAAATTCTTTAATGACATTATGCCTAGTGTAATGTATGAAGAAGAAAATGAAAGAATTGTTTTCTCTTTTACTATTACTTCAGCTATTGAAGATGGTATTCATGTATATACTCAGAATGATGAAACTATGAGTATTTACGGCGAAGATTAAAGAGGTGATATATATGCCTAAATTATCTAAATTCAGAATGAATAATATGCTTATTGATATTACAGTACCTGATGGAGAAATTACTACAAATAAACTTGCTGATAATGCTGTTACTAATAATAAACTTAGCAATAACGCTGTTACAGCCTCAAAAATTGCTACGGGTGCTGTTAGTTCTCCAAAATTAGCTAGTGGCGCTATTCGTGAGTCAGCTATTGCTGATGGTGCTATTACAACTAATAAAATTGCTGATGGTGCTGTTACTGAAGTAAAAATCGCTAATGGTGCTATTACAGCTTCAAAAATTACTAACGGTACTATTAGTGAAGATAAATTAGATAGTTCTGTACAAGCTAAACTTAATAGTGGAAGTAGTGGAGAACCTTTAGAACCTCTTATTATTGATATTATGGGTGTAGACCACGATAAAGTAACTAATAATGAAGTTTATATTGCAATTCATTCAAATCAGGAAATTTATTTTTATGAACAAAATGAAGAATTATATATTAAACTTACTGATTATGAATATGTTAGTCAGGGATATAATCTTTATTTCAAAACATTTTATATCAATACAGCAACTAACACCCTTACTGTTGAAGAATATTGTGTAAGCGTGCTTAATCTAGTATCTCCTGATGGGTATCCTACAATGACTTATAAATCTGCTACTTTGACAACTAATTCTTAATGAGGTGATTTATTATGAGTGTAAAACTTTCTAAATTTAGAGTTGACGACACTATGATTGAAATTGATGTGCCGGATGGCTCTGTTACTGAAGAAAAACTTTCACCTGAAGTTGCTGAAAAACTTAATTCTGGTGGTGAATCTGGTGGTATGGAATTTAAAACACTGGATGTGACTGCAACGTTTGAGCCCTTCGTGGACACCTATACGGGCAGAATTACGTCTACTATTCCTGAAGGCATTGTCATCAACGATATTGTGAAAATTGAGAAAATAACGACAGACGCATCCATGCCTGATGCCGTTACCTTACGACCTTTGCCAGTGTATGACTTGATTGCACGTGGCACGAATTTTGAAATCCAGTATGCAACATGGTACCAATGGATTAAGGGCGAACTTCCAGACGAAATGCGGGAGCAGTATGAACAGGTGTACCCGCTGTTAATTTTATTTATGCATCAGCGTGGAGTTTCACCAGAAGGCGGCACATTCACAATGGATTTCCGCATTACTTATGTATAATATAAGGAGTGATAATAATGCCTAAATATGTTAGCAGATTTAAAATTATGGATGGAGAAGATATTCTTATCCGTGATGCTGAAGCATACAATGTAATTAAAAAAAGATTTTCCAGAAATCTCCTTATTATTGCTGATTCTTATGGTGATACAATCTTTAGTGGAGACAATACTAATTCGAAAACTTTCATTGATTATATGAGAGAAATTATTCCTAATAACTGGACAATCAAAAGTCTTGTTCAGTCTGGTGGTAGTTTTCTTGGTTTAGATAACAATTCAAATCTTAGATTCATTAATGTAATGAACAATAATGGTTTAAGTGAAGCAGAAAGAAGTAACATTACTGACATCATTGTTGTTGGTGGATGGAATGATGTTGATAACCTTACTACACATGGAAAGACTGTTAACCAGTTATCTAATGCAATTAGAGAGTTCACTACTAGAGCAGCAATTTTGTTCCCAAATGCAAGCGTTCTTTTATGTCCTGTAGGCACGTCTGTTTTTAATACTACACAAAGACAGGGTTATCATAACATGCTTAACTGCTACACTAATCCGGCTATGAGTGGCGCAAAATTCGCAGCTATGTCTGACGCAGATTGTGTTCTTACTGATACTACAATGTTTAGAACTAATCAATGGGTACATCCTAATAACAAGGGTGGACAGGCTATTGCTAGTGCAATTATGTCGACTTTAAATGGACAGGGAATCGGTGTTCATAGATGGTGGAATAATACTGTCAATGGTGGAAGCGGAAATCTTTCAGGTGTAGTAGAAGATATTGGTGGATATATTCAGACACTTACTAGTGGTTTCTATCAGTATCAAAATGGAAGAAATGTAGAGCTTCTTATGCTTCAAACATCTATTCAGATGAATACTGACACAGGTAAATATTGGGATGGCACTCCAGGTAATTTACAAAAAATTTGTACTTTACGTAACCCGATTTTTGTTGGCAGTCAATTTAGCGAATTTCAGGCCACAGTACCGTTGAATGTTCATACTATGGATGATAAGTGGATTAATACTACAGGTATTCTTACAATGTTTGGTAAAGATATAAAGCTTTCTGTTGTAAATGTAGGTAACTCAGGTTGGGAAGGTATCTCTGTTAACTGGCTTGGTTTCACAGGTAATGTCTCAATTCGTGGCGATGCAGGTCTTTGCAATCTGTAAATAATTTTCTTGGCGCATCTATGATTCATTTAAGTGAGTTATAGGTGCGTCAAATTTTTTCGCCAGAGATGAGAGAAAGGTTGATTTGACTACGCACA
>Ga0247611_10005050_pt1 | contig 17853 bp, 37 predicted proteins | sample 177DNAGHGhighgp2_FD_192422 | JGI IMG/M metagenome (GOLD analysis project Ga0247611, IMG submission 192422) | Sheep rumen microbial communities from Palmerston North, Manawatu-Wanganui, New Zealand - 1770 DNA GHGhigh gp2 | ecosystem: Host-associated > Mammals > Digestive system > Stomach > Rumen... | reverse complement strand
ACAAGCTGTAAAAGATATACCATACTTTGACGATGATGTTTTTGAGGAGATAACCGGGATAGACGTGAGGAAATAAAATGAGATTTATAGACTGGTTTGCCGGAATAGGCGGTTTCAGGCGTGGAATGGAACTTGCAGGGCATAAGTGTGTTGGTTTCTGCGAATGGGATAAGATGAAAGGAGAAAAAGATGGCTAAGAAGAGAGTAACTTTAGAGTTCATTGTAGACCCATGTGACGGCTATGATGACTTTGAGTTTATGAAAGAGGATTTTATGACAGAGTTAAACTGTTGCGTAAATGCACCAGACGAAGACAGCTTCGAGATGGTTGTTGAGGATATTTAAAGGAGCTTAAATAATGAAAAAGATAGTAGCGTTAATGATCGTTGTGCTGGTAGTGGCACTGACGGGGTGCAGCGAGGTTGAGGACAAGACAAGCGACAAGTCGGAGTTTGTGATTGTTGAGAGTGCTGATATATGGTACGTCGTATATCACAAAAAAACAAAGGTAATGTATGTGGTTTCGGACGGAAGATATAATCGTGGAACATTTACGCTGCTTGTAAATGCTGACGGAACGCCGATGTTGTGGGAGGGTGAGTAATGGTTGATTTGAAAGAGCTTGACAAGCTGCAAATGCTTATTGAGAGCGAACCGCTGATGTGGGATTGTTGCAAGCGGTCAAGCATATATGACGGACAGCAGATAGTGTTTAGACACCCGAGAGACGGTCATATAATCTCAGACGTATGCTGTCACGGGTTAAGCGAAGGTGGTCTGCAAGGACTGTTAGAGCAAAGATTGTTGATACCGAGCGGAGAGGAAAAGCAGGGCAGATTGACAGCGGAAACGGTGTTCAATCGGTGGAGAGCGTATTTTGATGAAGAGGTGATAACATATGGTAAAGAAACTTCCTGATATATCAGGCATAGAGAACAAGATAAATGTCGGGCTGTATGGAGGTAAATCCTTTTTCAAGGGTGTGGGAGACACAAAGTACAGAGCAGAGGTTATCTCCTGTGACCGCACCGATTGTTCTTTCAGAGATAAAGGAGCTTGCTTGAAGGTGACAACTATCGCTCCGCATTACTGCAAGTACGGTCAGAGGCATATCTATGAAGGGTATACTCCGCAGGCTAAGGCTTGCCATGAATGGTGTCATGTGTTCAGAAGTGATGAAACCTATGAAAAATTGAAAGCTGTTTCGATTAACAATTATTTTGGTGTGGTAGGTGATTATTACTTCATCTACACAAGATATGTCGGTGTGAACTGGAACGAGGACGGCACATACAAGTTCAGTACTTCTACATCGGTAGACACCCATATTTTTATCAAGAAAGATGAAATGAGCGTGGACTTTCTTGAAGATTTGCTGACTTACAAGCCTTACGCTCTGTTGGGCGGCGTGATAAAAGACTATCAGGAAGATGTTGTTCCTCTCATGCTCCGTCAGATACAAATGTTTGCTCCCGAACTTTTCGGAGAACTCACAGAAGCATTTCCTCACTTTGCTGAAATCGTTCCGAGTTTTGTAGGCAAGTATGTATATGTCAAGAGTTTAAAAGGCGACATTGACATTTACTGTCAGGGAAGTGGCACGTTCCACCTTTCGGAAGATAGAACTACACTTACTTGTAAAGATTATTCGTCTTGTTTCTTACCTTTCAATGCAAAGACAGCGCAGCTTGAAATCAAGGTCACAGAAGATTTAAAATACAAGGTACAGTCCAATTCCGAAGTCTGCGAAGATACTGTCATTGCAGATTGAGCAGGGCGAAAGCCTTGCTTTCGCAAGTAAAAAGTTAAAAACAATAATTGACAAAGAGGTGATACCATTTTGAATAATAGGAAGATAAAATGTGAGCTGTATAATGATAATTTTCAGAATTTCAAAAGATATGGCATACCCAAAGCACAGCTTGTAATAGCGGATATTCCTTATAACTTAGGAACGAATGCTTATGGCAGTTCCCCTGAGTGGTATATAGGGGGGGATAACAGTAACGGAGAAAGTAAGAAAGCAGGCAAAGCGTTCTTTAATACGGATTTTAACTTCAACATAGCGGAATATTTTCATTTTTGCAATAGGCTTTTGAAAAAAGAGCCAAAAGCAAGCAATGGGCGTGGGAAATCAAGTGATGCGCCGTGTATGATAATATTTTGTAGTTTTCAGCAAATACCGATGATACAGAAATACGGCGAAAAGTACGGATTTAAAAACAGTATAGTCCTTACGTTTATAAAGAGATATTCTGCACAGGTTTTAAAATCTAATATGCGAATAGTCGGGGCGACAGAACACGCAGTATTATTATATCGTGAACGTCTGCCTAAGTTTAGGAATAACGGGGCGATGATTTTTGATTGGCAATGGTGGGAAAAGGACGATAAAAGCGTGCCAAAAGTACACCCGACACAAAAGCCAGTAAGGGTGTTGCAAAGGCTCATTGAGATATTTACTGATGAGGGTGATGTTGTAATTGACCCTTGTGCAGGAAGCGGCACAACGTTAAGAGCTGCAAGAGCACTCGGGCGGCACTCATACGGATTTGAATGCTATAAGCCATTTTATGAGGCGGCAAAAGATAAGATGTTAAACAACGATCCCGATCAACTTAGATTTTGGTGAATATAGGAGAATATATCGTGATATTTATATGGTTGTCAGGAGCAATGGGTGGTTTCTTAATCGCCCTGCTCACGCAAAAACACTATGCAAAGAAGCAGAATGAGATGTCATATCATCAAGGATATTTGCAGGCGTTAGATGATACGTTAAGACGGTTAAAGGAGCTGGAAAATGACAAACAAGAAAATAAAGAATGCGAGCTTTAATCTCCAAATGCAGGCGATAGTCAAAGACAATTGGCGATTTCTTGCAGGAATATGTCTTGTTTTATCAAGCGAGGAAATCTTCGGTAAGGCAAAGTGGGGAAAGAAAAGGCTTAATGAATGGGTAGATAGCGCAGCTGAGATGTGCAACACGTTCAACGAGTTCGACAGAGAGGGAATATACAGATACAAGCTTGACGAACTTGAACGCAGGCACGGCGAGATTATCACAAGGGCAAAGGTTGAGAGCGTTGTTACGGCGAATACAACGCTCAAACGCCCCTCCGAGATAGCGGAGATAATCGACAATGTATTGCTTGAACTATTAATGACGGTCAACGAGTTTGACAGCGTAGGGCGTGAGCGGCTAATGAACGGCTTTGAGAGCTTGACAAGAGAGCAGATAGACAATGCGCCTGCGATAATCAAGGAAAAGTATGGAATTGAAGTCGATGATGAATTTGCAGATTTTAAGGCGATTATGAACGAACGCAAGGGCAAGCAGAACAAAGTGACGTACAAGGAGCAGAAAGAGGCGGCTAAGGCGTTGCAGGCGTTCAGGGCGTGGAGCAATGCTAATAATGCCGTGTAAATCAAACGAGAATGCGCTATACGGCGTTTTGTATCAGAATTAGATAAATTATACTATAAAATGCAAAACGCCGCTATGGGCGGTTTAAATGCGAATTAGGAGGGGGTGGAGGAAAATGTTTATATTTGAGTGGATTGAACACTACATCAATACACCCGAGATACAGAGGACAATTGCTGATGAAGCACTATTCTTAGCCGCAATATGTATTATATTAGCAGCGGTCTTTCTGGTATTGGGGATAGTGGGATTTATAGCGAAGAAAATATATGATTTTATTAAAATGAGGTGAAATGCAAATGGAAATATGCAAGGAAATGATTAAACTGAGAAAAGGGCTTGATGAAAGAGAAATAGTGTGGATAGATGCGAGTGAAACATATGGCAATGATAAGATTAAGGCTCTCGGAATTGATATTTTAATATATCGAACACACTTCACAGCCCATGGCGTATGGTTTAGCGTGATATATGGACACGGCACTTATGGGGAAGAAAGCGGTTTGCTTGAATGTATGTCAAAGGCGCTTGACAAGAGTGGAGAACCAAAAGGAAGTATGACGGCTGATGAGATATTGGAGGTAATAGATGGACTTAAAGTTTGATAACGAGGCAATAGCAATATTGTTATATAAAGCAAGACGAAAGATAGCATTTCGTAACGCAATCTATAATTGCAGATGTCAAATTGATAGTAGTTTAAGCTATGAGGAATGGAAGAAAAAGCACATCAAAAAGGACGGTGAAAAAAATGGGCAAAATACCACTGATACAGACATGTTATAACTTGGCGAATGTACTCGGTTGTTGTTGTAATTATAACGATATACGAGAAATAATGATGAGCAACGAAAGAGAATGGTATGAGAAATGTGATAGAAACACTCCAGTCGTTGAATGTTGGTACAGATATTTTATGATTAGAAATAAGGAGCGTGAAAAGAGTGAAAATGAAAAAAAGTAAATATCAAAAAGCAAAATGGATAAAAGGTGCATATTGGAGTGAGGGCTGCGGAATGGGGGAAATATACGGAAATTATTATAAATGCTCAAACTGCAAAAAGGAAGTGCAAGATGATTATATGAAATGCAGTCTTAAATATTGCCCGAACTGCGGTGCAAGAATGGACGGTGATGTAAATGAATTTTAAAGATTTTCTTAAAGAGGCAAATAATCTATTAGTGGGTTATTATAATATAATAAATACAATAGAGGACAACAATCAATATATTGCAGTCTGGCAAATCGCTGAATTATACGGCAGGATACAAGCATATTTAGACTTAGCGGAAAATAATAATGACGAACAGAAAAAAACTGATGTAAAGGAGCGTGAGGAAAATGAGTGATGCTATTATACAGCGTATTATCTGTGGCGCTATACCGATACTTACAATACCGATAACGTTAAAAATATGCAAATATCGTATATTTAAGAAAATACAAACAGGGCAAGTTAAAGACAGTGCAGAAATCAATAACGGATATGAATGTAAGGTTTGTGGTGCGCATTTCGAGCTGAATAAGACGGATAAATATGTTTTAAAAGTAAGACCAAATGCGTTTTTATCGCCTGATAAATATGATACATATGACTGCTATGACTGTCCAAAATGTGGCTGTCAAATCATAGTAAATGAAAGGATAGAAGGTTTGAGAAATGACGAACAGAAAGAAACTGATACAGACTAACATTTATGATTTGCTTTTTAGGCTTAATCAGATATTTTAGCACTTGACAATGCGGAAAGCTGCATAATGTCATACATTAGGGACGGCAGGCAAAGCAAAAAGATAGAATGCAATAAACGCTGTGTATCGTGCATATGTTTATGGCTTGATGAGGAGGTGGAGTGATGAGAAACTTAAAAACCTGTCCGTTTTGCGGAAAAGATGTCAAAATGGAGATAGATGAAATAAACAGTCGCACATCGGACACAAGAACGATATGGGTAAAATGGATTATTCGGTGCAGACAATGTGGCTGTGAAAAAACAGAAAGCGGCGAATATTATGTAAGCACTGATCTAACCTTGTTATCAAAAGATAAGAATGAGCCAACGCAGATGCTTATTGATGAATGGAATAGGAGGTTTTGATATTGAGAAATCTTATAAGTGTTGCGGAGTTAATACCCAAAGAGGACATAAAAAGACACCCTGAATATAAAGATAGAAAACTCATAGCTATGGCTGAAAGAATCGGGAGAGAATTATATGAGCAGGGGAAAATGGATATAAAAGAAGATGATATGACATCATTTTTCTTTGGAGAGGGAAGTGTAAGAATAATAATGAGTTTAAAAGTTCCGTCATATTCTGAAATCGTGATACCGAACGTCACAAAGAATACATCGGAGATAGCACATTGCGATAAATTTATCTGCGAGAAATGCGGAATACATCTCAAAGATTGGGCAAGAGTAAAGGTTGAGGAATATGAGGACGGCTACAAGGACGAAGGCTTATATGAATACGAGTTTGAGTATTGTCCGAACTGTGGCGCAAAGGTGGTGGAGTGATGAATGCGCAAATATGTGATAGATGCGGTAAAGTTGTTAAGCCGGGTGATATGCAACATAGGTTAAGCATAACAAAAAGTATATCGTTTGGATACTTCCCTGTTACGCCAATACGGAGCATAGATTTATGTTCGGACTGTATAAATGATGTGATTAGATTTATTATAGTAAAAGCACCGAAGGAGGATAATAATGACGGTTAATTTTAACTACGGGGCATTATCTGACCCATTAGAAGAGCAGGCAAACAAGCAAGGATTTACGCTTGGAGAAAAGGTGAAACTCTGTAAAAAATTGACGTATGGCTTGGTGTTGAATACGGTATACGGCACTTGGGCGCGTAGTCAGTATGAGAAAGCAATACAAAAGCTACACAATAAAGTTATCAAAGAGGTAAAGCTAATAGATAAGGAGAAGTAATATGCGAAAATTAAAAATTGCTGGATATATTTTAACAGGCTTATTTCAATTAGGCTTGCTTATAGGGATAATAATAGCAATATATACAAACAAAGATTTTGATAAAATAGTCCTTGCAGTGGTTTGCTTGATTATAAATATTGGCACAATTGGTCCGGCAGGGATATGGTTCAAGCCGTGATAGTGATGATAGATGATTATTACAAGGAGGATAATAATGACAGTAAAGCAGAAATGTGAGTGTGAGCAGATATGCAAGCATTACGGCATAGAAAGTCAAAAGATGATACTTATGGAAGAATGCGCCGAGCTTATACAAGCGGTGTCAAAGCTGACAAGGGCAGAGCAGGACGGAAAGCCATTTGAAAAGATACAAGCGGCGTTTGATATGGTCGAGGAAATGGCGGACGTACATATAATGATTGAGCAGGTCTTAAAGCATTATTTTATAGACAGTGACATTAGGCTTGATTATAATATTAACAAAAAGCTGAAACGGCAGCTCGAACGGATAGAAAGTGAGGGAAAGCAATGATAATTAACCTTATTTGCCTTGCAGGCGGATTTATATGCGGATTCTTTACTGCCGCTCTTATGGTATCGGCAAGCAGTTATGATGATGAGGTGGAGAAATATGAAGATAAAGACGCTAAATAGATACAATGAACTGAAACAAGAGCTTGAAAGCATAGAGGAACAGTTGCACCCAAAGAAAGTATATGACAGCGTGCAAGCGTCAGGCGGTGCGCCTGCATACAGCAAGATAACACGCAAGGTCGAGGGATACATACACGGCAAGGGAACGATCAATCTATTAATGGAACAGTCGGCACATATCAAGCAAATGCACTTGATTGAGGAATTTATAAGAGATATAGGCAATACAGATATAAGAAAAGCCCTTGAATTGTATGTGTATGACGGCTTGACGTGGGAAGAAGTCGCAAATGAGCTGAATATCTCGGGAGATATAGGGCGCAGGGTCGCAAGATACCTACAACCGATTGATTTTGACGAATTTGTGAAAAGTGTACAATCGCTGAAATGATATTTCTATATCAAGTGGCGGTCGGTGGCAGTCAATGTCCTTGTATGTCGGTTTAAAGTGTGGTAAAATATAAACTGAGGAACAATGACGATTACGGCTTGATTTCATTTGTTTCAAAAAGCTCCTATGGGGCGGAAACGCCCCGAATGGACGGCACATTCTCGGTGGAGTTAACAGCTCCTGCCGTCCTCCATAGTCGTGCCGATTAACCGTCCTGCACGGCAAGCGTTTTAAAGGGTGTCGCACAAACCCTTTTCCAATCCAGTATGGATTTTCCATTTATTATTTATTCCTGTGTACTGACATACACAACAACCTCTTCAAATACGCACCTCAACTTATAGTCGGGGTGTGTATTACTTTGTGTGAATAGCGCAGTGCCTAGCGATTGCAACGCGAAAGCGGCAAGCCTTAGCCGCCCGGCACTGCGTTATATTTTTAAGGCGATTACGAAAGGCGGTAGTGATATGGCGAGATGTAAAGACTGTGTACACTGGGACGATGGCAAATGCAAAACCGAGAATAGGATAAAAGAATATGCGGAGGAAAATTGTGGTGAGTATGTGCCAGTTAGTATTACAAAAGAAATTTTTAAAACTGAACTGGAAAATGAAGATCAAAGATACCTAGTGAGAATGTTGCTTAAACAGATTTATTGCCTTAAACAAGAACTGATATTGTGCGGCTCTATAATGGAAAGAAGTCAATGCCTCGATAAAATAACCGAAATGGTGCGTGATGACTGTCTTGAAAGAATAAGGAGGATAATACTGTGAGAAAGTACACAAGAGAGCAAATAGACGAACACATACAATGGCTCATAAAGTTTATGGAGGACGAATATCCGAACGGCTTTGAGCTTGTGATAAGTGCGGCAGGAGCGGAGATTGATGCCAAAAATATGGTTATGGCGTTTACATCAAACAGCTTTATGGAGTTTATCAACGGCAAAAATGACTATGGAATGGACAAAGCTATGGCTGATATGCTTAGAAGCTGCTGTATGCCGCCGAGGGATAAGTCACAGGATAAAGAGGTAAAATAATGAACATTATAGACAAGCCCATATCAGAGCTGACATCATATGAAAATAACCCAAAGATACATACAGATGAGCAGATAGACAAGATAGCAAAGTCAATCGAGCTAACAAAAGGGCTTAGACAGCCGATTGTGATTGACAAGAATAATGTTATCGTGGTAGGTCACGGCAGAGTGCAGGCGGCTATGCAGCTCGGATATGAAACAGTACCGTGCGAGCTTGCAGATGACTTGACAGATGAAGAAATCAGAGCTTACAGACTGATTGACAATGAGCTTGCAAAGGGCGAGAGTGACCTTGACTTGCTTGAACAAGAGCTTGAAAATATTACAACGCTTGATATGAATGAGTTTTTTGATGATATTGATGATAATTTCTCAATCGACAACATAAATGACAATATGGACGTTGATGAAGATGAAAATGATTATTTCACAACAAAACTGACATTCCCTATGGGTAAGAAAAAACAAGTGTTAGCGTGGTTGAGAGAACATAAAGAGGATATTGTAAAAGAGATAATTGCAAGGAGTGAACATTAATGGGAAATTGCAGCTCGGGAGCTGGCGGCGGTGGCGGCGGCGGACAGTTCGGCGAAGGAATGATAGGGAAAAGCACATCTACAAGAGTTAGATCATCACACCCATTAACTGATGAGATACAACGTGGCGGTGGAAGTTTTGCAAATGAAATCATGAATACAAGAGATGCAATGGAGAATGAATACGGTTCAGCAGTAAAAGATGTTCGACTTCATGTTGGAACATTTTCAGATAATAGTGTTTTGGGTGCGTATGGTGGAGATACGCTGTATATGAACGAGAAATACATCAAAAACCAATATCTCACCGAAGCAATGAAGAATACAGATGGATTCCACCCGGGTATTGGTAATAAGACAGGCGCAGAAGCTGTTGCAGCTCACGAGATAGGTCATAGGCTTGGAGAAATAGCGGCAAGAAAAGCAGGAATTTCAGAGCGTGATATTGTTGCAAGAGCAGGAAAAACAGTAGGAATTAAGACAAATAACATGGCAGGGCATATAAGCAAATATGCGAGATCGAATTATAGTGAGACCATAGCAGAAGCGTGTTCGGACGTTCATTGTAACGGCTCAAAGGCTTCAAAGGCGAGCACGGCTATTTCCAATGAGCTTAAAAAGATTTTGAGGGGGTGAAAATATGGCAAATAAAACATTACCTGCTTCAACAGGATATTTTAACAAGAAAATGACAGATATTCTAAAAAAAGGGGAAAAGAAAACAAAATCAACATCTAAGGCGAAAGCGAAAAAATAATGATAAGCTGCGGACTTCAATGTATTAACTGCGATTATCCCGTACACATGGACACATATGTGGGCTGTACGCATAATTGCAAATACTGTTATAAAACAGCAAGGTCAAATCACATAGCAAGAAACTTCAATGATATAAAGCCCTTAAACAGTGTCAAGGGTGTAAAGGACTTTATAAATGGGAAAAGAAACCTCGAAACCATGTGCTTTGATTGGGATATACCTTTACACTGGGGAGCAAACAGCGACCCTTTTCAGGAATGTGAAAAAGAATATCATGCAAGCCTTGACGTGTTAAAGATATTTGCAGATACAAAATATCCTTTTATCGTAAGCACGAAGAACCCTTGCTTATTGACGGAAGAACCGTATTTGTCAACTATCTCCGAATGCGAGTGTGTACTTCAAATATCAATGGCTTGTAGTAAATATGATAAACTTGAAACAGGCGCACCAACATATGAAGAACGCTTGAAAGCGGCTGAAATGCTGTCACAGCACGTTACAAGGGTAGTAGCAAGGATTCAGCCTTATTTTATTGACTGCAAAGATGATATAATAAACGAATTGCCCAAAATGGCAAATGCAGGAATACACGGTATCATAATAGCAGGATATATTTCTCCCAAAAAGCAGAACAAAATGGAGAGAATTGGTAAAAAGTACCGTTTTAAGCCGTCAATATTAGCAAGAGATTATAAAGAGATAAAACAAGCCTGTCATAATGCAGGGCTTGCTTTTACTTGTACCGAATACGGCTTAGACTGGCTATCAGATGACCTAAAGTGTTGTGGAACGGCAGGACTTGATAAATACAAGCCGAACAACTTCACGCTTGCAAGGCTATGTTATACGCCTGAGTTGGCGATACCAAACGAAACAATGAAGAAGAAAGGCACAACAAGACCATTTAAATCTGTGAGAATGACACAGGCGTGGGCTTTGGAGCTGAAAAACAAGAGTTATTATGACATGATAATGAGCTATGAGCCGAGCAATACGGCTTATTGTCTGGAAAAGAGGGAGAAATATGGGTAACTGCAACGGGAATTATGTGACATCTTCTGGTGGCGGCAACGGACTGCCCGAAGCTATCTCATCGCAAATGACAATAAATGGTAAAACCTTTGTAATAAATGGTGATCAAGTCACTTCTCCATCAGGGAACACATTCACTGTGCGCGAAATATCAGAGCCAGACAAGGAAGGCATGAAATTTGCAAAGAAAATGGGTTTTGAAGACCCTGTAAAAGTATCAAGCAGGGCTTTGACGGAACGCTCGGTTGCACAAAGGGCACTTGAACAGAAAAAGCAAGAAAGAGAAAATTTCAATGAGAATATGAGGAAAAACGTGCCTGGCTACGATGAAATTGTTAAAGCAAGGGCACATAATAATAGTGAAAGGCAAAAGTTCAACAAAAGTTTTGATAGTGAAGGTGGAATTCATTCGCCAAAATATCAGGACGTGGCAGTTCTTGAAAAAAAGTATCCAAGGGCAACTGCTTACCTCAAAGCCGAAGGCTATTCAAGCGCAAGCAACTACGTCAAAGCGAGACTTGGAAAAGAAGCAATGGATGCTATAAGGATGGGAAAACCATATAAAAAAGCCATAAAAGATATGGAAAAGAAGTGGCATGATCATACAAATGAAGCGGTATGGAGAAATTAAATGATTTCCTGCGGACTACTATAACGAGGTGAGACAATGGCTAAGGCAGGCAGAAAAAGTCTTATAGATGAATACTTGACAGAGGACGGGCTTTTGCTGCTTGAAGGCTGGGCGAGAGACGGCTTGACAAATGAAGAAATAGCCGCAAATATCGGTGTAACCTCAAAAACGCTGTATGAATGGATATCAAAGAAACGTGAAATAGGTGACGCCCTAAAAAGAGGAAAAGCCCCTGTCGATATAAAAGTCGAAAATCAGCTTTTAAAGTCTGCTTTGGGCTTTAAGGTGACTGTGAAAAAGGCTATAAAGGTGAAGACAAAGAAGAGCAAGCCGGGTGTCGGGCTGATTGAAGAAGAACACATTGAAATGGTGGACGAAGAACAGTATATACCGCCCGTTCCTGCTGCACAGTTCTTTTGGCTTAAAAACAGGAGACCTGACAAGTGGAGAGATAAACAGATTGTAGAACAAACAATATCCGCCGATGACGGCTTCCTTGACGCTTTGAAAGGAACGGCGGCAGAGGACTGGAACGAAGAAGAGGGCGAAGATGTTTAAATTCAAGCCATTTTCAAAAAAGCAAAGGCAAGTATTGAACTGGTGGACTGAGGATAGCCCTGTAAACGAATATGACGGCATTATAGCTGACGGCGCTATAAGGTCGGGTAAATCCCTTACAATGTCATTATCGTTTGTTCTATGGGCTATGGATTGCTTTAACGGACAGAATTTTGCGATGTGCGGTAAAACAGTCGGCTCATTCAGAAAAAACGTGCTTGTTTGGCTTAAGCAGATGCTTGACGGTCGGGGTTATGAATACTCCGAGAGCAGATCGGATAATATGCTGACGGTCAAGCGAGGGGATAAAGAGAATTATTTCTACATATACGGCGGTAAAGACGAACGCTCACAAGACCTCATTCAAGGTATAACGCTTGCAGGCTTATATCTTGATGAGGTTGTTTTAATGCCCGAGAGTTTTGTCAATCAAGCAACAGGGCGTTGTTCGGTAGAGGGTTCAAAGTTGTGGTTTAACTGCAACCCTGCAAGCCCGTCACACTGGTTTAAGGAAGAATGGATTGATAATGCAGATGACAAGAATTTACTCTATCTGCATTTCACAATGGACGATAATTTGTCATTATCAGAGAAGATAAAGGCAAGATACCGCAGCTTGTATGACGGAATATTCTACGATAGGTTCATTCTCGGTCAATGGGTATCGGCTGAGGGGCTTGTATATCAATTCAGTGAGGAAAACATTACCGATGAAAAGCCCGAGGGAGCACAGTATTACATATCTGTTGACTACGGCACTTTAAATCCATTCTCTGCTGGATTATGGAGTGTGACAGGCAATAAGGCGACAAGGATAAAGGAATATTACTATTCGGGGCGAGATGAGCAGTTATTAAAGACTGATGAGGAATACTGCAATGAAATTGTAGAGTTTGCGAAGGGCTATAAGATAGAGAAAATAGTGATTGACCCGTCAGCGGCGAGCTTTATCACAGCTATAAAGCGGAAAGGCTTTGCAACGATTAAGGCGAGAAATGATGTAATTGACGGTATTCGCATTGTTTCAAGAATGCTCAAAAACGGCAATATAAAAATAAACCGTGAGTGCAAAGATAGTATAAGAGAGTTCGGATTATATCAGTGGGATAGCGATTCAAGTGTTGATAGCGTTATCAAGGACAACGATCACTGTTTAACAGCAGATACGGTCGTAAAAACCGATAAAGGTGATGTCCCAATATCAGAATTGGTTGGAAAGACTGGCAAAGTATGGAGCTATAACATACAAACGGGTAAAGCAGAGCTAAGAGAGTTTAAAGATTGCAGGCTTACTCAAAAACAAGCTGAAATATATGAAATAACAACAAATGACGGCAATATTATCAAATGCACAGCCGAACACCCGATATTAACTCAACGGGGATATGTCAAAGCAATAGAGCTATTGCCAACAGATAAAATCATTAAAATAGAGGTGTAATATGAAAATATCGTATTCAGCGGACGGCAAAACAGCAGTCTATTGTGGGTACAAATTCAGAAAAGACCCCAAAACAGGCTATTATTTATGCTCAAAGAAAACAGATGCAAACAAGCGTGAACGCTTACACGAATATGTGTGGAGATCAGTCTATGGAGAAATACCAAAAGGCTATCATATACACCACATTGACAAAAACAAAGATAACAATGAAATATCAAATCTTCAATTGTTATCAATAGCTGAACACATGAAAATACACGCCGAAATGAGAACCGATAAAGAAAGGCAAAAGTTAAGGAATAATCTTATAAATAATGCCACTCCAAAAGCCAAAGCATGGCATACGAGTGAAGCAGGGCGTGAATGGCATAGTAATCATGCAAAAGAAATGTTACAAAATAGGCAACTAAGAGAATATCAGTGTACAAATTGCGGTTGTACCTTTACCACATATCATATATACAGCGATAAAGCAAATCATTTTTGTGGGAACAATTGCAAGGCGGCGTTTCGGCGAAGATCAGGAGTTGATAATGTTGAAAAAAGATGTAAGAAGTGCGGAAACACATATATTGCAAACAAATACCAACACACCGCTTACTGTGAATGCTGTCGGGATAGCAAGCATAAGAAAGGTTGGCAAAGCTGATGTATACAATATGGAAGTTGAGCATAATCACAACTTTGCCGTAAATGGCGGATATATCGTTCATAACTGTATGGACGATATTCGCTATTTTTGCAACACGATATTGAAGAATAGATGTAAAGAGATAGTACCTATAAGGTGGTAAGGAGTTAATATGGATTTTTCGCAAGCATTAAAAGAACTTAAAAAGGGCATGGCTATAAAGATAAGAGGAAATAAAGAATTTTTTACGCTCGATAAAGATAATAATATCATTTATTATGACGGAGCGGGCAAGCAGGCTAAAACATACAGCTTTGATGTCGATGCTATACTAAGCGATAATTGGGAAATTGCATATGTTATAACCGAGTGTATGCTTGAACCAATCAAAAGTTTAAATGAAGAGCTTGACAAGGAGAATAAAAAGTTATCTGAGTTAGAGAAATACAAAGCAGATATTAATTACCTTAGAGGGCAGATATCAGTGTTAAGAGAAATGCTTGGCAAATAGAGATAACAAACGGCGGTGAAAAATGAAAACATATCAAGATTTATTGGAATGTGGCGATTATGAGAACCGCCGCATTGATTTTATTTATGAGGCTATAAACGATCATGAGAGCAGCTACGAATATGAGATAGGACACAAGGCAGGGCTATTCTATCGGCACAGAGACCCGAACATAGAGAGCTATCAGAAAATCATTTATGATATACAAGGCAAGGCGCACGTTGATGAAATAAGCCCAAATCACAAGCTTATGTCTAACTTTTACGCAAATCTCATAGATCAGGCTATACAGTACCTACTCGGTAACGGTATCAGCTTTGAGAATGAGGGCATAAAAGACGAGTTATCAAATCAGCTTGACCACAGAATTAAGCGGATAGCTGAGTATGCCGCTATTGACGGCAGCGCTTATGGCTTGATTGATGTGCAGGACGGCAAGAGAGAGCTTATACCGCTTTGCTTTGCTTGCCAGATAGACGGCAACGAGCCACTATTTATACCGCTTAAGGACGAGCGCACAGGCAAGCTAATGGCAGGTATAAGATATTGGAGATTAAGCGACAGTAAACCGCTTATGGCAACGCTGTATGAGACTGACGGCTACACAGAGTATCAAGAGTATGCTTACGATGATGAGAGCAAACCGAGGTTGACGGTAACGCAGGAAAAAAGACCGTACATTGTTGATAGTGTAAGCAATGCAGCGCAGGGTGTTTATATTGCAAATGGGCGTAACTATGACAGACTGCCGATAATCGAGATGGGCTATATCAACAATCAATCATCATTGATTGGAAATGAGCCGACAATTACCGCTTACAATATGGTTTTATCGGGCTTTGTAAATCAAGTCGATTGGAATTTACTATATTGGATAATAAATAACGCTGACGGAATGTCGCAGGTCGATGATATCAATTTCCTTGCTGATATTATAAAGACGCACGTTTTACATACAAGCGGCGAGGCAACAGCACAGCCTTATGAGGTAACGATACAACACGAGGCGAGGTCGGAATTGCTTGACAGGCTTAGAACACAGCTATACGAAGATATGGGCGGTGTTGATGTAAGCAAGAACAGCGCAAATATGACAGCGACAGAGATAAAATCTGCTTATGCCGCACTTAATCGCAAGTGCGACAAGATAGAGAGCTACATTGATGATTTTATCGCTGATACGCTAGAGATACTCGGATATGAAGGCGAGGTATGGCATTATCAGCGTGATGTAACTATCAATCAGAGCGAGGCGGTGCAGAATATTATTGCATCTGCGCCTTGGTTGGGCGAGGAAATGACAACAAGGGCACTCTTAGAGGTGCAAGGAAAGATAGATGAATTTGAGAAATTGCAAGCTCAGAAAATAGCTGACGACTACAAAGCATTTAATTCAAACGAAAATAGCCCTACAAGTGAAAATGAGGGAGAGGGCGAGTAATTTATTAAATAAATCAAATCACGCTTAAAACAGCGTTTATTTGCGTTTGGGGGCATTTATGAAAGAGATTATTTTTGATATCGGTCACGAGGAGACCGAAGAGCTGCTCAAACAAACGGAAAAACGCATTGAAAATGTGTATCGGCAGGCTTACAAAGAGCTTAAAAAGAAGTCCGATGATTATATGGCGCAGTTTTTAAAGACGGACGCTGAAAAGCGGAAAGCGATGCAGGCAGGCGAGATAACCAAAGACGAATACAGACAATGGCGGCAAAGTCATCTGTTGACAGGTCGGCGGTGGGCATCAATGCAGGAGAGCTTAGCAAAGGATTTGAGCAATTCTAATCAGATAGCTGCAAGCATAATAAACGGACACTTGCCTGATGTTTACGCTATCAATATCAACTGGGCAACATATCAGCTTGAACACGATTTTAAAATCGATACATCATTTACGCTTTATGATAGGCAGACAATGGAGCGGCTGTTGAGAGATGACCCCGATTTATTGCCGTGGCAAGCGAATATAAACACGCCCGAAGATATCAGATATCAGAAAAGGCATTTAAGCTCGGCTATGATGCAGGGTATTTTACAAGGTGAAACAATTCCGCAGATAGCAGAGCGGCTTGCAAGCTCACCTTGCAGAATGAACGCAAGAAACGCCGTTACAAATGCAAGGACGATGTATACCAGCGCACAGAATGGCGGCAGAATTGACGGATATAAGCGGGCTGAGGGTATGGGAATACACCTAAAGAAACAATGGCTTGCAACGCTTGACGGGCGGACAAGGCACGAACACAGACAGCTTGACGGACAGATAGTTGGAACTAATGAGAGCTTTGAGGTTGACGGCTATGAGATAGAGTTCCCGGGTGACCCAAAAGCGGCGGCTGAAATGGTGTATAATTGCCGATGCACAATGCGCTCGGTGCTTGATGCGCTTGATAAGGGCGGATATACGGAATATGAGAAAAACGGCAAGCTCGGTGATATGAGCTATGAGGAATGGAAGAACGAGCATAGCAAAGAAGAGAAAACGAGTGAATATAAGGATATATACGAAGAATATAACGTAAATTCAGAAAAAATAAAGCAAGCACTATCGGGCGTTGAAGAAAAAAGGCGTTCGCTTGATTATGAGGTGGGTACAATAGTTGATAGGCAAGGAAATATAATAAAAGAAATTAAAGGTGAAGATCACTCTGTGTCTGTTGACTATAATCTTGAAGATTTGATATTCACGCATAATCACCCAGGTGGCGGAAATTTCTCCGAAGGTGATATTAAGTCAATGCTTGAAGATAAATTGCTTGAATTGAGGGCAAGCACGCCGCAAGGCACATATTTCTCACTTCTTAGAACATCATCTTCAACATATGATTTAGAATTTTGGGAAGAATATAAGAAAAATGTCAAGTTTACAAAGGCGATGAATGCCGTAAGAGATGATATAATAAGTGGAAAATTGCCGAGAGATATTGAAAAAATAAAAGGGTTTGGGATATATACAGAATATATGTCCAAACTTGCAGATGATTTCTTGACAAACAATGCTGAAAAATATGGCTATATCTATTCAAAGGGCGTGATTAAATGAGATATGGGGCAACTGATAAGCAAATTGAGGAAAAAATAAAAGAAATCGAAAAAGCGATAGGCAGGAAATTAACAAACGTTGAAAAAAACGCTATTAAGAGGATAGAGGAATAAATGGCTAACAATCAAGTGCAATTTATTGATAATTCGGACGTATACTTGACCGCTCTTGGCAATAACTTAGACGCAACACTTGAAGCAATAGGTCTTTATGCCGTTGGTGAAGTTGTACAGACTATCA
>Ga0247611_10005049_pt1 | contig 17855 bp, 11 predicted proteins | sample 177DNAGHGhighgp2_FD_192422 | JGI IMG/M metagenome (GOLD analysis project Ga0247611, IMG submission 192422) | Sheep rumen microbial communities from Palmerston North, Manawatu-Wanganui, New Zealand - 1770 DNA GHGhigh gp2 | ecosystem: Host-associated > Mammals > Digestive system > Stomach > Rumen... | reverse complement strand
GCTCTCGGAAGCTCTCCAGGCCTGCCATACGCTGGCGGCTCTGGAACAGGCCATCGCCCAGGCAGGGCCAGATACCGACTGGAAGTCGCTCATCCACCACTCCGACCGCGGGGTACAGTACTGCTGCAACGAGTACGTCGGACGCCTTCAGTCGCTAGGCATCCGCATCAGCATGACGGAGGACTACTGTCCTACGGACAATGCCCTGGCTGAGCGCGTGAACGGCATCATCAAGCAGGAGTGGCTATACCGCATGAAACGCCCTGAGGGTACGCGGCAGGCGCGTGAACTCATCCGTGGCATCGTGGATTTCTACAACAAGCGACGGCCGCACATGAGCATCGGAATGAAGACACCGGCACAGATGAGAGCCGAGAGCAACCCAGCTGCATGAAACAGCAGGTGTCGGGGCTGACCCCGACACCTGCCATGTGTGTTTTTCATGGTAATTAGATTAAAAGGTTAATGATTTTTTCGCAGAAAGGAGGTCAGTTAAGAAAAAAGTACTACTTTTGTGCCCGAAAGCCGAATGTGCAGGTGCGCAGGAAGCAACTGAGGAGAATGTGCACTGCCTCAGGAAGAGATTAAAGCAAGTGTGTACAACATCAGGAAACTTAGGTAACAAAGTGTGTACCTTTTTCAGGCAAAGTCAGGGTTCTAAGGGAGTGGGACGGAAGTTTTATAGGTATATGAAAAAAGCCTTAAGGGTTTTCCGCAAAACCCTTAAGGCTTTCAAGTGGCAGTCTGTCAAACGATTATGACGCCTTCAGCTTGGTTGATACCGCCGATGAAGCCGAAGGAGAAACTGCTGCTCAACGAGAACGTCACCTCTGTGGATGAGCCAGATTTGTTGACTTTGACGCCAGGCAGCTCGAAGTTCCAACCGCCCGGGTTCTCGTCATCATCGAAGTCAATGGTTGCTGCAGTTACATTTGTTAAGCTTAATGTTGCCATCAAGATGGCTAATAAAACCTATTTCATTGTCTTATACATTATTATGTTATGTGTTTTACTTCTTCTTGAACGTCTTCCTGAGGTCTGCAAGGCTGGCTTTGCCTTCCAAATAAACGAGGGTGATGCTGTTGCCGCCCGTTACTTGTCGGCATTGATAGCAGATGTATCGGTGCAGACCTTTATTCGTGTCGGCAATCTGAACGATGGCGTAATAGAGGTGTCCGTCGCGATACTCAAGTTCAAGATTGTCGTTCCATCAGTACTTGCAAACTTCTTCCTGGATGGAACGATTATTTGATGATTGGGCTTCACTCCTTCGGGATTATGAACGATGTTTTCAGCTATATTTTCGTGCGTTTACAGAAATTTTCTCGAAAAATTGTCTTCTTAGAAATATAAACGCTATATTTGTAGCGACAAAAACGTATGATTTATCCTTCAAAAACACTGATAAACTATGAAAAATCTTTTTTTTGTGGCTCTGATGGCCATGGCGGGATTGCAAGCTAAAGCACAGACAGTTAGTGTCAGCAAGGCGCTTTTCCGTCAAGGCGACGATATGAATTGGGCGAAGCCCGACGTGGACGATGCCTCATGGAGCGAGATAGACATTACGAGGCAGTGGGACAAACAAGGTTTCCCGAGAAACAACCATGCATACGGCTGGTATCGCATTCACGTGAACATCCCCAAAAGTCTGCTCGGCGGTGCAGACCAGCAGAATGTAGTCCTTTTCCAGCTGCCTAAGGCTGATGATGTCGACGAGTGCTACCTGAACGGCAAACTGATAGGCGCTACGGGTCGTATGCCGACAGATCCGGCAGGCTATTTCTGCGGCGTAGACTTCGTTCGCGACTATCCTGTAGATGTAAAGAAAGGGGGTATTCTCTGGGATGCCGAGAACGTGATAGCTGTACGCGTCTATAATCGAGGCGGTTCGGGAGGTTTGTTCTCGCGCCCCTTGACGATAAGCTGTCCCAGGGCTGCCGACGGACTATCCATGAGCCTTACTGAGGAGAACAATGGGCGTTCTCACTGCGATGTAGAAATAAGCAGCGCTTACGCTTCGGCCGCAGGCGGTACATTCGTTGCCACGCTGACAGACCGCCAGACGGGCGCAGTAATTAGTACGCTGTCCAAAAAGCTTTCCATCAAGCGAGGCAAGCCGACGCGCGTGTCCGTACCTTATGATAAGCGTCGGATGTGTTTGCTGACGGCAACCTATACCGACACAAAGACGGGAAAGATCTTGAGCGAAAGCAAACAACTGAAATACATCCTGACGCCTGCGGCTCCTGTCACGCCACGCTTCAACAATGCTCCTGTGTATGGCGTGCGTCCGGGTTCCCCTGTCATCTACCGTTTTCCTGTCTCGGGTGAGAAACCTATGAAGTTCACCTCAGACAATCTGCCCGAAGGCCTCCAACTCTCGGAGAGCGACGGTGCGCTGAGCGGACGCATCGACAAGCCGTGCGAACTGACCTTCACCGTTACGGCCGAGAATGCACGCGGCAAGGCCTCGCAGGAGTTCACGCTGAAGGTGGGCGAGCACATGATAGGTCTCACGCCGCCCATGGGATGGAATTCGTGGAACTGTTGGGGGCTGAGCATCTCGCAGGAGAAGGTTATGTCCTCCACGCAGGCGCTTATCGACAAGGGCCTGGCCGACTATGGCTATGGCTACATCAACATCGACGACGGTTGGGAGGCCGAAGAGCGCAACCCCGACGGTACTATCGAAGCCAACGCGAAGTTCCCCTCGATGAAAGGAATGATCGACTGGTTGCACGAGCGCGGTCTGAAGTTCGGTATCTACAGTTCGCCCGGCGAGACCACCTGCGGCGGCTATCTGGGCAGTCTCGGCCACGAGAAACAGGATGCTGAGGTGTGGAACAAATGGGGCGTGGATTATCTGAAATATGACTGGTGCAGCTATGAGCGCGTTCGTGAGCAGGATAACGACTGGGGCTTTGCCAGCTGTATGCGTCCTTATCTGCTTATGCAGAAGTTCGTGCGCGAGCAGCCGCGCGACATCTTCTACAGCCTCGGTCCGTTGGGCGGCACGCAGGTGTATCTGTGGGGACTCTACTGCGACGGCAACAGCTGGCGCACCGCACAAGACATCAACGACACTTGGGCCTCTATCCTCGATGTCGGATTCCGCCAGCAGGCGGGCAAGGCCAAATATTCCTCCGTCGGTCACTGGAACGACCCTGATATGCTGGTTGTCGGCAAGGTCGGGTGGGGCAGCAGCTTGCGCGAGACGCGTCTGACGCCCGACGAGCAGTACACTCACATCACGCTGTGGACCCTTCTGGCTTCCAATATGCTCATCGGTTGCGATATCGCGCAGATGGATGAGTTTACTCTCAACCTGCTCTGCAACAACGAGGTGAACGCCGTTAATCAAGATGTCCTCGGCAAGCAGGCCGACCGTGTCTCTAAGGAAGGTGACATCGAAGTATGGAGCCGTCCGCTCGCAGACGGAGCCATCGCCGTAGGCATCTTCAACGTAGGCGACAAGGAGCAACAGGTAGATATGAAGCCGCTCATCCCGACCGAGACGACCAAGACCGTCCGCGACCTCTGGCGCCAGCAAGACCTCACAGCCAGCGAACTCGTCTGCACAATCCCCGCACACGGATGCCGTTATCTGAAAGTGTTCCTGTAGGATAAGGCGTTAATACAGAAATGTTCCCACACTCCCGCGGAGGCGGGGGCGTGGGAACATCTCTGTTTATAAGTCATTTGGCGAGATTACTTCTCGCTAGCGTTTACGCGTGCTGGCGTAGGATGGCTGCCATTTGCTGCTGCACTTCATGAGCCTTCTCACCGGCCACTTCGGCGAAGCGCTCGGTGGCGTCGGCGTAGATGATGGCGCGTGAGGAGTTGACGATGAGGCCGCAGTGGTCGTTCCAACCGTATTTGCATACCTCTTCCAACGAACCGCCCTGGGCGCCTATGCCGGGGACGAGGAGGAAGTGGTCGGGGGCGAGGCGACGGATGTCAGCGAAGGCTGAGCCTTGCGTGGCGCCGACAACGTACATCATAGAGCGGCCCACCTGGCCCACCCCTAACCCCTCCCCAAGGGAGGGGAACTCATGTCCAATGGTGTCCTCTGGTTGGTGTCCTTTGTTTTGGGTCTCATAGAATGTGCGTTCCCATTCCTGACTTCTTCTGATAACGCGTTCAAAGAGTCTCTCGCCTGCTTCGGGCTCCCCTCCCTTGGGGAGGGGCTGGGGGTGGGCCGACCCTTGGGGGAGGGGCTGGGGGTGGGCTTCGATTTTTTGGAAATCCTCACTGCCCTTATTGCTCGTCAATGCCAAGAGAATCACCCACTTACCTTCGTAGCCGAGGAAGGGCGTGACCGAGTCCTCGCCCATGTAAGGTGCCACGGTGACGGCGTCGACGTCCATCTCTTCAAAAAATGTACGCGCGTAGAGCTTAGACGTGTTACCGATGTCGCCGCGCTTGGCATCGGCGATGATGAACTGGTCGGGGTAGTTTTCACGGATATACTCCACCGTACGCTCGAAGGCGATCCAACCCTTGACGCCATGTGCCTCGTAGAAGGCGAGGTTGGGCTTGTAGGCGATGCAGTAGGGCGCTGTGGCGTCGATGATGGCGCGGTTGAACTCGAAGATGGGGTCGAAGCTCTCGTCCTTCGCTGCCCGTTCGATGAGGTGTTGCGGCACCTTCTTCAGGTCTGTGTCGAGTCCTACGCAGAGGAAGCTCTGCTTGCGACAGATGTTGTCGTAAAGTTGTTCGCGTGTCATATATGCTTATTCTTTTTAATTCGTTATGTATCAATATGTTTAGAATAGGAACAGCCCTAAATTCGTGTTGCGTTTCTTCTGCGTCAGTTCGTTCTGCATACGTTCCACGGCAACGCGGAAGAAGAACGAGATGAGGTATTCATCGGTGCCTTCGCCGCGGATCTGTCTGAGGGCATCGATGTAAGCATCCCGCTCTTTGATGTCGATGATGACCATCGGGTGCCCAGCGTGCATGAGAATCCAGTTGGAAAGGAGGCGGCCTGTGCGGCCATTGCCGTCGCGGAAAGGGTGAAGGTACTCGAAGAAGCCGTGAAAGCGAGCTGCCACAATCATGGGGTGGATGTCGCGCTGTAAAGCTTCGGCCGTGGATGTCAGCAGCGACGGCACACGCGCCACCAGCGTCTCGTGGTCGCCGAAGATGGTGTCGCCGGCAGCCATATCCTCTGTAGTGTATTCCCCAGCGACGGCTCCCGGTGCACGGAAAGCGAGGGTGTTCTCTGTCACCAGACGGTTCGTCTCGCGCAACAAGGTCTCGTCGAAAGGGGCGTTCAGATGCGACACCACGTAGCGGAAGGCGCGGAAGTGGTCTGCCATCTCGGCGCACTCCAGCAGCGAATGTCCCACCGGCACCATCGCAAGTCCCTGTTCCTTCAGGATGCGGGTGTCGTCGACGGTAAACGAATTGCCCTCAATGGCGCACGAATGGCAGGAGAAAAGGATTTCATGCCAGTCCATGTAGTCCTCCGGCGCCATTTTGGCCTTGATGCGCGACTCATATTCGTGTCGCACCTCCTCGTATTGTGTGATTTCCTGTTCGAACATATCTTCGTGGTAATGCTTTTGCCGCCACAAAGATAGCGTGTATTCTTCGTTTAGCCAAAATAAAGTTCACAAAAAAAGTTATAATCGTTGAAAGGGGGCGTTACATGAGTAGTCGCCAGTCTGCTTTCTCGCTGAAAATGTCGAAAGTAATCAGTTCGGGCAGCAGTTTGGTCAGAGGCAGGCTGGGATGGCGCGTGACACTTTCCTCATCTAACATACGCACGACGGTATTCCCCAACTCACTCTCTGCTGGGACGTTCATATCGTTACAGTTCATCAAGACATACCATTCCTCGGTAAAGGTGCTGCCCCCCATCAATCCCACCGACGTATGAAAGGCTGCGTGCATGACCTCCGTGAATCCGCGCTCGTGGCTGAAGTCGTAATGTATGCTGATGTAAGGGCGCAAGCGAATCAAATCGTAATCCTTTCTCGTTCGGCTGAATACGGCGTATTTGCCATCAAGGACTCCGTCGAAGCTGAGCAGCTGAAGGCTGTCGAGGTCAACGAGCATCTCGCCTGTGATGACGGGATAACGCCAATTGGGCTTTCGGTCGAAGATGATGCGGCCGTAACGCCGACCCTGGCGGTCACGCAACGGCTCCAGGCGAAGGTCATAATGGCGTTTATAGTGCCTTTCGCGTCCCGTACCGAGTAAGGGAACGAAGGGCTTCCTGAAATCACCGCTTTTTCTCGTCATCTTCTCGTAGCTCTTCATGGCTGTCTCACGTATGTGTTCACGCTGTTTTTCTGCAACTTCACTGTTAGCGTGGTCGGGGCTCAGTATATCCATCAACATGGAATCTGTTTTTGCGGGGGCATACTGCATGATGAATTCATCGGATATCGTATCGTTATGAAGCGCTACAAAGTGATGTCCATGCACGACCGTTGGTTGTGTAATCCTCAAGGCAGAAGAAGCATTGAGAATGGCCTCCGTCATGATCGTGTCTTGCTCCATCTTTCGTAGGCGCCTGAAAAAGAAGGGGGCATGCTCGTGTTTGTGGCTCTGCTGTTCTGCCATGAGTTTTTCGCTCAACCGTGCCAAGAGCGTGCTGATGGTGATATGGGATGGTATCTTGTCCTTCTCCATAGCACGTAGGTACACGATGCGTCTCAGGTTGGTTACGGGCAGCATCCTTCCCTCGTAGCCGTATGCCTGAAAGCATAAAGTGTCCGTCATTCCCATCTTCATATAGAAGAAACCTTGGAGGTTGCTTATGGTGTGCCGAAGGTTTCTCAGCACTGTCACTTTTGCAAAAGGAATGGGTTTGCGGGTAGCGGAATCGCAGATGAGGATGCCCCTGATGCGACTGAGGGCGATGCTGTCCCTGCGATGCTGTTCCCTTTTCTCCCTTTGCTGTGCTGCCAGATGTTTTTCGGTTTCAGCGTTAAGTATGGAGGTGTCGTAAAGATCTGCTTTTTTCTGTCGTTTGAGGCTGAAAAGGGCTTCTTCGTCAGCAGTACGCATCACGGTCTCATTCTCTTGCCAAAAGTCTGGGTCGAATCCCGCACTGTCGAGGGCTTCCCAGAAGTTTTCCTTGTCAACGAGCACACCACCCGCTAGGTTGACAGCGCCCACATTGACCAACGTGTAGCGCTCGTCCAACTTGCTCATCCTGTTGCGGGCGAACAAGTTAGCGACTTCTGTGAATCCACGATCGTGACGGTAGTCAATGTGGAAGCGGGGTTGGACAGACTCAAAAGCGTGATAGGGTTCAACGTTAAGCAGGTATCTGATGTTGCTGATTACGCCATCGAAGGAGATGGGCTCTAACGTTTTGCCATCCAATAGCAGTGTTCCTGTGATGATGGGTTCTTTGACGTCGTCCCATCGGCGAAAGTTGATGCGCCAGAGGTTGCGGCCGTTCTCGTCCTTCACGGAGGTGTAAGTGATGTGATAGTACCTCTCGTAAAATTTCTTCGAAGCCCGTCGGTGCAGTGGGGTGATAATGTTGTTTCGGTTGATCAATTTCACCTCCTCGCCGTGCATCATGACGCCCAACTGGATCCATTGGTAACCTGAGCCGTAAAGATGTTTCGGCACCCACCCGCTACGATACCCCGTCAGTGCAACAGGTTGGCGCAGGTTGACGGCAGACTGTCCTTGGATGAAAGCCTCCGTCATCTGAGCTTTGTGTCCAGCCCATGTGGCCGAGTCCAGGAAGAAGTCGTCGCGGATGCGTAGGAAAAATGTAGAGGGCACCTTTCTGTGCTTCTTGTATTCCGAATAGAGCTTTTTGGATGCCCGTACCAGAAGCGGCTGAATGGGCGTCACCGCCACTTCGTGCAACTGATGTTCCGTAGCCTTGAGTTGAACGGTCTGTGGCAAATCGGCCGCCATGATATAGACTGATGAGTAGCCTATGTAGCTTATCTTGAGCGTCTCGTCGGGTGCAACCTTGATGCTGAAAACGCCTTGGTAGTTCGTCACAGCACCTCGTCCCTCACCAACATAGACTTTGGCAAAGGGCAGAGGCTCGTTGCTTGCGGCATCTACGACGCGTGCGGTGTAAGTCTGCTGTGCGAAAGTGCTTACGGCACTGGTCAGTGCCAGAAGAATGAGCAGAAGGTTATTGATATAGCGTGCCATGGGGGCGCTTATTACGCGCGTTCATTAGGATGATTATGAGTTTTCCTTAGAACCCTTCGTTAGCATATAGCCGGTGAGGTTCAACTTCGGCTCAGAGGCGCCGGAGACGCGTTTGCCTTCGTTGTAGACCGCTCCTCCATAGACGTTGAATTGCTGGAGGTAGAAGAGGTTGGTGGAGGATTTAGTGGGCAGGGGAACGAGGTCGTTCATGCGTTGGTTCAGCGCCTTCAGCGCTTTGAGACTGACGATGACGGTGTCGGCGACGGATTCGCTCTTGGCTTGTTTGACAGGCACTTCAATGGTGTCTTGGCTGAGGTCGATGAGGAAGTCGTGGCATACGACGTCCTCGTACAACTCCGTGTAGCCCTCGGGGATATGGAGGTGGGTGAAGTTGGCGGCACCATAGAGATTGTTCATATTGTCGAGAACGATGCTATCGCCTGCTTCGCTGATGTATTGTCTGAAGAGAATGAGTTCTGGCTTCTGGGTCGCTAACGGTTCGATGGTTTCAGAGTTGAAGGTGCTCTCGAGATAGCTGAGCTTGGAACTGATGCGATTCTGCTCCTCTTGTGGCAGCGCCTTCATGAGGGCATCGTAACGCTCGGCATTCAGTGGCAGGTCTGTCACTTTCGCCTGCTTGAGTGCGTGTTCCACTTGTTTAAAGAGAACGTTGCGTGTGAGGCTTGTGTAGTTGATAGGCAGCGCCGACGTGAGCAGGAAGAGGGCTGCGAAGGAGATGGGAATCCAATGGATGCGACGCGCACGGCTGATGAAGAGGCCGAGGCAGACCGCATAGAACCAGGCGTTCAGCGTGACGAGGTAAAGGCGGGCGATGGTGATGCCGTAGTCCGAGAAACGACGTACAATGCCTACGGTCATGAGCAGCAAGAGCGGCGTCAGGATGAGCGGAAGCCAGCGTGCTACGGCATGGTCGAAGGGGCGGTTCTCGGCATGACGGGTGGGGTAGAGGCCGAACTCAATGGCGATGAGACCCACCATTGAGGCGATGATGAGCCACGACACTTGTCCGTTCGGCAGTTCCCAACGCACAAGAATCTGTACGGCGTAAATGAACAGCACGATGATATACAACGCCTCGAGCGGTAGGAAGAGATAGCGGAAGACGCCTGCGAGGAAACCTGAGCGCAGCGGCTCACGGTCATGCTTCTCATCGCCATTTGGAATGCGACCCAAGAACAGCAATGCTGGCAGGTAGCCTGCGACGAGCACGCCCGTGACGGCATACCATTTCCAGCCGAGGCTGACACCGAACAGCCAGTTCATAGAGCTGAGCAGGAGGCTGAGGCCGCCCCAAAGCACCATGCCAATGAAAACACAGATGACTATGCTCGAGATGACGCTGAAAGCGAAGGTCCACGAAGGGATATCGTTGTGTTCGCGGTTAAACGACAGGAAAAACACCGTCAGCGTCAGCGCCAGGATGGCAGAGGCGTGCATAAGGAATGTCTCGTAGCCATGTCCTCCCTGTCCGAAGTTAATATGGTAGAGGTAGATGGCATCGGCGAGGAGTATGGCATATGATATGGCATGCACCACCCAGTCCTTGCGCGTCCACTGATGCTCCTCGCTCCATAGCTTGAGCGATAGTGACAGCACGAAGCCGACGGATAAGAAATAGACGATGGCGCCCACGAGTTGGTCGGCCTTCGGTTCGGCCAGTATGACGAAAATGGCATACGCCGCGAGTGCTGTAGCGAAGGCCGCTGGGGCGGGGAAGCGCTGGAAGCAAGAGCGTGCTGCACGTGCGAGGATTTCAGTTAATCGCATAGTATATGACCTTTTATGAATTCATTTAGTCGGAATCATGCCAATAAGGCTTCCGACCGATTTCAAACGAGACGTGAACGAATCAATGGACGTAGTATTTCTTTCCTCTTGTAATGAACAATCCCGTGGCTGCCGTTGCCGGCATCCCTTGCAGGTTGTAAGCCGACTGGCGGTTAAGGGGCAGGGGACCGCGGTTGGATTCAGCTTTCAGGTCGTGTATGGCATTGAGAGGTGGTGTCTGTCGCAACCACGACAGGATATCGCGAGACATCTGTCCCTCTACACGCAGCCATCCATCGGTCAGCGTGCCAGCGGAGAAGGGGTTGCGTTCTGAGAACTCCTCCTCGAAAAGCACTTGTCCGTCTGCACTCTTGATGCGTATGTTGTCGTAGCGTGCTATCTCGGTCTTGCCGTAAGCATCGTCGTGAGCCTGACGGAAACCGATGCGGCCATAGACGAACTTGCCACTGCGCTCATCCACCAGGACATCGTTGATGAAGGTGCGCACAAACGATTCCTCTTCCACTTCGATGCGCACGCGGAAGAGTTCTCCGGCACGGATGGCGGCATTTGCGGGCAGGTCAATCTCGGCCAATACGGCCGCGCTTCCGCCAGTCCAGCGATGAGGGCGCAGACGCGGATGGTTGGGGTCGGAGACATTGAACTGCCACATGTAGAAATTGTTGTTGTCGGTTTGGGCGAAGCACAGGCCAGCCGAGAGTTGTTCGATGTCCACGAGCGCCTCGATGGTGTAAGAGGGGCGGACGTCGACGGGATCGTCGGGTGTGGCGTTCTTCAGCAGCAGGGCGTCGTCTACGAGGAACACCGACTGGCAGGGACGCAGCTGTAACTCGAACTCGAATACGTTCGTGCCCGTGTTGTCGTTCGAGGCGATGAGTTGCCCATGGGACGGAGCACTCACGGCGCCCGTGTGGGGATTCAGCAGCGAGAACGCTGACGAAGACGTTCGGACGCGAATGGTGTTGATGGCTGAGGTGGCATCGATGTTGCCGAAGTAGTAGACGTCGTGTCCGTCGACCATCTTATGCAAGTAGTTGAAGGGATGCGTGCCGCCCTCGAAAGCGACGTCTCGTTGTGGCAGACAGGCGTCGAGTGCTGCCTTGAGGCTTGCTGCAGTAGGTCGTTGGACGTAGAGGGCGGGGTTGTCCTCCGAGGCTTGCATGCGAGCGATGATGTCCTTCACCTCGTCGTTGCCGTCGGGTGTATCGGCCGCTTGTTGAGGCAGTTGCGTGGTGAACACGACGCGCATGCCTTGTTTCCACGCCTCCTCAATCTTTCGGAGATTGCTCAGCGCGATGGTTTTCACGCCCGGCAGTATGATGACGGAGAACTGTTCGTGGTTGACCTCGTTGTTGAGGTGGAGGCGTCCGCCCTCGGCTGTGCAGCGGTCGTCAATCACTTCGGGATGGAGGTAGGTGAAGTCCGTGCCGAGGTCGTCGGTGAGCAGGTGCGAGACGAGGGGATAATCAGTCCCCGGCACTTCCACGCCACCTTCGTAGTAGCCCTTGGGCCCGTCGAAATAGTGGCCGGCGTACAAGGTCTGAATGGGGTAGAGCATCGCCACGTCGGCAACGTGTCGTCCGGGTCGTGCCAGGAGGTAGTTGAGGCGGGCGAGGAAGCGGTTGAAGGAGGGCAGGTCGCTGTTGTAGAGCGGATTGCGCCACGACAGCTCAGGCAGGAAGGTGACGTCGGTGGTGTTGTACCACACGGCATGGGGGATGAGGTGGTTGATGCCTTTGGTGTACTGCTCTATGGCCACTTCGTACAGTTTCTCTACAGGTATGTTGCCCATAGCGCCGTAGGTCTCCGACATCACGTAGTTCTTGTCCCAACAGTTGGCCGACGAGGATACCACCTTGTAGAAGTCCTCCGTGGCGCGTCCGTTGCCTATTTTGTCGATGCCGGGCATAGCGAGGTGCTTGCCCACGAGCATCAAGTCGCCCGCTACGCTGGTGGGATTGGCGATTTCCTCCTGGTCCTGATGCCCGGTGGCGATGATGCCGTGGGCCGTAGCCCAGTCGCTGATGGTCTTCATGAAGCCTTCGCTGTAGAGCGTGGAGTGGAGCCCGAAGAGCAGGTTGCGCGCCCAAGGCGTCTGTGGTCCTATGTCGTACCAGAGGGCGGGGTAGAGGAGTTCGGGCGAGAAGCCGTAGCGCTGTTCGAACTTCGCGTTGAAATCGCCTGTCCACATGCGTCCTGCAGCACGGTACATGGTTGGTTCGTCGAAGAAGGTGGAGACCACCGTCTGTCCGAACTCGTCGGGGAAATGGCTGTAGTAAGCTTCGTGGGTGTCCTGTATGAAGAGGCTCACGGCCTCAGGCGAGAGATAGTCCACGTTCGGGTCGCCGTCGACTACGCAGTCGAAGAGCATGACGCTCCAGCTGTTGCCTGCGGGTGCGGTCCAGGTGAGGTGGTGGGTCGTAGGGTCGTAGAACTCGCGCAGCGACACCACTTCCTTGGTCGCGACGTTGCGTGCCACAAGCGCCATGATCTGTCCCTTAGGCGTGAGGGTGCGGTCGATGGTAGCCCCTGATGCCACTCGGTATTCGCTTTTGTCGAGGCGTTTCACGGTGTGCTCGGGGTGGTTGTTCTTGAAGGTGGTCACGCCCGAACCGTTGATGGCTCCCATGCTGCCGCTGGGGAAGCCGTATTCGTCGTAGATGGACATGTGGGCGCCCAGAGCGCGTGCCTTCTCCACCGCCTTGGCGTAGAGCGTGAAATAGGCGCTGGAGAGGTAGGAGGGACGGAAGTTCTGCCCGAATGGCAATATGGCACAGCCTCCATATCCGTCGGTCTCGATCATTTGCTGCAGTTGCTGGACGATGGTGTTCCCCGAGACTTGCGTGTTGTTCCAGAACCAAAGCGGTATAGGCCGCCATTGCATGGGTGGACGGACGAAGGCGTGGGTCTCGTACGTCGGGGTTTCCGTCTGTTCCTGCTGGGCCGTCAGAGTTAGTGGCAAGGCGCAGACGACGAGCGAGATGATGAGTTTTCTAAAACATGATGCCATTGTTATTGTCGAATGGGTTTACAGCGCACTCTCTTTCAGTCGCTCGGCGTTTTCGGCCACGGTGAGGCGGTCGATGCACTCCTGGATGTCGCCGTCCATGAAGGCGGCGAGGTTGTAGATGGTGTAGCCGATGCGGTGGTCGGTGATGCGTCCTTGGGGGTAGTTGTAGGTGCGAATCTTGGCTGAGCGGTCGCCGGTGGAAACCATCGTCTTGCGGCGTGCGGCGATGTCGTCGATGTACTTCTGGTGCTCTTTATCGTATATAAAGGTACGCAGGCGCGCGAGCGCACGTTCCTTATTCTTAGGTTGGTCGCGCGTCTCGGTGCATTCGATGAGGATCTCTTCGGTTTCGCCTGTGTTGGGGTTCGTCCACATGTAACGGGCACGCACACCAGATTCCACCTTGTTCACGTTCTGTCCGCCGGCGCCCTGGCTGCGGAAGGTGTCCCATTTGATGGCGCCTTCGTTGATCTCTACGTCGAACTCCTCAGCCTCGGGCAGTACGGCTACGGTGGCGGCGCTGGTGTGTACACGTCCCTGTGTCTCGGTGACCGGCACACGTTGCACGCGGTGAACGCCGCTCTCGTACTTCAATGTGCCATAGACCTTTTCGCCCGTCACAGAGAAGATGATTTCCTTGTAGCCTCCTGCCGCACCCTCGGTGTAGCTCGACACGGCAATCTTCCATCCTTTCGTCTCGCAGTACTTTGAGTACATACGGAAGAGGTCGCCGGCGAAGAGAGCCGCCTCGTCGCCACCCGTGCCGCCGCGTATCTCCATGATGACGTTCTTGTCGTCCTCGGGGTCGGCAGGGATGAGCAGCAGCTTGATTTCTTCCTCGAGCTGCGGCACGCGTTCAGTAGCAGCGTTGAGTTCCTCTCGAGCCATCTCGCGCATCTCCTCGTCATCCTCAGCGGCGAGCATCTCCTTGGCCTCGTCAATGGTTGTGAGCGTCTGCACATATTCGGCGCGTTTCTTGACGATGGCGCCAAGGTCCTTGTATTCCTTGGTCAGGCGTACGTAGCGTTTCTGGTCGGCGATGACGGCGGGGTCGGTGATGAGCGTTCCCACCTCCTCGTAGCGTGCCACGAGCCCTTCGAGTTTGTCTAACAGCTGGTTGTTCTCTGTTGCCATGAGATATAATTCGTAATAATAGGTTGTTGAAAAAGAACGAAAGCGGACTTGCCTTGTGGCAAGCCCGCCTTCTCGTTGTGGTGGTAGGAACGATCGGGCTCGAACCGATGACCTCTTCAATGTGACTGAAGCGCTCTGAACCAACTGAGCTACGCTCCTATCCTTCGTTTGCGGCTGCAAAGGTACAAAAAAGATTAGAGATTAAAGAAGAAAGATTGAACTTTTTTTCTTTTTCCCTTCATTTTTTCTTTTTCACCCGCTTTGCATTGTTCATTTTTGTCATTTCCCCATTGCCCGTGACACGAAGGGGAGGCAAAGACGCAGGGCGTTGTGCCAGTATTCCCAGTTGTGTCCACCGTCGCGAACACGCAGCTGAGCATTGAAGCGACGCATGCGGAGTGCCTTGTAGAACTCAATGTTTTGTTCGAACAGGAAGTCGTCGTCGCCGCAGTCGATGAACCAGCGCAGGGAGCGGAGGGCATTGAGCTGCTGCTCGTCGGCACGTTCGAGGATGGTGACGGGGTAGTGGTCGGCCACGGCATTGTTGAGGAGCCCCATCTTGTCATTGGCATCCACGTTGTCGCGCTTCTCGCCATTCAGCCAAGCGCTCATAGCATAGCAGGCGGCGAAAAGGTCGGGGTGAGCCATAGCGTAGCCTACGCTGCCGCCACCGCCCATGGAGAGGCCTGCAATGGCGCGCTGCTCCTTGGAGCCGCCGGCGCGGTATTTGGCTTCGGCTGTGGGCAGCAGCTCCTGGAAGAAGAAATCTTCGTAGCGCCAGCCCGGCATGTTGAAATAGCCGTTCCATATGCGGCGTGTGTCGCTGTCGCCGGCGTTGGGCATGATGACGACCATCTGTGGTATCTCGCCGCTGCCGATGAGCTCGTCGAGGACGCGGTCCATCTGTCCCTTTTCCAACCATGCGCGGTGGTTATCGGTAAGGCCGTGGAGGAGGAAAAGCACGGGGTAGTGGGCCTGCGGGTTACGCTGGAACGAGGGTGGCAGATATACGTTGTAGTACTTGGTGACGCCTAAGATGTTGCTCTGCAGGGAGTCGGTGATGACGGCGGCATTACAAGTTGAGAGTTGAAAGTTGAGAGTTGAAAATTGAAGTAGGGCGAGCAGCGCGAGTGTGCTCAGAAAGTGATGGTGTTTCATTGTGTGTTAATAATTGAAAGTTCCGAATTCACTGTTGATGGTGAGGCTCTTAGGCCCTTCCTCGATGTGTCCGATGACCTGTGCGTCGATGTTGAAACTCTTGGAGATGGCGATGACTTGGTCGGCATCTTCAGGGCTGACATAGACCTCGAGACGGTGTCCGCAGTTGAAGACCTTGTACATCTCGTTCCAGTCGGCTCCGCTCTCCTCAGCGATGATGCGGAAGAGTGGCGGCACGGGGAACATATTGTCCTTGACGACACGGCAGTTGTCGCCCACAAAGTGCAGCACCTTGGTTTGTGCACCGCCGGTGCAATGCACCATGCCATGGATGCGGGGGCGCAGTTCGTCGAGCAACACCTTGACAACGGGCGCGTAGGTGCGGGTAGGGGAGAGGACAAGACGTCCCACCGAGAGAGACCCTCCCCCCGCCCTCCCTGTAAGGGAGGGAGCGGTTACCTTTGAAGGTAGCGGATCTTGAAGCTTATAGCTTCCTGAATACACCAGTTCCTCGGGGACGGCGTGGTCATACGTCTCGGGGTATTTCTCCGCCAAGTATTTGCTGAAGACATCGTGGCGGGCAGAGGTGAGGCCGTTGCTGCCCATGCCACCGTTGTACTCGTGTTCGTAGGTAGCCTGTCCGAAGGAGGCGAGGCCCACGATGACGTCGCCGGGACGTATGTTGGCATTGTTGATGACATCGGCGCGTCGCATACGGCAGGTGACGGTAGAATCGACGATGATGGTGCGTACGAGGTCGCCCACGTCGGCCGTTTCGCCGCCTGTGGCGTAGATACCGATGCCCATGCTGCGGAGCTCAGCCAGCAGTTCGTCGGTGCCGTTGATGATGGCGCTGATGACTTCGCCTGGGATGAGCATCTTGTTGCGGCCTATGGTGGAGGAAACGAGGATGTTATCTACGGCACCCACGCAGAGGAGGTCGTCGGTGTTCATGATGAGCGCGTCCTGTGCTATGCCTTTCCACACGCTGAGGTCGCCCGTCTCGCGCCAGTAGGCGTAGGCGAGGCTCGACTTGGTGCCGGCGCCGTCGGCATGCATGATGTTGCAGTATTCAGGGTCACCGCCGAGAATGTCGGGTATGATCTTGCAGAAGGCCTGCGGGAAGATACCCTTGTCGATGTTCTTGATGGCTGCGTGCACGTCCTCCTTGGCTGCAGAGACGCCACGCGCCATGTATCGTTGTTTCGTCTCCATCAGAACTCTACGGTTGGTGCCTTCTCAGCTCCTGCTTCGGCAGCAAATGGTGTTTTCTTGTCGAAATTAAAGATCCACGCCCAAATGATATTGGGGAAGCGGCGTACGTTGACGTTGTAGCTCTGCACGGCCTCGTTGTAGAGGCGTCGCGACTCGGCGATGCGGTTCTCGGTGCCTTCGAGCTGTGCCTGCAACTCGGAGAACTGCTCGTTGGCTTTGAGGTCAGGGTAGTTCTCGGCGATGGCGATGAGTCGTCCCAGGGCCTGTGTAACCTCTCCTTGAGCAGCTTGGAACTCCTGCAGCTTCTCAGGGGTGATGCTGGAGGGGTCGAGTGTGATCTGTGTGGCACGTGAACGAGCGTTGACCACGGCTTCGAGCGCCTCTTTCTCATGTGCGGCGTAGCCCTTGACGGTGTTCACGAGGTTGGGGATGAGGTCGGCACGACGCTGATACTGCGCTTCGACGTCGGCCCACTTCTGATTAACGGTTTCTTCCTCTTCAACGAGCTTGTTGTAGGTGCAACTGGTCAGGCAGAATGCTGCCATGAGTGCCATGAGGATTGATTTGAATGTTTTCATCATTGCGAATAGTGTTTATGGGGTTAATATATTCGTCTGCTTCTTAGAATCTTCCGCTTGCTCCACCTCCTCCGAAAGAGCCACCGCCGAAGCTGCCTCCGAAGCCTCCGCCGAAGGAGTGGCTGCTGCCGCCTCCGCCGAAGAAGAAGCCGCCGAGACCTCCGGCTGCAGCTCCGCCAGAGCCGCGGATGTCCTCGTCCCAGTGCAGCTCCTTGGTGAAATAACAATGCGAGCAGCGGTAGGTGTCGTGGTGGGTGCGTATGCCGAGGCGTTTGTTCCTGGTCGTGTAGCTCTTGATTTTCTTCATCTTATGTTGGTGGCAACTGGGGCAGAACGCCTTCTGGCGCTCGTCGTACCAAAGCCCAATGGCGATGAGCGCGAGTCCGATGAGCATGGCGATGACGAAACCGATGAGAGCACCGGCGTCTTCATTGTCGAAGTCCGATTCGCCCACTAATGAGGGGTCGCCATCGACGTAGTGAGTGATGGCGCGAACGGTGTTGAGCATGGCTGTGTCCCAGTCGCCTTCGCGCAGCGCTGGCAGCATCTGGTGGTTCTCGATGCGTTTGCAGATGGCATCGGGCAGTGTGCCTTCGAGACCGCGTCCCGTAAGGATGGTGTAAGCACGGTCGCCTGTGGAGAGAAGGATGATGAGGCCGCTGTTCTGTTTCTTGCTGCCAATGCCGTATTTGCGTCCAAGCGCCATGCAGAAATCATAGGTGTCGCCGCCTTTGATGCGCTCAACAACGGCGAGTACCGTCTGCACGCCATGCGCTGCTTCCATCTTACCAAGCCAGAAATTGAGT
>Ga0247611_10005048_pt1 | contig 17859 bp, 9 predicted proteins | sample 177DNAGHGhighgp2_FD_192422 | JGI IMG/M metagenome (GOLD analysis project Ga0247611, IMG submission 192422) | Sheep rumen microbial communities from Palmerston North, Manawatu-Wanganui, New Zealand - 1770 DNA GHGhigh gp2 | ecosystem: Host-associated > Mammals > Digestive system > Stomach > Rumen ... | reverse complement strand
GGAGTACAAAGAGATGATAGATCGCTCAGGGCTGGAGTGGAATGATTATAGGCTGACTTGACACACCTGGTGTTGAAGTTCCCCTGCGGGGCACATTCCATTAGATTCAGCAGGGACCAAGCTGCGAACCCCTTTGGGGTTCTTGCATGGTCTTGCGATTGAAGTCGGGTCTCCGACCCGCCCGGCATCTTCGATGCCCAATGTCTCAACCTAACACAGGTTTTTGCAGGTGTCCCCAAAATTCCTTGCCGTGCTCCCATTATATTCTGGTAGTACCCCTCCACTATTGCTTGCGGTAGGGGTCGCCATGCAATATAATCTAAAAAAACACGACAAAACCACTACAATCTGAAATTTTTTTGATTTTTTTTGTGATAAATTTTGTTTTTTCGTTTTTGTTTGCTAATTTTGGGGCATCTAAATGAGAAGATTTTAACTGTTTTCTTGAGAAATTCAGTTGTATTCTATTGATAAAGTGGGATTTGTAATTATTTGCAAATATATTGAGTTTATTTTCTTCTATTATTAACCAAAACCGTGTTTTTATGAAAAAATTCATTTACTCTTTGGTTCTTTGCGCTCTGGCAGCCCTGCCATCGGTAGCGCAAGAGACCTTGACGGTGTATGACGGCGGAGCTACTAATGCTTATGTTCCCGTCTATGGCTTCTATGCCGACGCTTTCAACAAGTGTGAGTTTATCATGCCAGCGGCCGACTTGAGCGAGCTTGAGGGTGCTACACTCACCAAGATGACATGGTACCTTGCCTCTCCTGCCGAGGCAGTGTGGGGAGGTAACTACCAGGTTTATGTAAAGGAAGTTTCCGAGACATCCTTTGTTACCGACTTCCTGGGATTAGAGAATGCGACACTCGTTTATGAGGGTCCACTCGATGGCACGGGCCAAACGATTGACATTGAGTTTGCCAACGATTACACCTATCAGGGTGGCAACCTCTTTGTTGCTGTGTATCAAACTGCAAAGGGCACCTACAAGAGTGCTACCTTTGCCGGTACTGAGGTTGCAGGTGCTGCCATCAGCAACTACAACTACAGCAGCCTTGAGGGCATCACCAGTGGTACCGCTCGTAACTTCTTGCCAAAGACCACCTTTGAGTTCGTTCCTGGCAGTGGCGTAGTTTACTACAAGCCAAAGAACGTTCAAGTAACTCCAGGCGTTAACGAGGCCGTTGTTACTTGGGAGGCTGGCGCCGACGAGACTTCTTGGGCTGTAGAGTACAAGAAGGCTGCCGACGAGGAGTGGACTGCTGCTGGCACAGTAAACGAGAAGACCATCACTCTCGATGCTCTGCAGAATGGCACACCCTATCAGGTGCGCGTGAAGAGTATCTATGCCGACGGCGAGAGCGGATGGGTCGTTGCCTCGTTTACTACTCTGGCTTGCGATCCATCAGAGATGGGCGAGGTGACCTACGTCCTGGGCGACACCTATGGTGACGGCTGGAACGGCAATGGCAAGCTCCAGATCTTCTTGGCTGGCACCGACGTGCTCGTTGGCGAGATCGTGCTGCCTTATGGCACTGGCAACAACAGCCTTGAGGGCGAGATCATGCTGTGCTACGGTGTGAACTACGACCTCTACTGGGTTGGTGGCACTTACACCTATGAGAACAGCTTCACTCTCACCGCTCCCAGCGGCGAGGAGATCTACACCTTCACTGGCACTGGTTCAAGCAGTGGTCCCACTCTGACCCCTGGCTTGCTCACCACCTTCATGATTAGCCCTGTTACTTGCCCACGCCCAACCGGCGTAATGGTTGAGAACATCACCTACAACGGCGCTACCGTAAGCTGGATTCCTGGAAATGAGGAGCAAGACCTCTTCGAGGTAATCTATGCTAAGGGCGACTTCGCTGCCGATGCCATCAACATGGCACCCGTTCAGGTTAACGAGCCATTCATCGCTCTTACCGACCTGGAGGAGAACTCTCACTACAGCGTATATGTTCGCGCCAACTGCGGCGAGGAGAATGGTGTTAGTGCTTGGAGCAAGGTAGCTACCTTCGACACTCCACTGCGCTTCGCTCTGCCCGAGAACCTCGTAGTTACCAACATCACTAAGAACAGTGCTGTTGCTAACTGGACTGGCAATGCACCTGCCTACAACTTCCGCTATCGCGAGAAGACCGGTCTTGACGAGAGCTTTGAGGCCGTGACTGCTCCTGAGGGCTGGAACATCAACAGCTGGGCTGTAATGCCTATCGCTCAATACAACATGGGTGGCACTCAACTCTTTGCTGCCGATGGCGAGTCGTGCATGGCATCTAAGAGCATGGATGACTCTGGTTCTTCGCTCGCACCACTTGGTGTTGACAACTGGCTGATTTCTCCAAAGGTTGACCTCGCCGGAACTCTCGAGTTCTACGTTGCCGACCTGGGTGCTAACTACATCGAGAACTACGGTGTTTATGTTTCTACTACCGGCACCGCACCTGAGGACTTCACCGCTCTTGAGGACAACATCGCTACTCAAGGCATGATGCCTTCGGTTGCTACTAACTGGCAGAAGAAAGAGTTTGACATGAGCGCATTTGAGGGACAGAAGGGCTACGTTGCCATCCGTCACCACGATGCTGCCGGCTACTACCTCTTTGTTGACGCCATGAAGATTGCTGGCGAGAACATTGGTGCAGAGTGGATCACTGTTGAGAACACTACCGCTCCTGTAGCTATGGAAGGCCTCACTCCTCTCACTACCTATGAGTGCCAAGTACAGGGTGCTTTTGAGGAGGGCAACTCACTGTGGACCGACCTCGTGAACTTCACTACCCTTGCCGCCGATGCAATGCCAACAGAGGTTACTGTTGACAACATCACCGCTACTACTGCCGATGTTAATGTAGTAGGTTCGCAAGACCTCTACAACATCCGCTACCGCACTGCTGGCCAGAGCGATAACTACTTCGAGGGCTTCGAGTATGGCCTCGCTAGTGGCGAGTTCCCAGTAGAGAGTGGATGGACCGCTGTTGACGCCGATGGCGACGGTTACACTTGGTACACCTTCACTCCCGACGACAACACTAACCAGTATGTATTTGACGCTTCTTGCATGACTTCGGCAAGCTACATGCAGAATGCTCTCACTCCCGACGATTGGTTGATCAGCCCACAACTGCAGCTTGGCGGCACATTGTCGTTCCAGGTTCGTGCTCAGGATCCTAGCTATGCAGCTGAGCACTATGCAGTATATGTATCGGTTGGCAACCCCACCGACCTCACCTCTTTCGTAGAGCTCCTTCCCGAGGCTGCTTCTACTGGCACTTACCAAGAGATTACTGCCGACCTGAGCGAGTATGAGGGTCAAGTAGGCTACATCGCCTTCCGTCACTTCAACTGCACCGACATGTTCCGCCTGAACATCGACAACGTGACTATCACCTACGGTGGTGGCGTTGAGCCAGGCGAGTGGATCACTGTTGAGGGCGTAGAAGTACCTTACACTATCGAGGGTCTTACTCCTGAGACTAAGTATGAGCTCCAAGTTCAGGGCGTGGTTGCCGACAAGGCCACTACCGAGTGGACTAAGAGTGTATTCTTCACCACTACTGAGGGTGAGGAAGAGGCTCCTTACTACCTCGTTGGTACATTCAACGGCTGGAGCCAGGTTGATGGCATGATCGAGTTCGTTGACAACAAGGCTGAGGGCGTAGTTCTCGAGGCTGATGCTGAGTTCAAGGTTATCACTCCTGCTGCCGATGGTAGCTGGATCTGGTACGGCGGCGAGGACGCTAACCAAGTGGGCTACTTCCTGATCAACGAAGACCTCCTGGGCGTTAACATCACTATGTGTGATGGTGCTAACTTCCGCATCTATGAGGAGGGCACTTACGACTTCGAGCTCGTATATGCTGCTAAGGAAGGTGCCGTTCCTATGCTCAAGGTTACTAAGAACATCACTGGCATCGACAACATCGCTGTTGACAGCAAGAGCAACGAGTGGTACAACCTCAATGGTCAGAAGCTCAACGGCAAGCCTGTAGTTCCTGGTATCTACATCAACGGCAACAAGAAGGTTGTTATCAAATAAGCTTCTTAACCGTTAACTTTAAAAAATGCATCCGCACCCCGCGGGTGCATTTTTTAGTTAATATTTATGAGTTGATAGTTAATAGTTATGAGTTTTTTAATTTCCTAGAAATTCTAGAAATTTCTAGATATTCTAGACGTTCTAGATACTCTAGACGTTCTAGACATTCTAGACATTCTAGATATTCTTGGTGCTTTGTGAGGCTGTTATTTTTCTACGAAAATGGATTTTTTCATTACTAAATTTGGTATTTTGGCGATAAGTCGTTATTTTTGCACTCTGTAAACCAAGATTTGTGTATCTGCAAAATGATAAATAGCCACACCATGGGGTTAACGGGTTCTGCCCTTAATGTGGCTCCGAAAACACACATAGAACCCCTCTTACAATTTTAAAACCATTGTGATTATGAAGAAATTTTTATTCAGTGCATTGGCGCTTGCGATTGCCGCAACAGGAGCATGGGCAATCAAGGCCAAAATCGACACTACCACCAAGGCTCAGAAGCAAGTAGTGGTAGCCGACAAAGAGTTGGGGACCACCACCATCACAACACTGCGTGCAATAGGCGCAAAAGAGGCTCCCGAGGGTGCTGTCACCGTTCCTTATTTCAACACCTTTGATACCGAAGAGGAAACCGGTCAACTATCGCTTTATGACGCTAACAACGATGGAAAAACATGGGGCCTGGCCTCAGTATCAGGTGGTGGTTATGAAGCAGTATATAGCTATAGCAGCGACAATGCTGCCGACGACTACCTCTTGTTGCCTCCCATGCAGCTCGATGCCGGCATGAGCTACAAGTTTGCCATCGACGCACGCTCTCGCTCCACAAGCTATGTAGAGCGCTTTGAGGTGGTTCTCCTGGATGAGGAGCTAAATATGACTCCTGTGCAGACTGTGATTGCTGCCACTAATGTGACAAGCGCAACCTACACAACATTCTCTAACGACAATTTCACCGTTGCCGAGACTGGCTACTACACATTTGCCATTCACGCCATCTCTGATGCCGACATGTGGGCACTCTATGTTGACAATGTGGCTGTGACTGCCAACATCGACAACGACCTGGCTATCAATCTCAGCGCTCCAGCTACTGTTAAGGCCGGTCAAGCTGTAACTGCCACCGCCACTGTTACCAACGCTGGTGGCAATGCAGCACCTAGCTACATGGTGTCTATTTACAATGGCGAGGAGACTCTGCTCAACCAGATTGTTGATGAGGAATTAGCAGTAGGTGCTTCTAAGACCTTCACAGTAGAAGTTCCCACCACTGTATTTGATGCCGAGAAGGTTATCAACCTTACTGCTCAAGTGACCTATGAGGCCGACGAGAATGAGAACAACAACAGCGCCACAGCAACCACAACAGTTGAGGCCAGCAGCGTGAACGCTCCCGAGAACCTCACTGCCGAGGGTGCCGAGGGCGGAACAATTGAGCTTAACTGGACTATGCCCGAGGTTCCCGAGGTATATACCGAAAACTTTGAGAACACCGACATCTTCCCCGAGTGGAATTTGGGTGGCATCACAACTACCGTGCACAACGGCGCAATAGGCGACTGGACTCTCTATGATGCCAACGGAACTGCAACCTACGGTTACAATAGCGTGACAGTGCCTAATCTTGGCTCGGCCATGGCATGGATTGTGTTCGCTCCCAATTCACCCAACATCAGCCAAAATCTGATGGACAGCCAGGCACCCCACAGTGGCTACCAGGCTATGGCATCTTACTGCGTTACCAGTGGCGCTACCGACCACTGGATGATCTCGCCCGAGCTCACTGGCGAGGCACAGACCATCAGCTTCTACGCTCGCGAACTTACCGACCAGTATGGAGCTGAGACCTTCGAGATTCTGGCTTCTTCTACCGACAACACTTCTACCAGCTTCACTCAGGTAGCATCACTCTCGAGCGCCACCACCGACTGGGCCGAATATACCGCTGAGCTCCCCGAGGGCACTAAGTATTTCGCCATCCGTCACACTTCTAACGACATCTTTGCACTCTTCGTCGACGACATCACCTACAAGCCCGCAGCTGCTCCTGCAGGCACTCAGCCCGATGGCTTCAACATCTACCTGGACGGTGAGCTGATTGCCACTATTGATGACGAATTCAACACCTACACCATCGAGGGTCTTGAGCCAGGCGACTATGTATGCTCTGTAACTGCAATTTATGGTGAGACCGAGTCGGCACCCGTTTCGGTCAACGCCACAGTTCCCGAGACTACGCCAGTTCCTGATCCAGTTATCACTCTCGACGTAGATTTTGGCACTTACACCGAGGCTCAGACTGTTCACGTGACAGTAGAGAACATGCCCGAGGGCGGCGCTATCTGGTATAGCTTTGTACCTGCCGAGGCTAAGGCTGGTGAGGGTTGGACCGACTATGACGCCGCTACCGGCATCGCAGTTGCTCAAAGCGGTGAGCTCACAGTGGTTGTTGTTGACGCTCAGGAGAACATCCTCGCTCGCAAGATTGGTCAATATGTAATCGACACTAACACTGCCATCAGCAGCATTGGTGTAGATAACAACAGCAACAACACTTGGTACAACCTCCAGGGTCAGAAGCTCAACGGCAAGCCTGTAGTTCCTGGTATCTACATCAACGGCAACAAGAAGGTTGTTATCAAATAAGCTTCTTAACCGTTTACTTTAAAAAATGCATCCGCACCCTGCGGGTGCATTTTTTTTGGAATAAAAGCCCTGTTAGCTTCTTTTTTTGCAATCGGCTAACGATTTTTTAATAATAAATTTGGTAGTTTAATAACAAATCGTTAAATTTGTCGTGAATTCTATTACCATACATGTCAATTCGTGATTTAATCACCCATAATTATTAACTAAAACCATTTTGTTATGAACAAAAAATTATTATCTCTATTGCTCTTAGTGCTGGCGGCGTTCACAACTGCCACAGCACAGGAGACGTTGACCGTGTATGACGGAACAGTCAGCAATGGTCAAGTTCCTGCCTACTTAGGTTATTGGGACGACTTCACAAGAAGTCAAGTTGTGATTCCTGCCACCGATTTGACCAACATGGCCGGCGGCACCATCACCTCGATGACATTCTACACAACCAAGCAAAACCTCCCTTACACCTCGGTTTCGACTGCCGATGTTTACTTGATGGAGGTAGATTACACCGCAATCAACGCCTTTGAGCCCAAAGCAAGTGCCACCATGGTTTACCAGGGCACTGCATCGTTTGTGCTTGACGAAACTGGCGAGGCTGGATCGTGGACCATTGAGTTTGCTACTCCTTACATCTATGGTGGCGGCAACCTGCTCATTGGCATTGAGAACACTACCGATTCCGGCTACAAGTTCATTTACTTCTATGGCCAGACCGTTGACGGCGCTTCGGTTGCAGGTTACAACAGCTCAAGCCTGGATAATGTTACAGCAACTCAAAAGAACTTTATTCCCAAGACCACATTTGCCTATACTCCCGCTGGTGGCGTGATTGTTGCCAAGCCCACCAACTTGCAAGTGAGCAACATCGGCCCCAACAGCGCTACTTTGAGCTGGACAGCCGGTGGCGAGGAGACCGCTTGGGACGTTGAGTACAAGAAGGCTGCCGACGAGGAGTGGACTCAAGAGGCTGTTACCACTACCACCCTTGACCTCGACGCTCTGGAGAACGGCACTGCCTATAACGTGCGCGTGCGTGCCAATATGGGCGACGGCAACGTGAGTGGCTGGGTTAACACCACCTTCACAACACTATTGTGCGACCCTGAAGACATGGGCGAAATCACCTATGATCTCAAAGATTCCTACGGCGACGGATGGAGTGGCAACGCTATCGAGATTGTTGCACCCAACGGACTTGTGGTTGCAAGCCTCACCATCACATCGGGCAGCACGGCTTCAGGAACTGTAGCTTTGTGCCACGGCATAGAATACACCATCCGCTGGAAGGCTGGCAGCTATCCTAGCGAGTGCTCCTACACTCTCACTGGCCCCGATGGTGCCGAGATTGTTAAGGGCGCAGGCACTACAACCAGTGGCACTCTCGCCACTTATATGCTTCCTGCTCCCGGACAGGGCATGGTTAAGAACGTAGAGGTTACTGACATTACTGCCACCACTGCCACCGTTAGCTGGGTAGGCGAGCAAGAGACTTACAACGTGCGCTATCGCACTGCTGGTTATCCTGGCGGTGAGATTGAGGGCTTTGAGTATGGCCTCGCAAGCGGCCAATTCCCCACCGAAAGTGGCTGGACCACCATCGATGCCGATGGCGATGGCAACGCTTGGTACATCTTTGCTCCCAGCGAAACTGTAGATGGCAACGGCAATCCCACCGTGTTTGACGGTGCATGCATGACATCGGCAAGCTACATACAGTCTGCACTTACTCCCGACAACTGGCTGATTTCGCCACAGGTTGAACTCAATGGCACCCTCAGGATGTGGCTGCGCGGTCAGGATCCTGGCTATGCCGCCGAGCACTTCGCAGTTTATGTTTCTACTGCTGGCAACACCGATGTTGCCGACTTCACCACCGAGCTCATTGGCGAGACTGTGGCCGAGGGTCACTATGTTGAGTACACTGCCGACCTGAGCGCATTCGAGGGACAGATGGGTTACATCGCAATCCGTCACTTCAACTGCACCGACCAGTTCCGCCTCAACCTCGACAACTTCCTGATCCAAGATCCAGCAGCAGTTGTTGAGTCAGGCGAGTGGATTGTTGCCGAGGGCGTTACCAATCCTTATGCCCTTGAGGGTCTCACTCCTAACACAAAGTATGAGGTTCAGGTTCAGGGCATCTTCGAGGATAAAGGAACTACCGAGTGGACCGATATTGTTGAGTTCACCACACTCGATGCTCCTGCAGCACCCGAGTACAGCGAGTTCTACGTAGTGGGCTCATTCAACGGCTGGAACAAGGAAGAGAACGGCGGACGCATCGAGCTCTTTGCTAACGAGGATGGTACCGAGTACGCCGGCACCGTAGAGCTTGAGGCTGGTGACGAGTTCAAGATCATCACCCCCGATGCCACTGCCACCGACGGCTGGAAGTACTTTGGCGGCGAGGATGCCAACCAGGTAGGCTACTTCCTCATCAACAACGACTTGCTGGGCATTAACATCACCCTCATGGATGGTGCCAACTTCCAGGTTGCTGATGGCGGAAGCTACGACATCACTGTTAAGGCTACCCAAGCCAAGGGTCTGCAAGAGCCGCTGGCTATGGTTATCACCAAGACTCCTACTGCTATCAGCACCGTGGGTGTTGACGCTAAGAGCAACGAGTGGTATAACCTCAATGGTCAGAAGCTCAGCGGCAAGCCCGCAGTTCCTGGCATCTACATCAACGGCGGCAAGAAGGTTATCATCAAATAAGCTTCTTAACCGTTAACTTTAAAAAATGCATCCGCACCCCGCGGGTGCATTTTTTTGGGTTCATAGATATACTAGACTTTCTAGATTTTCTAGATATTCTAGATTTTCTAGATATTCAGGTTGGTGGAAAAATGCAATAAAACCAGCCTTCTTGCGTTTTATTAGATATATCGGCAATGATATAGCTGGGTAATGAAGAAATTGTATCGATACATACCCGTGATACTCATCGTTGCGACAGTGGTCATCTCGGCGTGCAGCACCAAGAAGAACACTGCCGGCAGTCGCTTTTGGCACGCTATGAACACGCGCTACAATGTGTATTACAACGGCGAGAAGCACTACCAGGAGCAAATCAAGAAACTCGAGAATGAGTATCAAGACGACTACTCCACCCAGCTCTTTATCCACCCTGCCGAGGCCTACAACAACCCCAAGGCCACACAGCCCACCACCAACTTTGACCGCACCATCGAGAAGATGCAGAAGGCCATCTCGCTGCACTCCATCAAGAAGAAACCCAAGCGCAAGGCGGGCAAGGGCAATGACCCTAAATATAAAGAGTGGCTCAAGCGCGAGGAGTATAACCCGTTCATCCACAATGCGTGGTACCTGATGGCGAAGGCGCAGTACATGAAAGGCGACTTCCTGAGCTCGGCGGCCACGTTCCACTACATTGCCCGTCACTTCCAGTGGAAGCCTGACCTGGTGCTCGAAGCACAGATTTGGGAGGCACTGAGCTACTGCGCTATGGACTGGACCACCGAGGCCGACAATGTGCTCGTACACATCCACCCGGAGCGCATCGAGAACAACCGCCTCAACCAGCTTGCCAACTTGGCCTACGCCGACTTCTACATCAAGAGCAAGATGAATGCCGAGGCGGTGCCTTACATGGAGAAAGCCGTGAAAGGCGCCAGTGGCGGCCAGAAGGTGAGACTCTACTTCCTGCTGGGGCAGCTCTATGACGAGACAGGACAAAAAAACAAGGCCTACCAGGCCTATAAGAAGGCGGGCAGCAGCAGCGCCTCGACCTATCGCACCAAGTTCAACGCGCGCATCAAGCAGAGCGCCGTGTTCCAGGGCAGCAACATCGATGGCGAGGTGAAAGCCCTCAAGCGCATGACGCGCTACGACCGCAACAAGGAATATCTCGACCAGATCTACTATGCCATAGGCAACCTCTACCTCACACGTGGCGACACTGTGCACGCCGTGGAGAACTATGAGCTCGCTGCCAAGAAGAGCACCCGCAACGGCATCGACAAGGCCATCAGCCAGCTCACGCTCGGTGGCATCTATTTTGCGCAGCACAAGTATGACAAAGCGCAGCCGTGCTACAGCGAGGCCATTCCGCAGCTTAGCGAGAACTATCCCAACTACAAGGAGCTCAAGCAGCGCAGCGACGTGCTCGACGAGCTTGCCGTGTATTCGGGCAACGTGACGCTGCAAGACTCGCTGCTGCGACTGTCGCAGATGCCGCTTGAGGAGCAGAAGAAGGTGATTGCCAAAATCATCGAGGAGCTCAAGAAGAAAGAGAAAGAAGAGAAAGAGGCTGCCGACCGTGAGGCCTATCTTGCCCAGCAACAAGGCAATAATGGCTTGAAAAACAACGCTCAGCAGCCAGCATCCTACAATATCAACAGCGACAACTCGTGGTACTTCTACAACACCATGACCAAGAATGCCGGCAAGACGGCGTTCCAGCAACTGTGGGGCAACCGCAAGCTCGAGGATAACTGGCGCCGCCGCAACAAGAACACTTTCTCGCTCGATGAGAACACCGCCGAGGAAGACAGCACGGCAATGCCCGGCGACTCCACACTGATGGCGAGCAACGACTCCACACAGGTCGATAAGGAAGCCCTCAAGCGCGCCGAGGACCCGCACTACGAGGAATACTACCTCAAACAGATACCTAAAACCGAGGAGGAGATACAAAACTCTAACGACGTGATACAGGAAGGCCTCTACAACATGGGCGTGATTCTCAAGGACAAGCTTGCCGACCTGCCAGGGGCCATCTATGAGTTTGAGCAGCTGCTGGAGCGATACCCCGACAACACCTACCGCCTCGACACATATTATAATATGTATCTGCTTTACTACCGCAACGGGCAATACAGCGATGCCGAGAGGTACCGGCAGCTGATTTTGTCCAATTTTGCCGACTCCAAGTATGGCAAGGCGATGGAAGACCCCAACTACCTCGAGAACCTCAAGCGCATGAACCTGGTGCAAGAAGCTCTCTACGATCAGGCCTATACTGCCTATCTCAACAACGACAATGCCACCGTGCATCAGGCCTATGTGGAGATGATGAAGACCTATCCGCTGTCGAAAATCATGCCTAAGTTCATGTTTATCGACGCTTTGGCCTACGTCACCGAGCGTAACCCCGAGATGTTTAAGAAAACCATTAAGGAAATGCTCGAGCGTTATCCCGAGACCGATATCACCCCCACCGCGTCGGCATTTGTCAAGCAGCTCAACCAGGGTCGCAAAATTAATGGCGGCTCGGGCAACACCCGTGGCATGCTGTGGTCGATAAGACTGTCTAACGACAGTGCCTCGGCTGGCGAGGGCAGGGAGTTCACGCCGTTTAAGGAGGGCAAGAACAAGCCACAGCTCTTTGTGCTGGTGTTCTCTACCGACTCGGTGTCGCCTAACAAGCTGCTCTATGAGGTGGCAAAGCACAACTTCAACTCGTTCTTGATGCGCGACTTCGACCTGGAGCAGATGACATTTGGCAACCTCGGCTTGATAGTGGTGAAAGGCTTCCCCAACTACCGTGAGGTGGAAATCTATCGCGACAAGTGGGAGAAAGACGAGGAGAAGGTGGTGCCCAGCCAGGCTCACTATGTCATCATCAGCGATGAGAACTTCAACCTGCTGCTGAGCGAGGGACGCACCTTTGAGGAATACTTCCGCTACCTCGACGAGCTCAACGAGGAGAAGATTGAGGAGCAGATTCCTGAAGATGCCGTCGATGACGAGAAGAAGGACGATGGTGGTGAAGCCCCCGACGGCGATGACGGCGACGGTGGCGACGAGAAGAAACCCACCAAGTCGGTGAAGAAAGGACAAGGCAAGGCCGACAAGAAGAGCGACGAGAGTGCCGACAAGCAGGACGAGGAGAAACCTAAGGTAGAGACTCCCGAGCAGCAAGGCAACCCAGCATTGCTCGAGGAGGCACGACGCCGTGCCGAGCAGCGACAGCTCGAGGAGCAGCGCAAGGAGGAAGAGAAACGTCGTGCCGAGGAAGCTAAGAAGCGCGAGGAGGAAATCAAGCGCCAGCAGGAGCGCGAGCGTGAGGCCGAGCGCCTGCGCGCCGAGGATGAGGCTAAACGCCAGCAAGAGCTCGAAAAGCAAGGCAAGGCAAGCGATAGCAGCACATCTACTGGCAATGATAATAAGGATGACAAGGACGGAGTTCGTCATCTCAAGAAACAGAAAGACGAGGAAACTAAGGCTCGTGAGAAGGCCGAGAAGGAGGCTAAGAAAGCCGAGAAAGAGCGCCAAAAACAACTTGAGCGCGAGGAGAAGGCACGCCAAGACTCCATCAAGAAGGCCGAGAAAGAGCGTGAGAAGGAACTCCGTACAGCCGAGAAGGCTAAGGAGGACTCGATAAAGGCTGCCGAGAAGGAGCGTGAAGAACTCCAGAAGCAGAAAGAGCGCGAGAAAGAAGAGGCCAAGAAGCTTGCCGAGAAAGAACGCAAAGACAAGCAGAAAGCCAAAGAAGAGGCTCGCAAGCAGAGGGAGAAGGAGCGCAAAGAGCGTGCTAAAGAGCGTGAGCAAAAGAAGAAAGAAGAGCAAAAGCGCAAGAAGGAAGAGGCTAAGGCTCGCAAGGAAGCTGCCAAGCAGCGCGCCAAGGAGCGTGAAGAGCAGCGCAAGCAACGCGAGCGTGAGCGCAAAGAAGCAGCCAAAAACAACGGGAAATAGGTGAGATTTTTTTCCTGGATTTCCTAGATTTTCTAGATTTCCCTAGATATTCTAGACGCTCTAGATGTTCTAGATTTCCTAGACGCTCTAGACGCTCTAGATTTTCTAGATTTCCTAGATGCTCTAGAACTTATAGCGTTTCTCTAGCCTGTAACTAATATCTTCTCCCCCCTTGATTCTCGCTCATTCACATTTTTTAACTGACATGCGCCATTATTGGCACGTTTTTTTCTGTTTTATCGCTTGTAGAAATAAAATATAATATTACTTTTGCGCAATTTTTCAAAACGAACTATTAACACAAAGAATAATATTATGTATTGGACACTAGAATTAGCAACAAAGCTGGAGGATGCACCCTGGCCAGCAACAAAGGATGAGTTAATTGATTACGCCATGAGAAGTGGTGCCCCAATGGAGGTGATAGAGAACCTGCAAGAGATAGAAGACGAGGGCGACACCTACGAGTCGATCGAGGACATCTGGCCCGATTATCCAACTAATGATGACGACTTCTTCTTCAACGAAGAAGAGTATTAGAAAAATATTATTAGTAACACACATGAGGACATTGGAACGACTAAAAGTTCTGATGTCCTTTTTTGTAAGCACGTTTGAGTGATAATATTCAAAAAATGTGTATCTTTGTCGTTGGAATTAATAATACCATTTAATAAAAAAGCCATTAGATAAATAAACCATTAAATTATATAAGTATGGTACCAAAATTTAGAGAGTTTCTTTATCCATTCCTTTTATCTCTAAAGGATGGTAATTTAACAAAGAAAGAAATAAAGGTAAAAATGATTAATCATTTTAACCTAACTGATGAAGATTGCGCTTTAATGACTCGAGGTGGAAATGAAACACAATTAGATGATAGAATCGGATGGTGCAGACAATGGCTAAGAAGGGCATTATTTATTACAATTCCCCAAAATGGAACATATTCAATAACTCAAAGGGGATTGAATTACTTATCAAATCATTCATCATTGACAAAAAAAGATTTGATGGAATACTCTGAGTTTAAAGCCTATGCAACAAATAATGGAATAGATGATATTCCAAATCCAGATACAACAGAACCTAACGAGGAACTATCTCCGACGGAGTCTCTTGAAAAAGCTTATAATTCAATCAATAATGATTTAGCTGATGAACTACTTACAAATATTTTAGAACAGTCTCCAACTTTCTTTGAAAAACTAGTATTAAAACTGCTTGAAAATATGGGCTATGGCGAAGGTCGTGTAACACAAAGAACACATGATGAAGGAATTGATGGTGTTATAAATGAAGATAAGTTAGGATTAGATATTATACACTTTCAAGCTAAAAGATATAAGCCTGACAATAAAGTAACAAGGCCGACTATGCAGAGTTTTGTTGGTGCTTTAGATGGCGCTGGTGTAAATAAAGGTGTATTTATAACCACATCAAGTTTTACCAAAGATGCATTAGAATACAAGTCAACAAAGAAGATTGCCAAAATAGATGGAAGACAGTTAACCAAATTGATGATTCAGTATAATGTTGGTGTTTTTACTGAATATACTTATGAGGTTAAGAAAATTGATAAAGACTTCTTTGATGAAGAACAGATTTAGCTATAATAATTTACATTGTTAACTTGATTAACTTTTTTAAGAAATAATCATTTCGAGGACAATAGTAAAACCTCGATAATATTCATATCCCTTTTGATGAACGAGGAAATATTCCCGAAGAAAGATATATCAAAAAAAGTTTGTACCTTTGCAGTCAGAGAACATAAAATACGGTTAAAAGGCATAAATCCTTCTAAGCCATTGGATTTTTATGGTTGTTGATAGAAGAATAATTGTCCCCAAAAACCGCAATTATTAACGTAAAGCATTGATAATAAGGTATCAATTTCTTCTTCAACGAAGAAGAGTATTAAGATTTCAAAAAGTGGCGTCCATCCAGTGGAGCCACTTTTTGCTTTTTTGTGTAATAGTTTTTCTTATATATCAAATGCCAGAGCGACAAGGAGAGGTGATTTCCTTGTATTGTTGCCAGCGTTTAATAATCTAAAGAGGCTGCTTTTATCTTTTTGACGACTTCTTTGTCGGCGGGCAGCCAATCTACTGTGTCGAGTTGGTCACGGGTGAGCCAGCGCGCCGCTTCGTGTTCCTTGAGAGTTATCGAGCCGCTCTCTATGTGGCACCAGTAGCAGTGCATCGTCAGGTGGAAGTCGGGGTAGCGCCATTGCACGGTACACAGCAGGTCATCTACTGCAATCTCGGTGTCGAGTTCTTCCTTTATCTCACGGCGCAGCGCCTGCTCGCGTGTCTCGCCGGCCTCTATTTTGCCGCCCGGGAACTCCCAGCCGTCCTTCATGGCTCCGTAGCCGCGCTGCGTGGCAAAGATGCGGCCCTGGGCATCGCCTATTATCGCCGCCACCACCTCTACTTGTTTACAGTTCACAGTTAATAGTAGTTATTAGTTAATAGTTCTTGAGCACGCGCCGCTGGCGCTAACGGACAAGGCACGCCTTGTCCCTACTTAACATTTCACACTTAACACTTCACACTTAAAATAAAGACAACTGCCCCACTAGGTTAAACGACTTGCGGTGATAGGGGCTGATGCCGTGCGCCACGATGGCGGCGCGGTGGTCGCGGGTGGGATAGCCCTTGTTCTTTGCCCAGTGGTAAACAGGAAACTCCTCAGCAATCTTTCTCATGTACTCATCACGGTGAGTCTTGGCAAGGACACTGGCGGCGGCGATGCTCATCATCTTGCCGTCGCCCTTAATCACCGTGGTGTAAGGAATGTCGTTATAGGGATAGAAGCGGTTGCCATCCACCAGGATGTGCTCAGGCCTGACGGCGAGCTGGTCGAGGGCGCGGTGCATAGCGGTAATCGACGCACGCAGGATGTTGATGCGGTCAATCTCCTCTGGTGGCACCATAGCCACCGCCCACGCCACTGCTTCGCGCTCGATGATGGGGCGCAGCACGTCGCGCTGATGCTCAGTGAGCTGCTTGCTGTCGTTGAGCAGTTCGTTGTCAAAGCTGGGAGGCAGTATCACCGCCGCTGCCGTCACCGGCCCCGCCAGGCATCCACGCCCAGCCTCATCACACCCCGCCTCAACACGTCCCGCTTGTAAATATCGTTGCAGCATATTATAATCAATTAATCTATTTTTAAAGTCTTCCTGACAATTTCAAGATAAATTGCGAGATTTTTCGTTACGTTTTTTTTTCGCAATGCAGTGAATTGGCATAATTGAACATTTAGAAGATGGAGATAATTATGCACTGTGCATTATGAATTATGCATTAAATATAGCATTTGGTCGATGGTGGTGCGGTTGTTGCTCAGGCGGGGCACTTTGCGCTGGCCTCCGAGCTTGCCTGTGGAGGCGAGCCACTGGTCGAAGAGGCCTCGGCGCGCCACCACCACCTGTGGCGCGTCGAGGAAGATGCTCTGGTAGCGCTTGGCCTGGTAGTCGCCGTTTACCGCTTGCAGGTGCTCGTCGAGCAGTGCGGCAAATTGCTCAATGCTGGCAGGCTCCGTCTCAAACTCTATGAGCCACTGGTGGCGCCCCTTGCTCTTGTCGCCGGCATAGACGGGTGCTGCGGTGTAGTTGAGCACTTGCGCCCCTGTTTGCTGCGAGGCGCGGGTGATGGCCTTGTCGGCATTGTGCACCATCAGCTCCTCGCCAAAGGCGTTGATGAAGCTCTTGGTGCGTCCGGCAATATTGATTTTCACGGGGTTGAGCTGCTCGATGTACACTGTGTCGCCTATGCGGTATCGCCACAGGCCGTTGCAGGCGGTGATAATGAGCTCGTAGGTCTTGCCCGCCTCTATCTCCCAGATGGGTAGCACGTCGGGGTGGTCGCTGTCGATCTCGCTCAAGGGTATGAACTCGTAGAACACCCCCACGTCGAGCAGCAGCAGCATGGCTGTGGTGCTCCAGTCGCTCTGTGTGGCAAAGAATCCCTCGCTGGCGTTGTAGGTGTTGAGGAAGTGCATCTTGCTCATGTCGCACAAGCGCTCATATTGCTCCCGGTAGGGCTCGAAGGCGATGCCGCCGTGGAAGAATACTTCAAGATTGGGCCACACGTCATGAATGCAGTCCTTGCCGGTAGCTTTTAGCACTTCTTTTATCACTGTTAAGAACCACGAGGGCACGCCGCTCAGGTTGGTGATGTTCTCGCCCTTGCTCTTCTCGACGAGTGCCGGCAGCTTCACTGCCCAGTCCTCGAGCAGTGCTGTGTGCTTGTCGGGCACGCGGAAGAGGTTGGCGATGGGGTTGATATTGTTGATGAGCGTGGCCGAGAGGTCGCCCACACGGGTGCCGGGCTTGAGGTTCAGCTCGTTGGCAAACGACCCGCCCAGTATCAGTGCCTTGCCCGAGAACAGGCGGCTCGCGGGGTTGAGGTTGAGGTAGTGCGACACCACGTCGCTGGCACCCTTGTAATGGTTCCAGCGCAGCGACTCGGGCGTGATGGGGATGTACTTGTGG
>Ga0247611_10005047_pt1 | contig 17859 bp, 7 predicted proteins | sample 177DNAGHGhighgp2_FD_192422 | JGI IMG/M metagenome (GOLD analysis project Ga0247611, IMG submission 192422) | Sheep rumen microbial communities from Palmerston North, Manawatu-Wanganui, New Zealand - 1770 DNA GHGhigh gp2 | ecosystem: Host-associated > Mammals > Digestive system > Stomach > Rumen ... | reverse complement strand
ACAGGCACTTTCAACAACTACGTGCGGCTCATCGATGACTTAGGGTATGCCGAGGTGCTGGGAAAGACTGGTTCAAAGACTGTTTTCCCCGCCAACGATGAAGCCTTTGCACGTTTCTTTGCCAAGAACTCGTGGGGAGTGAGCAAGTATGAAGACCTGACGATTGCCATGAAAAAACAACTTCTTTATTCGTCAATGCTCGACAATGCTATCTTGGTTGAAATGTTATCCAATGTGCGCTACGACAACACCAGTGTGACTCCCGGTGTTGCCTTGAAGCACGTTACGACCGTCGATGTCACCGACTCAGTAACTCATGTCTATGGTCCTGCCGGATTACCGCAGAACAACAACTATTGGACGGAGTTCTACGACAAGGGTATCGACATGGTGATGGACGGAACACGCCAAATGATGGTTCACTTCACTGCCGAGCAGATGACGGGCAACGGTATCTCTACGCGCGGCGCCGACAGTGACTTCGAGATCATCACCGGTGCACCTTATGACGAGAACGAGAACTCTGCCTACATCTTCCGTAACAAGATTATCAATGCAGACGTGACCTGTAAGAACGGATATCTGCATCAGCTGCAGGACGTGCTCGTTCCACCGGGCAACCTTGCTGAGGTGATCCGCACCAGTGGCGAGAGCAATTACTTCAGCCGGATGCTTGACCGTTTCAGCGCACCGTTCAAGAACATGACTATCACCAACAACTACAACAGTTATGCTAAGGACAATAACCTGCCGCTGATTAACACCATCTACGAGAAACGCTACTTCAGTAACCGTTCGCAAGGGGCTATCCTGAATATCGACCCGAACGATGCGAACGTGCAGTTCCTGCTGAACTACGACCCGGGATGGAATGAATACACCAACGGACTGAGCGGCTCGAATTCCCTGAGCGACCTTGCCGCCATCTTTGTCCCCACCGACGAGGCAATGAAGAAATACTTCCTCCCCGGCGGTAGCGGCTCGTTCCTCATCGACCAGTTCGGTATCATGCCCAATGAAGAGCAGTATCTGAACCAGAACATCGACTCTATCCCGCTGAACATCGTGCAGGCTTTCCTGAACAACCTGATGAAGAACTCATTCATCGGTACTGTTCCCAGTAAGTTCGGCGACGTGATGGACGATGCTTCCGACCCGATGGGCTTGTCTCCTGAGGTCATCAACAAGAACGAAGACGGCACCTACGATGTGAAGATTGCCAACAACGGCGTTGCCTATATGCTGAACACCGTCTTTGCACCGAACCGTTACATTGCCGTATCGGCTCCCGCACTGCTTACCAGCAACATGAAGGTGATGAACACCGCCATCCAGGACGGTTATGGAAGCGCACCGCTGAACCTGAACCTCAACTTCTATGCTTACCTGCTGGCTATGAGTGCCAACTACGCATTCTTCATTCCAACCGACGAAGCGTTTGCCAAATACTATGTCGACCCGACCTTCCTGAAGCACGACCAGCCACGTGTGCTCAAGTTCTACTACCAGAACCAGTCTCCTTACGTGATGTGCTCTGCATGGGCGTATGACCCTCAGACGGGTGCTGTCGGTGACTCGTTGGGAACGGTGACCACCGCTAACTTCAGGTCTCAGCTCGTCGACATTCTGAACTATCACACCGTCGTTCTTGGAGAGGGCGAGAAGGTGGGTACAAACCGCTATCTTAAAACCAAGCATGGCGGAGAAATCCTGTTCTCAAGCGGCCGTGTACAGAGTGGCGGACAGATTGACAACGGTCTTCCTACTGCATACGTCACAAAGACATACAACCAGCAGAACGGAACGGCCTTCGCCATCGACCATCTGATTCAGGCTCCTCAGAAGTCTGTCTATAATGTCCTGAGCGAGTCTCCACAGTTCTCTGAGTTCATGGCTCTCTGCGACTACTTAAGCAGTGAGGTCGGAGACACGCTGATGGGCTTTGCCAGCGACAGGCTGTCGGAAATCAATGTGGTGACTAAGAAGCGCCGTATGGATGCCTACCACGTATTTGCCGCAAAGAGAGGTCTGACAGATAACATCAACTACTTCAACACCTATAATTATACTGTCTATGCACCCGACAATGATGCCATGGCCATTGCCTACAAGAACGGTCTGCCACGTTGGGAAGACATTCACAGCATCTACGAGCAGTGGGTGGACAGCGAGAATAGTGAAGAGCGTCAGAACGCACGCAACAAGGTGCTTGCCATGATTGAAGAAATCAACGCATTCATCAGATACCATTTCCAGGACAACTCTGTATATGCAGACAACGTAATCGAGGAAGGAACATACGCTACTGCCAGTGCCGACACGCTCGGTATCCGCGAGAAGCTCAACGTGAAGGGCGGCAACGGTATCATCACCGTGACCGACAAGCGCGGCAACAACATCAGCATCAACGAGAATGACAACCGTAAGATTGTGAACATGATGACTCGCGACTACGTGTTCAACAACATTGCCCGTAACGCCTCCTCTATCTCTGCATCATCGTTTGCAGTGGTTCATCAGATCAGCACACCTCTCAACCAGCATCCCGACACAGACCGTTTCGATGCTGCATGGACTGGTCCGAATGCAAGGGCACGACTAAAAGCCTTCAGACGACTATACGACAGTCAGCTGTATAAACGATATTAGAAGTCATGAAGGAGAACAAATTACGAAATACAGAGTAATTATGAAAACAAAAAAGATAAAATACCTGTTACTGGTCGTCTGCTGTCTGATTAGCTCTGCAGCGATGGCTCAGACACGTATCTCGGGTACAGTCAATGCGCCCGACGGTCCGGTGATGATGTGTAACGTCGTCGAAATAGATGCCAACAACCGTAACGTGTCGTATTCGCAGACCGATATCAACGGTAACTTCTCTATGGAAATCGTGAACACGAAGAACAAGCTGAGAGTTTCCTATATCGGCTATAAGACTGTCACGGTGCCCATCGGCGACCAGACCGTCTTCAACATTGAGATGCAAGATGAGAACACCCTCACCGAGGTGGTGGTGAAAGCTAAGGCAAAGTTCCGTTCGGGCGGTCTGGTGATTCCAGAGAACGAGGTGTCTGTGGCTGCCCAGACATTCAACATGAGTGAAGTGGAAGGTCTGTCGTTCACCTCTGCCGACGAGGCGCTGCAAGGTAAGATTGCCGGTCTTGACATCATCGCCAACTCAGGAAACCTTGGTGCCGGTACATCAATGCGTCTGCGTGGTGTGACCTCCATCAACGGTTCTGCCGAGCCGCTGATCGTCGTCGACGGAAACATCTTCGATAACCCAGATGAGAGCTTCGACTTCACGTCAGCCAACGAAGAGACCTACGCATCACTGCTGTCTATCAACCCGTCGGACATCGAAGATATTCAAGTATTGAAAGATGCTGCTGCTACAGCTATCTGGGGTTCCCGCGGTGCCAATGGTGTTATCCAGATCCGCACAAAACGTGGTGCAAGAGGAGCTGCACGCGTTGACTACTCCTTGCGCGTTCAGGCAAACTGGCAGCCAAAGGGTTACAACCTGCTGAACGGTGACGACTACACCATGATGCTGAAGGAGATGTATTATAATCCTTCGCAGAGTGCTGATGCCACCAACAACATCAACGAGATCAACTACAACCGCTCCTGGGCTGAGTTCGAGAACTGGAACAACAATACCGACTGGGTGAAGGAAGTGACTAAGGTGGGATGGAGCCAGTATCACTACCTGACCATCTCCGGTGGTGGCGAGAAAGCAAACTTCCGTATCTCTGCCGGCTACGACCATCAGAACGGTACCATCATCAAGCAGTCGTTGGACCGCTTCTCCACGAAGCTTGCCCTCGACTACTCTGTCAGCGACCGTATCATCTTCAGAACGACGTTCCCGCTGACCTATACGAAGAACAACATGAACTATGACAACGGTATCTTATCCCGCGCTCTGAAGACCGCTCCAAACATGAGTGTCTATCGTCAGAGAAACGACGGCAGCAATACCAATGAGTTCTATATCATGCTCCCTCCAGGAGCAGACAATGCCGGTTCTACTGTTGCCGGAACTTCATCTACACAGCTAAAGGACATCCGAAACCAGGGAAACCCCGTAGCCATTGCCAACGAAGCATGGAAAGTGGAGAAGACCTATCGTATCTCACCTGAGTTCCGTCTGGACTACTATCTCCTTGGTAAAGACGACGACCGCACTCGTCTGGACTATTCAGGACTGGTCTATATGGATATCTACTCCATGAGCAGACCTACTTACTGGCCTGGTTCACTTAACACCAACGGCTGGAATGACGGTTCCTATAACCTGAACAAGGTGGAAGACTACAACTCTCTGGCATTCACGACCCGTCACACACTGACCTTCACCCCGGCATTCAAGAACAAAGACTGGTATCTCACCATGCTCGGCCGCTGGGAAATGACGACAGGTAACGACAACCGCCAGAACTCCAGCGCACGCAACGTGCCCAACGGCATCAGTTCGACAAGTGTTGACAGCCACCATAGCGAACTGTCAACCGGCAACGGACAATGGCGCTCCATGTCGTTCATCTATCAGGGACACATCTCTTATAAGGAAGGACGCTATTCTCTGCACTTCTCTCTGCGTGCCGACGGTACCACCAAGTTCGGTGACTCAAAGAAATGGGGTTACTTCCCAGGCCTCTCCGGACGTTGGAACATCAGCGACGAACCGTGGATGAAATGGTCGAGAAAAGTGGTGGACATGCTTTCCTTCCGTCCTTCATGGGGTATTGTGGGTAGACAGCCAGGTAGCGAGTATCTGCAGTATGCCCGTTACAATCCTTCAGGAATCTATGGAAACCAGAGTGTCACCTATCTGGAAGGTCTCCAGCTCAACAAGCTGCAGTGGGAGCGCACCATGTCTTATAACCTTGGTGGAGACTTCGGTTTCTTCAACGGCCTCATCACCGGTGACTTCAACTACTATTTCAAGCGCACCAAGAACCTGCTGATGGGAAATGTACGCATCCCATCAACAGCCGGTTTCTCTTCTTTGGCATGGACTAACGTAGGAGAAATGACCAACAAGGGTTGGGAGCTGAACATCAGTGCCAACAAGTTCATCCAGATTGGCAAGTTCTCTATGAGTGCCAACCTCAACATCTGTCAGAACTTCAACGAAATCGTTGACATGGATGAGAGCGTGCTTGAGTCGATTAACAGCGAATGGAATCCCGCCAGCCGCGGTCAGTATCTGAACCGCATCCAGAGAGGTAACCCGCTGGGCTCAATCTACGGACTGCGCTACAAAGGTGTTTACCAGTACTCTTACGAGTGGCTGCAGAACATGAAGCAGAGCAACAACTGGACAGCCGAGGAGTTCCGCGACTACATCAACAATGCGTTCCTTGCAAGCGGAAAGACAGCTCCTATTGCCATTGACAACAACGGACATGTCCTCATGGATGCCAAGGGCAATCCAATCCAACAAGTCTATAACTTCAACGACGGTGCTCCCACCTATCGATTCCAGGGAGGTGACGCCATCTATGAAGATATCAACCACGACGGACAAATCAATTCACTCGACATTGTCTATCTGGGTAACTCTAACCCGAAGATGAGCGGTGGTTTCGGTCTCAGCTTCTTCTACGACAAATGGACGCTGAAGACCAGTTTCACCTACCGTTCCGGAGTAAAGATTGTGAATCAGGCCAAGATGGGTCTGGAAGAAATGTTCAACGCCTACAACCAAAGTTCTGCCGTAAACTGGCGCTGGCGCAAGAACGGTGACGTGACCGAAATCCCGCGTGCCATGTACGACACAGGTTACAACTGGCTCGGTAGTGACCGCTATGTAGAAGATGCATCGTTCATCCGTATGAGCTATGTACAGTTAGGTTACCGCTTCGACCAGAAACTTGTCAAGAAGATTGGCTTACGTAATCTCTCTATCAATCTGTCAGCCCAGAACCTCCTCGTATTCACCAAGTACAGTGGAACAGAGCCGGAGCGTTCACCGGGCGCATGGGGTATCGCCTACGATAACCAGCAGACTCCTCGAAGCAAATCCGTTACAATGAACATTAACATTGGATTCTAAAATCAGATATCGTTATGAAACTTAAAAATATAATTAAGGTAGGAGTTGCGACCATCGTTGCCGTCACAGGTTTTAGTTCCTGTAGCGACTTCCTGACCATCTACCCGACAGACAAGACCATCGGTGAAGACTTCTGGAAATCAAAAGAGGATGTTCAGGAAATGGTAGCTGGTGCCTACAGTAGCATGTGCAGCTATGACTGCCAGACACGTGCCATCATCTGGGGAGCTTTCCGGTCGGACGAGTTGGTGAAGTACTCTAACTATAATGACGCTGGACTCGACAATATCAATGTCGTCAACCTGCTGCCTACTAACGGCTACAACAACTGGGCCGCATTCTATTCAGTCATCAACCGATGCAACATCGTACTTAATCATGCACCTCACGTGATGGAAATCGATCCTGTCTTTACCGGAGGTGACTATCAGATTACACGCGCTCAGATGCTGGCACTCCGCAGTCTCTGTTATTTCTATCTCGTCAGGACATTCCGTGATGTCCCCTATACCACTCAGTCGTACGAGGATGATGACCAGTTCATGACCATCCCGCAGACATGCCCGGACAGTGTCCTTCAGTTCTGCATCCGCGACCTTGAAGAAGCTGAGCAGGGAATCATGAAATCCGGTTCCTACAGCGACTGGCGCGATAAAGGCTACTTCACTCGCGATGCAGTGAATGCTTTGCTTGCTGACATTTACCTCTGGCGTGGTTCGATGACCAAGAGTCAGTCCGACTATCAGAAGTGCATCGAGTATGCCGACAAGGTAATCAATGCTAAGGATGCCTATTTTAAAGCTACAAATTCAGAGTTCTCCAGCGGTAGCGGTGAAATAGATCCTTACCATCTTTACAAAGGAGAAGAAGCGATGTACCAGATTTTCACCATCGGCAATTCTCGGGAGAGCATCCTGGAATGGCAGTATGACGGAACCAACAACTCCAACACAGGACTTGAGAACATGTATTACGAATCTGGTAATTCAGATAACCATGCTACGACCAGCGTGCTCATGGCCTCTCAGATCTTCAACTATTTCGCCGACAATTCCAACACGATTCAAGGGCAGAAAGTCTTTACGACCACTCACGACCTGCGTTATTGGAACAGTACCTACGGCGTGAACAATAACGAGGCTACCGAACTTTCCGTTCGTAAGATGGTGAACAATTCCTTCTCAACAGTATCTACAAACAGCACTGTCGGAGAACCGAAGAGCAATAGCCGCGGTTTCGACTATTTTGCACAGAACTGGATTGTCTATCGCCTGACCGACGTCATGCTGATGAAGGCTGAAGCGCTGGTTCAGACGGCCGCATCCGACTCCGATAAGGTGGTTCTCAACCAGGCATACGACATTGTGAACGTCATCAACCAGCGTTCACTGAACGAAGGAAAACGCGACGCTGACACACTTCACATCGACAACTACCCCAACAAGGAGACAATGGAACTGCTCGTTCTCGCCGAGCGCGAGCGTGAGCTCTGCTATGAAGGAAAGCGCTGGTTTGACCTGGTCAGATTCTGCTACCGCCACATGGACGGCGTGGATATTAAGAAAAAGATGGCAGACCAGACAAGCTGGCCGGCACTTTATAAGCCGATGATCAGGCTCATCACACGCAAATACCTCAGCGGAGGTGAAGCCGTGTCGGCTAAGATGAAAACAGAACCTTATCTCTACTGGCCAATCCTGGAAAGTGAGATACGAGTGAACAAAAATCTACAGCAGAATCCTGTTTATGAGTTAGACAAAACAACAAGCAAAAATTAAGAACAATGAAAACAATGAATTATAAAAAGTTCTTTAGCCGCCTTCTCTTGGCTGCAGCAGTGCCTGTGATGCTTGGTTTAGCAAGTTGTAAAGAGGATATAGACGAGTCGAACCTCTACACATTCACAGGTGAGACCATTGAGGATTTCCTTGCCAACCGAAGTGACCAATATAGCAGTTTCAACTATATACTAAGCCGTGTTGGATACGACAAGATTCTCTCTGCTTATGGAACATATACTTGCTTCGCTCCAAACAACAAGGCTATTGAAGAGTATATCGACAGTCTTTATGATGACACATCTAACAAAGACTTCGAGCATAATGGAATGACATCCCGCGGACTGGAAGGTCTGTCAGACTCTCTTTGTAACGACATCGCGCTCTATCATCTGCTTAGTACAGAGGTGATGGGAGTTGACCTGAGCAATGGCTTCACCTCCTCCACCCTACTGGGAAGAATCATCAGTGCAAGCGTCGACACCCTCACGAGCGATATTAAGATCAACAACTTCTCTGCCATTACCACAATGGATAATGAGCTGGAGAATGGAGTCGTTCATGAGATTGACAATGTGCTGCGCCGTTCCAACCGACTGGTTGCCGGTGAATTGGAGCAGCATCCTGAGTTCTCTATCTTCAGTCAGGCACTGAACATGACAGGACTGGGTGACTCTCTGATACTGGAAAAGAAGATGGCGAAGTACACCGTGACCAACACCTACAACTTCTACGTTCCGGAAGAGTGCCGTATGGGCTATACGCTCTTTGCCGAATCAGATGAGACTTTGGCAGCGAACAACATCAATTCAATTGACGAACTGATTGAATTTGCCAACAATGCCTATGCAAGATGTGCCGACCAGGGTTCCGGATGGTATGACTATTATCGCAATAAGGGATTCCAGGTAAGTACAGGTAACGACTATACAAGTCCGACCAACGCGCTGAACATGTATGTGCGCTACCACATCCTGAAATACTTCGTACCTTACGATAAGCTGGTGTACAGTTTCAATGAAGTGGCAAAGGCAACGCTCTTCGAATACTACGAGACGATGCTGCCTTTCACACTCATGAAAGTGACCCGTATCAGCGGAAAGCGCCGCCTGAACAGATGGGTTGCCAACAGTACCCTTACCGACCGTGTGGCTGAAGAGGGTTCTGACAATATCCGTACCGTTCTCAGGGAAGGTATTGAGGTTAAGAACAATAACATCATGGCAAGCAACGGATTCATCCATCCCATTGCCGACATGCTTGTCTACGACCAGGCCGTTCCTACCGGTGTACTCAACGAGCGTCTGCGCTTCGATGATACCGCCCTCTTCCCCGAAATGACATCCAATTCATTCCGTCTCATCAGCGATGCTGAGGTGAATGCCCTCAATGCCGGTAAGACGGGTTCCGACGGTGCCTTAGGAGGTAACTACATCCGTATCCCCGAAGGATTCTTTGACAACCTGGCTTTCTACAACGGAGAGAACACTCGTCTGTATTACCTGCCGGGACAAAGCAACGGATGGAGTAACTATCAGGGTGATGAGTTCAACTGTATGGGTGCTTACGACTTTGCTTTCCGTCTGCCTCCAGTACCAGACGGCACCTATGAATTGCGCATGGGATACACAGCCAATGGTAACCGCGGAATGTTACAGTTCTACTTAGGCCGTTCACGCGAGCTGACCTCAATGAAGGCACTCGACATCCCGCTCGACATGCGCCGTGTACCGGTGAACAATCCCGACGGATCTCCCGATACCAACTCCGGCACAGGATGGAGTCTCTATACCAACACCGATGACATGGGTGTGGAGAGTGATGCTAACATGCACAACCTGAACTGGATGCGCGGTCCGCTTTACTATACTGTAGGTAAAGGCGGTTCGACGGTTGCACGTGCCAATGCTCAGGACCTGCGTCGTATCATCACAAAGATGCAGTTTGAACAGGGCGAGTACTGGCTACGTTTCAAGACGGTGTTGCCAGAGCTTACCACTTCACAGTTCCACTTAGACTATATCGAGCTCTGTCCCGAGAATGTCTACAACAACAACCAATATGTTGAAGACATGTATTAATTCCTAACCATCGTACGATTATGAAAAGAAAACATATATTCAGAAACGCAATAGTTGTCCTGGCTGCACTGGTAGGTGCAGTCATGACAACGGCATGCTCCGACTGGGATGACCACTACGATCCAAACAGTTCTGCCAATTCCACAGGAGGATCTGTACAGGCTACCCTTTGGGAGAACATATCTTCAAACAGCCAATTGTCTGAATTCCGTTCGCTGCTTGAAAAGTCTGGGTATTCTGAGTTGATAAACTCTCCGCAGACTTTCACCATCTGGGCACCTGTCAACGGGACGTTCGACTATCAGCGGCTCTCCAACCTGAGCAAGGAAAAGCTGATCAAGGAGTTCATCGAGAATCACATCGCACGTTTCAGCTTCCCGGCATCGGGCTCTATTAATAAGAATGTGTACATGCTGAATAAGAAGATGGCTTTGTTCAGTGGCAACGGTTCATACAGCCTGAACGGTATCGCCATCGAAAAGCCCAATCAGGAAAGCAAGAACGGCATCCTGCACACGATGAGCGGACAACTGCCTTTCAAGTACAACATCTATGAGTCGCTGGAGCCTGAAGACTTCGATATCGACTCTATCTCCGATGCCTTCCATAGCTATGATAATAAGATATTGAATCTTGCACAGAGTATTCCCGGTCCCGTGAGGGATGGTGAGCAGACCTATCTCGATTCAGTCTTCGTGGAATGGAACACGCTCTTCGACACCTACAGAGCTGACATCAATGTTGAGGACAGCAACTATACCATGATTGTCCCGACCAATGAAGCCTGGCACGCTGCTAAGCAGAAGATATTGCCGCTCTACAATTACATCAGCAACTTTAAGTTCGTTCAGAATCCGTTGACTTCTTCCAGAAAAGAAGAGGACGTTGTCATCGATGCAGCTTACCTCCGAGACTCTATGGTCACACGCTGCCTGATGCAGGATTTGTTCTACAATAACAACCTGTATGACAACGGCGCTCTGAACACGTTACAGGACGGTCAGACTCTTTATGTCGACTCACTGGTAAGCACATCCCGTAACATTGTTTATTCAGAGGATGCAGCCCGCCTCTTCGAGGGCACAAAGAGGGTGGATAAGAGTAACGGTGCTATCTTTGTGACCGACAGCCTGCGCATGCGCACATGGACATCATGGAATCCTCCTATCAAGGTTGAAGCAGAAAGCGGAACCTACGCAAGCTACACCAACAACGGTTCTGCCTACCCGACACGCGTAACAAGCGGCACACAGAATCCTGCTGTCAGCGGACATATCTCCAATAACGCCTATACGCTGGTAGAACCCAGTTCTGCATCACAGAACCCGGAAATAAACATCTACCTGCCAGGTGTCCGCTCTACCACTTACCGCATCTACGCCGTATTCCTGCCTGAGAACATTACCAATACGAGCATCACTGAGCCACGAGGCAACCGCTTCCGCGCACGCCTTAGCTACTGTGATGCCAACGGACGTATCCCTAACGAGGTTGCCTTGGTCAGCGGCTATGCCACAAGCGACCCGACAAAGATTGATACTGTCAGCTTAGGTGAGTTTACTTTCCCGATTGCTTATGAAGGCACTGGTGAGTACTATCCGTTCATCCGTCTGAATGGTAGTGTGACAAGTGCGCAGAATAGCCAGTTCGACCGTACTTTCCGTATCGACTGTATCCTGCTGATTCCGAAGGAACTGGATGAATACATCAAGGAACATCCAGACTATAAGTTCTATCAGGAAAGCTATTTTTAAGTCTCATTTCTAAAGTCAACAATAATGAAAAGACAATTTTTTCTATATATAGGCATGCTTCTCATGACAGGCATCTGCCAACCGGCAATCGCACAAGACGATGATGAAGTGGTGTATGCTGACGGTGCTCAGACTGAGACGACCGTCGTGAAGAAGAAAAAGGTTGCTAAGCGTCCTGACTATCCGACAATGGAAGTTAAGGGTACCATCATCGATGCTGTCACCAAGGCTCCTCTGGCTGGTATCCAGATACGGACGCTGAACGACCAGAACTATGCAGCCATGACCGATGGTAAGGGTAATTTCACCATAAAGGTTCCGACTTTTGCCACTTCGTTGTTCGTTCATGCCCCCAGTTTCATGAGCCAGCAGGTTGCCATCGGCAAGGGCGACAAAGAGCTGAACATCATGATGATGCCTGACAAGTTCAAGACGATGTATGAAGACGGCACAAACATCTTGGCCGCACCCGAACTCGCTGTAACCAACACCACAGAGCAGACGGTGGAAACAAGCATCGAGAACAATCTTGGTGCCGATGTTCGTTCCATCACACGCTCAGGTGGTCCCGGCTATGGTGCTACCATGTTCATCCGTGGTTTGAACTCACTGAATGCCAATTCACATCCGCTGATTGTGGTGGACGGCATCATTCAGGACATGCAGGATACACGTATGACGCTTCACAATGGCGATTTCACCAACCTGTTCCTGAACATCAACCCCGAAGACATCGATAAAGTGCAGGTCCTGAAGAACGGAACGGCTCTCTATGGTGCCAAGGGTGGAAACGGTGTCATCCTCATCAATACGAAACGTGGACACAGCCTTGCCACACGCATCAATGCCAATATCGGTGTCGGTGTATCACTCGAAGGCCGTCTGCCTGAAATGATGGATGCAGGTCAGTTCAGAACCTATGCATCTGAATTGCTGGGATCTCACCCCGACATCAACAATTTCACAGGCACGTTCAAGTTCCTTGTTGAAGACCGTTCTAAGTTCTACTACAACGAGTTCCACAATGAGACCGACTGGACAAAAGAAGTGTACCACACCGCTCTCAACCAGAACTACAACATCAATGTGCAGGGAGGTGACGACATTGGTATGTACAACCTGTCATTAGGCTATACCGACGGTCAGAGCACCGCACGTGACAACGGCTTCAACCGTTTGAATGTCCGTTTCAACACGGATATCAAGATTGTCAACAAACTGAGTACCCGCTTCGATATGTCGTATGCTAAGATCAACCGCGACGTATTCGACAACGGTGCTCCTGAAGAAATATCCGGCGGTTCTATCTCTTCACCCACTTTCCTCGCATTGCTGAAGGCTCCGTTCCTGAATCCTTATACATATAATAATGTGACAGGAAAGCTGTCATCGTCTCTTTCTGAAGCCGACAGCTACCTGACTGAACTGGACCGTGACCTCACGCTGGGTAACCCGACAGCACTGCTGAAGAATGGTAATGCCATCAACAAGAACCGTGTGGAAACGACTCACTTCACGGCTGTCATAGCTCCGAAGTATGAGTTCAATCAAAACCTCACTCTGACTGAGACATTCAGCTACTCATTGGAGCGCATTTCGCAGCGCTACTATCGTCCTGTCGGCGGCATGCCGATGTTCCTGCTCGAAGGCATCGGACGTGTTAAGCAGGTCATCCGTTCTATGTTCTCTAAGGAGACAGCCATCGAGAGTGACACCCGTCTGCAGTTCACAAAACAGTTCGGTGCTCACTATATTGACGCCTTCGCCGGATTCCGCTTCAATTCGTTTGACTTCGACTTCAATGCACCGAAGGGACAGAATGCAAGTGCCGGTACCGACAAGACACCGAACATCAACAGTGGTATGGACTACATCGAAGTGAGCGGTATCGAGGATGTATGGAAAAACCTCACATGGTATGCCAACATCGACTACAACTACCGCAACCGTTATTTTGCCCAGCTCGCTGTAGCTGCCGAAAGCAGCAGCCGCTTCGGTGAGAATGCAAGCGGTCTGTCTCTTGGCGGTGTGAAATGGGGTATCTTCCCGGGATTACAGCTCGGTTGGGCTCTGACCAACGAATCATGGTTCCCGAAGACTAACGCCATCAACTACCTGTTGCTGAGAGCCGGTTATGAGATTAGCGGTAACGATGACATTAACAGCTTTGCTGCCCGTACATCGTTCAACACAATGCTTTACCTGAACCAGACTTCTGCTGCCCAGCTTAACAACATCGGTAACGACAAGATTACATACGAGAAGACGGGCAAGTTCAACATTGGATTGAAGTCATACTGGCTGAACAACCGACTCGGTGTCGACTTCGACTATTACATCCATCATACCAGCAACCTGCTCACGCTGAAGAGCTTCAACAATCCTGTCGCCGGTATCAACAACTATTGGAGCAACGGAGGATCGCTCGACAACACTGGATTCGAGCTGACTGTCACCGGCAAGCCCATCGTCTCAAAGAACTTCAATGTTGAGATTGGTGCCAGCGTGGGACACTATGTCAACAAGCTGAAGAGCCTGCCCGATAACGACCTGATCTATGTTAACGGAAAGCAGACAGCACGCGGATACACTTCGTCTATCTATGGAACAGACAACGTGGCATCTATCATCGGAGAGGCTGCCGGCAGCTTCTACGGCTACAAGACTCTTGGAGTCTTCTCCACCGATGCAGAGGCACATGCAGCCGGTAAAAACGGCTACCTCTATCTGATTGACGAGACAGGTGCTCCCCAGAGTTTCAAGGCGGGAGACGTGCACTTCAAGGATCTGAACGGCGACGGCATCATCAGCGAGGCCGACAAGACGATTATCGGTAACCCGAATCCCGACATCTATGGAAACATCTTCGCCAACATCATGTGGAAGAACTTCACACTTGCCATCGGGTTCAACTATTCACTCGGTAATGATGTATTCAACTACCAGCGTAGCATCCTCGAAGGCGGAAAGACGTTCTACAACCAGACGGTGGCTGTTGTCAACCGCTGGCGCAACGAGGGACAGATAACCGATATGCCGCGCATCCAGTATAACGACCCGATGGGTAACAGCCGCTTTAGCGACCGTTGGATTGAAGACGGCAGCTATCTCCGGATGAAGACCCTGCGTCTCACCTATAAGGTTCCTGTCAGATTCTCATGGCTCCAGGGACTGCAGATATGGGCAGAGGCCAACAATCTCTTCACCGTCACCCACTATCTGGGCAGCGATCCTGAGTTCTCTGTTGCCAACACCGTGCTCTCTCAAGGTATTGATGCCGGCAATGTTGCACTCGGACGCACATTCACGCTCGGTCTGAAGATCAACTTGTAAACACTGGAAGCAAGAGATAAGAAAACTGAAGCAAATAACGAAATATGATAAATAATAAAGATATGAATAAGAACAGCAAATATGGAAACAGGAACGGACGAAACAGAGGACTCGTCGGGCTGATGCTTGCCACCGTGCTTGCCTTCACAGCAGTCTTCCCCTTCGTCTCATGTTCAGACATCCTTGAAAGCGATTCTAACAGCCAGATATTCAATCCAGCACTCGACCAGAAGACCGACTCAATGTTCTATACACTCGGTATCCTCAAGGCAGTACAACAGGCTGCCGACCAATATGTGCTGGTGAACGAAATGAGAGGCGACCTTGTTGAAGTTAACAACTACACTCAGACCGACCTGCGTAAGCTGGCTAACTTCTCGGCTGACATCACCAACAAGTATGACTCTGCCTACCTCTACTATCGTATCATCAACAACTGCAACTATTACATCGCCCATCGCGACACGACGCTATACACTGGCAGCCGTAACGTGTCTATGCTCGAATATGCACAGGCATTCTCCATCCGTGCATGGGCTTACATGCAGCTGGCTAAGACTTACGGACAGGTCCCCTTCTACACCGACCCTGTGACAAGCATCTCAGAGGCTAATACCATCCGTGAGAAGAAAGACCTGGAGGGTATCTGTGAGGCGCTCGCTCCTGACCTCGTCAAGATGAGCCAGTGGCTGAACTACTATGGATATACCGTACCGACATACGGCAATAACATCCCTGCAGGAAACACCAACAACGGATTGTCTAAGACATTCGATTCCAGAAAGACGATGTTCCCCGTTGACTTGGTGCTCGGTGACCTGTATCTTGAAACCGGAAAGTATGAGGAGGCAGCTAGGTACTACTTTAATTACATCAAAGAGAACAGACTGTCGGCGAATTACTATTCCATCAACACGTCATATTATCCGATAACATTCCAGAGAGATCTTCCGAGGGACATCAAACAACGCCAGGTGACTGGTAACTCTTATTCGTGGAGCAGCATCTTCTCTGCAAGTGCCAACGATGTCATCACCTATATCCCGATGGCTGTCAACCGTCAGAAAGGTACTACCACCGAACTGCCTCGTCTCTTCGGCTTCAACTACTATACTACGGAAACTCAAACTACAGAGGTAGGAAACATCACCATCATCACTGGCGACATCTTTGTGCAGGAAAGGGAAATCGATCCGTCACAACCCTACCTCGCTCTTGCCGGTGCACAGTCGTTCTACTATGAGCCCCAGTCGTCCACAACGGGAAACATCATCAAGTCGCTTAACCTGGGAGACCTGCGCCAGTATGCCACACTGAATTATCTCACCAAGAACGACTCTTCGTTCACTGAGATGAGAAAGTTTGAGAGTGGAAACATTCCGGTCTATCGTGGCAGCACCGTCTATCTGCGACTGGCTGAGGCCATCAACCGCATGGGCTATCCCGATGCAGCGTTTGCCATCCTGAAAGACGGATTCAGACGTACCCTTGCCTCTGACACCACCTACATGAAGCCCGCCACTCAGGAGATGCTCCGCACCACAATCCCCTTCTTCTCAACAGAGAACATCAACATCTTTGCCGAGTCAAGCTATGGTATCCATTCCCACGGTAGCGGATATACCGATGGAACATTCTCGCCTTATCAGATGAATGATGTCGTAGGGAAGAAATTAGAGGAACTGGCACGTCAGGGTGTACCCGTGGGTACAACGAAGAACGACACCATCAATGCCGTCGAAGACCTGATATGCGATGAATACGCACTTGAACTGGCTTTCGAGGGCAGCCGCTTTGGTGACCTCTGCCGACTGGCACGCCACAAGAATGCACAGGGCAACGAGGGACACAATCCCGAACCGCTTTACGGAACGGCTTACGGATTCCAGTGGCTCGACCGCAAGCTGGCATACAAGAAGCCTGTCGTGAAATTCGAGAGCAACCCGCAAGCCATCTACCTGCCGTTTAGCAAATAAACGATAGGACATAGATTCTTCAAAGGAGGAATCAGGAAGGACCCGGAAACTCAGCCTTCCTGATTCCTCCTCTTTTTGTACCTGTCCTTTCTATCATACAAAACGAAAAGTTCTTTTATATTGGGCATTTTGTCTGGCAATTATTTTGTCAATCCAGAGAAAATGAGTACTTTTGATTTTCATTATATAATTATGGAAGTCATACAAAGTTTCACCATCGACCACACCCGTCTGAAGCCGGGTATCTACATCTCACGCGAAGATAAAGGTTTTACTACTTTCGACTTGCGCATCACCGAACCCAACCAAGAACCCGCCGTTGCACCGGCGGCTATGCACAGCCTGGAGCATCTCATGGCTACATGGTTCCGCAACAGCGAGGCGAAGCAGGATGTGGTTTATGTAGGTCCCATGGGGTGCCTCACGGGTATGTATATCATCATGACAGGACAGTACACCGTTGAGGACATGCGACGCCTGACCATCGAGTGTCTCCAGTGGATACTCGCGCAGGACAAAGTACCCGCCACAGAACCACAGACCTGCGGCAACTACCTGCTCCACGACCTGCCAATGTGCAAGTGGGAAAGTGCCCGCTATCTCGATCGCCTGCAGCACGACTTCCATAGCGAGTACGTCAAGTTGCAGGTCACCCTCGACGACGGCCGCATCTTCGCTGACGCATAGACAAGTGCGCACGATACGGCTGACCATTCTCTACATCCATCACGCTTTAAATTGTCATAAATCACGACAAAAACTTGTCGGGGAAAAGTGATGAAAGAGAAGTTAAAAAGTGTAAAAGTTGATTCTTCATTCTTTATTCTTCATTCTTCATTTTGCGAGAGCTTAGCTCTCGCACTGCGAAAC
>Ga0247611_10005046_pt1 | contig 17866 bp, 18 predicted proteins | sample 177DNAGHGhighgp2_FD_192422 | JGI IMG/M metagenome (GOLD analysis project Ga0247611, IMG submission 192422) | Sheep rumen microbial communities from Palmerston North, Manawatu-Wanganui, New Zealand - 1770 DNA GHGhigh gp2 | ecosystem: Host-associated > Mammals > Digestive system > Stomach > Rumen... | reverse complement strand
CGGCGGCTCGGCCGACGCGGCGGCGGTGCTGCGCGCGCTCAACCGCGCCTACGGTCATCCGCTGACGGCCGAGCAGCTGCTCGCAGCGGGGGAGACGATCGGATCGGACGTGGCCTTTTGTCTGCGCGGCGGCACGATGCTCGCCGCCGGCCGGGGCGAGATCTTGACGCCGCTGCCCGCGCTGCCGCCCTGCCGCTTCGTCATCTGCAAGCCGGAGTTTTCAATCTCCACGCCCGAACTGTTCCGCAAGCTCGATCAGGGCAGACTGAACTGCCACCCGGACACGGAGGGGCTGCTCGCCGCGCTGGAGGCGCAGGACCTGGACGGCCTCTGCCGTCGGCTGTACAACGTCTTTGAGGACGTGGACGACCGGCGCATGCGCACGATGCGTGCGGCCAAGGGGGCGCTGCTCGACCGCGGCGCGCTCGGCGCGGTGATGACCGGCACAGGCTCGGCCGTTTTCGGCGTCTTCCGCGACGAGGAGAGCGCGCAGGCGGCCTGCGCCGAGCTGAAGCGAGAATACCGCTTCTGCTGCGTGGCCGAGGCGACGGAGCAACTGCTGTAAAACAGGATTAGAAACAGAAAAAACCGTCTATACTCTGTATGAACATACATGAGTCAGGCGGTTTTTGCTATGAAAGATCAAAATCAATATCGGTTAAAAGCATGGGAGCTGGCGCTGCTGTGCGCGCTGAGTCTCACGCTCTCCGCCGCCGTCTGGGCGCAGGGGAGCATGCAGCGCATCGAGGATGGCCTCATCCGTCTGCACGTCCTCGCGGTCTCGGACGACGGGGAAGAGCAGCAAATCAAACTGCGCGTGCGCGACGCGGTGCTCTCCTTTCTTTCGCCGGAATTGGAGACCGTGACCGATAAGGCCGAGGCGGAAAGGATCGTTTCAAAGTCGCTCCCGCAGATCAGGGCCGCGGCCGAAAGCGCCGCCGAGGGACGGGAGGTCGCCGTCACGCTCACGCGCGAGCGCTATCCGACCCGGCGCTATGGCTCTTTCGCGCTTCCGGCGGGGGAGTATGACTCGCTGCGCGTGATTTTGGGCGAAGGGCAGGGGCACAACTGGTGGTGCGTGGTCTTTCCGCCCGTCTGTCTCGGCGCGGAAAGCGAGGAAGCCCTTTCCGACGCCGTAGGAGAGGACACTTTCGAGATCCTCTGCAGCGATGGGCAGACCTCCCTGCGCTTCAAGCTCCTCGAGCTCTGGGGACAACTGACACGATAAAGGGAAGGGAACAGCCATGCTGTTCCCTTCCTTTTACTAGAAACTAAAAACTAGAAACTAGAAACTAGAAACTATTCCGCCCTGCGACACGTGAACAAAATCACCTGGCGCTCCTTCGCGATCTCCTTGAGGAGCTCCATCGCCTGCTGCATGCGCGTCTCGTCGAGATTGACCAGCGCGTCGTCGATGATGAGCGGGCAGGGCTCGCCCTCCGGCAGCGCCAGCTGGCAGACCGCAAGCCGGACGGCCAGATACAGCAGATCCAGCGTCCCCGCGCTGAGAAAGCCGCTGTCGTGGGCGACGGTGTCGCTCTGCGTCCGCGTCATGGCGGAAAAGTCGCGGTTGATGAGCACCTGGGAATAGCGCCCGCCGGTCATGCGGGACATATACGCCGCCGCCACGCGCCCCAGCTCGGGGGAGAAGCGGCTTTGCAGCTCCTCGTCGGCGCCGCGCAGCGTCTCGGCGGCGAGGGAGATGTCCTCATATTCCTGCTCGATCGCCGCGCGCTCCGACTCCATCAGCCCGAGCTCGCTTCTGAGCACCATCGTGTCGCCCATCGCGGACAGACGCCCCTTTAACGTTGCGATCTGCGCGGAGAGCTGCTCGGCCTCGGCGCGCTTCAGGTTCAGCTCGCGCCCGACGCGCGCGGCGGGGGAGCTGCCCCCGACAAAATCAAGGTCGGCCAGCGCGTCCTCTTCCAGCTTCAGCTGGCGGCGGCGGGCAAGCTCATAGCGCTCGCGCGTCTGCCGCTCGGCTTCCTCGGCGGCGAGGAGTGCGGCGTAGCGCTGCCGATAGTCTTCAAAGGCGCGCGCAAGCTCCGAGCCGTGCGAAACGCCGTAGCTCTTCAAGATCGCCCTGCGCTCGCTCCGGGCTTTTGCCGCGTCCTGCTTTGCCTTCATGTAGCGCGCGAGGAAAACGATCGCGGCGAGAAGAAAGACGCCCGCGGCGATGATATAGGCAAGACTGTCAAAAATCGTATAGAGCGTGACGCCCACCGCGGTCAGGACAAACAGCAGCATGACCCACAGCGCGGAGTTTTTCTTTTGATAGAGGCTCTTCAGTTCCGCCATCCGGCCGAGATCGGCGTTGACGCGCTGCTCGACCTCTCGCGGCTCTCCGTCAAAGGGGCTTTGGCGCAGCTCGCTGCGGCAAACAGAGAGCCGCTCCATCGCGGCGTCGTGCTCGGCGCTCGCCTCGCCGAGCGCCGCCCGCCCCTGGCCAAGCGTTTCAAGCGATTCGCGGCGCTGGCGCTTGCGCGTCTCGGTCACTTCGCTCTCAAGCCTTGCACAATCGGCGCGCGCGGCTTCCAGCTGCTGCTCGAGACGGCTGATGTTCTCGGCCGAGCCGCCCATGTCGTCGAGCAGACGGCGCGAATCGTCGATGCGGCTTTCGAGATCGGGCAGCAGACCGCGCCGGTTATAGCGGCGCTTGCGCTGCCAGGCGCGCAGACGCGCGTCGGCCTCGGAATACGAGGTCTGCTCCTCGCCGGTCGAGACGATCGCGTTGATGCGCCGCTCGAGATCCGGGCTGCCGGACACGGCGACGGCGCCCTGCTCGATAAAGGCGCTGCGGCGGAACACGTCGCGCGTCACGCCCGTCAGCTGTTCGCCCGCGTTCGCGCCTGTCATGCCCTCCACCTTCACGTTCGAGCCGGTATAGGTGGCGGAAAACTCGCGCATCGGGGCGCTCTTGGTCCTCGTCGTGCGCGTCAGGGTGATGTCGCAGCGGTCGGCCGTCACGTCCATCTGCCCCTCCATCGGCGCGCCCGACCAGGGAGCATAGCGCTGCTTGTCCGGCAGATAGCCGCCGCGCACGCGCTCGCCGGAGTCGACGCCGTAGAGCATCGCGCGGATAAAGGCGCACCAGGTGGATTTGCCGCTTTCGTTCGGCGCGTGGATCACGTTCAGCCCGTCGTGGAAGCTCAGCGTTTCGTTTTCAAGCTTGCCGAAGGAGGCCGTCAGCTTACGGATCATCATGGCGGACCACCTCCTCGCGGTTGTCGATCGCGGCAAGCCCCCAGCGGGCGGCCTGCTCGATGTGCAGACGCTCGGCGTCTGTTTTGGCGGCGTCATAGCGCTCCCGCAGCTTCTGCAGGAAAAGCGCGCGCAGCGAATCATTGCCGGCCTTTTCCCACACGCTCTGGCGCAGGTGCGTCTCATCGCGCAGCTGCAGCTCAAAGAAGAACTCGCTCAAATTCTCATACAGCCGCCGCAGATCCGGCGGCGCGTCGGTCTCGCCCCTCAGCGTGATGCGGTAGACGTCGCATACGGTGTCGTCGGGCAGCAGCGTGTGGATCGCGAGCAGCGGCTCGGCGCCGCTCACGTCGACGTCCATCGTCTCATACCGCCGCGAGGCGATCGAGATCTCCCGCAGCGTGCATTTGCCGCCGTCCAGCTCGATGAGATCGACGTATTTCTCGCCCGTCTCGTCAAAGCCGCGCCCCTCCGGGCAACCGGGCCAGGCGTACCAGACCTCGCCTGCGCGGCGCAGTCCGCTCGCCTTGTGGATGTGGCCGAGCGCGACATAGTCCATCCCGCTTGCGGCGATCTCGTCCTCGCTGATCGGGTCATAGGCCGAATCGCGCACGCCGACCTCGCCGTGCAGGCACAGCAGATTGGTAACGCCCTCCTCGCGCGGCGCGTGAAAACCGCGCAGCAGCGGAGCGGCTCGCCGGTCAAGAAAGGCCGCGCCGTAGACGCGAACGCCGAGGGCGGGCAGCTCGACGGATGTGATTTTGTCCTCGGTGAAGATATGGATGTTGCCGGGCAGCTTGAGGCGCGCATAGGGCGAGCGCTCGGAATAATAATCATGGTTTCCGGGGGAGATGAACACCGGCACGGGGATCTTCTGCAGACTGAGGATCAGCTCCTCGCCGGTCTCATAAAAGGTGTTGTCGCTGTCGAGCAGGTCGCCCGCGAAGAGCACGAGGTCGACCTTTTCGCTCACGGCGAGCGCCGCGATCCGGCCCAGCAGCTCGCGCTGTTCGCCGCGGCGGATGGCCGCCTTGCCCGCGCCGAGCCCCTCAAAAGGGGAGTCGAGATGCAGATCGGCCGCGTGCAGGATCCGAAGACTCATCCGAGCCTCACCCCCTCCGCGCGCAGGCAGCGGCCCGTCTCCGGGTCGATCTCGAACAGACAGCCCTCCAGCTTCGCCGGGCCTTTCGCGGCCTCATAGCGGCGCGGCGGGTCGCCCATGAATTTGCCGATGCTCTGCTCCGGGTCGATCCCCAGCACCGACTGCGCCGCCCCCGTCATGCCGAGGTCGGTGATATAGCCAGTGCCCTTGGGCAGCACCTGGGCGTCGGAGGTCTGCACATGCGTATGCGTGCCCCATACGGCGCTGGCGCGACCGTCAAGAAGGAATCCCATCGCGCGCTTTTCGCTCGTCCCCTCGGCGTGAAAGTCGACGAGGATGATCTTTTCGCGGATCTCGTCCATATAGCCGTCGGCGATGACAAAGGGGTTGTCCGTGTTGACGTCAAGCGTAAAGCGCCCCATCAGATTCAGCACACACACGTCGCCGAACGCGGTCTCATACACCTCGATCCCCTTGCCGGGACACTGCGGGGCGAAATTGGCCGGACGCAGGATGCGGCGGCGCTCCTCGAGATAAGGGCGCAGCTCGGTGCGCGTCCAGGTGTGGTTGCCCAGCGTGATCACGTCCGCCCCCGCGTGCAGGATCTGGTCGGCCTGCTTGGGCGTGATGCCGACGACGTTGGCGTTTTCGCCGTTGACAACGACAAAGTCAATGCCCTGCGCTTTGCGGTAATCGCGCAGATGATTGCCGAGATATGTAAGGCCGGGCTCGCCGCAGACATCGCCGACGGCCAGAATTTTCACGCTCATAGGAACTCCTCCCGTGAAAACTTTTTTATAAGGTAAGCAGAATAATCCGAACCACGGTTTTCCCGGGCCGGAATCCACCCATCCTTCGTTAAAATACTCGGCAATACGGAAGTATTCCCTGCGTTTTTGCCTCGGCTGGACGAATTCCGGCTCCGGGAAAACTCTTTGACCAAAACGGATGAGATTTCGGATGATTTTGAGTGCGGAGGACGCAGGCTTGCCCTTCGCAAGTCAAGGACGACAAGCCCAAAAGCGCCGGAAGATCGCCGTTTTGGCGGGTTCGGATTATTCCGCTTACCTTATCCTTATCATACCACAATCCCGCCGTCGCTATCAATGGATTTTCTGTGTATAAACGCCGCGGGAGCGAAAAAGTCTTTCCATTTCTTTACACGCCGGATGGAAGAGAAAACCGCGCATAATAAAAAAGGAAGACATGCCGTCGCCTGATACAGGCGCGGCGGGAAAGGGGAAGGACTTATGAAAAACAACGATCTCTATCTCGGCATCGGACTCGGTATGGCGGCGGGCGTGCTCTCGGGGCTGCTGATGCGCCCGAAGCGCAAAAACGTCAAGAGCGCCGTTGCCCGGATCGTCGGCGACGTGGCGGATTCCGTGTCGAAAAACATGGGCTGGTAAGGGAAGAAAAAAATTTCCGGCAAGTTTGAAAAAATACTTGCAATTCTATTTCAGCTGTGCTAATATATTCAAGCTGTCGATAATAAACGATCGATATGCGCCGTTAGCTCAGCTGGATAGAGCGTCTGGCTACGGACCAGAAGGTCAGGGGTTCGAATCCCTTACGGCGTGCCACCTATTCATTACACTAAAGATGCCACTGGCCAAAAAGCCAGTGGCATCGCCCTTTTCCGGGCTTTTTGAGACCTGAAAAAACTCGAGTTTTTCCAAGGATGCCAAAGCCCTTTCTCGAGAGGGTAAAGGGATTCGAACTGTCAGCAGCCCCTCATAATAATCAATAATGAAAAGAAAGCGCCGTTCTGCAGTTCCGTGTTGTCACGGGACTACAGGACGGCGCTTTCTTATTTTCCGAAGAAAAGGAGATGTACATGGAAAAAGAAGCAAACAGCAGGGATCGCCCTGCAAGAGAAAACTATCGCCAGCTCATGCGCCATGAGGATGCGGGCAGCGCGAGGGAGCCTCTGGAGAAACCGGTCTGCATCGAGTACCCAGAATGTGGGAGGGGCTCCTTTCCCGATCACAAATTCATGTGTTTTGCGATAAGAATTAATTACAGAAACTGAAACTAGTCTACTTAGCAAAAGGAAAAGATGGTGTAAACCAACCTATCTGTTCTCTCATAAACGGATTTCAAATACACATACATTAAAGCTCTTGACCAAGTTTGCTATCTAAAATGTGTGTTTATGTGGTAAATTAATATTCCTTCAAGTGACATGAAAAAATGCAATAAAATCATTATACTATTGAAAAAATATTATCGCAATGATATACTTCAGTTATAGATTACAGAATCGCTGTTATCTTTAATTGTGGATAAAGGAATTGAATGGGCTTATGACAGATTTTCTTTATAAGCAAGTAAAAGCATATTCTGAATTAGAAGCGCATCTTAAAGAAATAATCGGAGCTGCCTCGAAGATACATACTGATAGAGCATTAATTGACTTTACAGATCACGGAATTGAGCATTCAAATAGAGTTTTAGAGGCTATTTGTGGAATCTGTAGCGGTTCTGCTCTGTTTCGAAATACCAAGGACGCCATTAATTCATATGAAGCTTTTATTCTGTTGTCTGCAGTCTATCTACACGATATTGGTATGCAATTGAGTGATACAACAATCTTGCATGATTTTTCAATTGAGTATAATATACCATATGAAGAAGAACAAACGAAAGAATACATACGAAAGAACCACCATCTGCTTTCATGTTATTGGATTAGACAGAACATCAACCAAAAGCAAGTGCTACCATTGGTTTATTATGGAGAAAAGGTATTAGGCGAATACGTTGAACTTGTAGTGGAAAGTCACGGACTAGATTTTTTGAAGAAGAAAGAGTGTTTAAAAAAGTACGCATATCGAGGCACAACAATCAGATTGGATTTATTATGCGTTTTATTGTCTTTAGGAGATGCATTGGATTGTGATTGCCGTAGAATAGACTATGAGAAGTTGAAATATAGCAATATTAATCCTATTTCTAAAATGCACAGGCTTAAACACTACTACGTTAATAGTGTCAATGTCGAAAATAGATGCATCCAACTTTTTTACCAGTTCCCACAAACGATTCCTTCGCATGAGAGGAAGATTTATCAGTATTTTTTTTCAAAGCTAACTACTCGGTGGATTCATTATTGTTTCGATAATTATGGAAGCATACTAAAAAAATATAACATATTCCTGAATATAGAAGAATTCTTTAGTTTTAGTACAGCGAAGGATCGCCTCAGCAAAGCGGAATACACATTTATTGAGGAAAAGGCCGCTGAAATGATTTATCAAGACTTTGGCAATAAAGAGTCAATTGAAGTATCTTCTATGTGTATTGCTATTGGTATTCTTATTATCGATAGTTCGGTTTTGTTAGTTAGGCGAAAAAAGAAAGAGAATTTGCTGGAGTGGCAATTCCCAGCTGGAATAATAAAACCTTCTGAAAAGCCCGCTGAGCGAATGGCTGAAGAGTTTCAAGATGAAACCGGCATTTCTGTCGAAGTTGACAAATTCATCGGAACTCGTATACATCCGAACACAAAAGCGCTTTGTTTCTATTATTTGCTAAAGTATGTTTCTGGTTCTCTAATAAACGGAGATGAAGAAGAAAACTCAGAAGCGAAATGGATTCCAGTGTCTCAGTATAAAGAATACATTGCTTCAGATATCTATTATAAAATCGAATTATATTTAAAAGAAAGATCTTTATAAGAGAGGAGATCTTGATATTGGATAAAAGCGTAGTATTAGGTGTTGTAACAAATAATGATAAGGTTTTGCTTGTAAAAAGGAAGCCCACAGAAGGAATGCTGAGATGGCAATTCCCTGGCGGTATAGTTGAAAAAAACGAAACGGTTGAAGACGCTATTGTTCGTGAATTGAAAGAAGAAACAGGAATAGACGTAAAAGCATTAACTCGTATCGGGGAAAGAGTGCATCCTTATACGAATAGGTATATGGCATATATTGCGTGCGAGTATCTTAGCGGAGGTATATCCGTTTCAGACGATGATCTCGAGTGCGCAGAATGGGTGGGAATCGATTCATTAGATGAACACTTCACTACTCCGCTATTTGATAAGGTGGCAGATTATTTATCCCATATACCAAAAGAATATTGCTTAGTATAATGCAAGGTTTTTCTCGAGATTTCTACTAAATTAGGAGGTTTCGTCGGGAAAAATCATTTCTCTAAACTAAACTAGTGAAAAAGCGCCGTTCTGCGGTTCTGTGTTGTCACGGGACCTCAGGACGGCGCTTTTCTTATTTTCCACAGAAAAGGAGATGTGCATGGAAAAAGAAGCAAACAGCAGGGATCGTCCTGTGCGAGAGAACTATCGCCAGCTCATGCGCCATGAGCCTACGGGCAGCGCACGGGAGCCTCCGGAGAAACCGGTTTGTACCGAAAAGCTGGAGTGCGTCGGATGCCCCTTCCCTGGTCACGGCTTTGTCTGCTGGCGGGAGCGGTGCATGAGAGAAGAAATGGAACGAATCCAGAGAGGAGGAAAACCCAAACGAGAATAAAAATCTATCAGATCGATCTGGACAGAGATCAGGGCCACGCTGCCTTTCGGTCTCTGGAGGATCTGGAAAAGCTCACCGGCCAGAGCGCCGTCGACCCTTCGCTGTATGAAGAGGTGTTTAATGCCGAGCTTGATCCCAAGAGTCTGGAGGAGCTGTTCATTCAGTTCAATTCTGAATGGCATCCCCTGCACCGAGGACGATCCATGTCTGTGTCCGATGTGGTCGTGATCGAGCCGGAGGGCATCCCATATCTCGTCGGAGAGATCAGGGGCAACTCGCCACTGGGCGGGAGCTTTTCCCATCAATTTACCGATCTCGTGGAATATAACCTTGAGATCGAGAACCTGCGGAATCAGAACATCAGCTTTGAGGCGCACGATATGGTGGGGCAGGAGATCCCCGCCGTGGAATCGGGCGCCTTTTTCTGTAACAGTGTAGGCTTCGAGAAGATTGCATTCGACGAGAGTCAGATCCACAAGCCGGACAACCTGATGCGTGTGGTCTATGTGGAGCCGAACCGCCCGGCTTACGAGGCGGCGATCCTGCACGACCTGGAGCACATGCAAAAGGCGGTGGACGGGTATATCGAACCCGTCTATCTGGAGGACGGTCTGGTGGTCGTCGGCAACGAGGAAGCCAAACTCCGTGGCATGACCGGCAACCGACACATCGGGGAGATCATCATGGCCGGTCCCTTCTTCGTGTGCGGAGAGTCCTATGAGGACTTCTGCTCTCTGACCGACGAGGAGGCGGCCAGCGCAATGAAACGCTTTGCAGAACCAGAGGAGATCAGCCAGGCGGAGGTCGAGGCGGATATGGGCTACACCATCTACTATGCGGAGCCGATGGGAGGACTGTCATGAAGGTAATTGTAAGCAATCACAAGCAACCGATCTACGGGCAGGTCACCGTGACGCTCCCGATCCACGATGAAGAGTACGATCATGTCATCGAACTGCTGGAGAACCTCGAGATCGGAGACTTCCACGCCTGGGACTCCCATGTGGACGAGATCAGCGACTGCCCGCCTGTACTGAAAAGGCTGGAGGGGACGCAGATCAACATCGATGAGCTGGACTATCTGGCAAAGCGCCTGGACAGCTTCATCCCCAAAGAGCTGGCCGCTTTTCAGGGCATGGTGGAAAAGATGGACTATACCGAGGTCTTTGACATGATCAATCTGAGCTTTTACTGCGACGAGATCACCGTCATCACAGATTTCTCGGATCTGACCGCCATCGGCAGAAGCCATGTGCTGGCGCAGCATGGCGCAGTTTCCGTCGAGGAGCTTGAGAAGATGGATCTTGCCAGGATCGGCAGAGAACTGATCGCCAGCGGCAAGGGAACCGTCACTCCCTACGGGATCATCTTTGACAACGACGTGGACATCCTCACCCTGTACAACTGCGAAGCGTTCCCGGACTACCATTACAAAGCGTCCAAGATTGACGTGTCCGTGGTTTCGCCTTATACCTACACGGCAACCACTGCGCTGTATCTGCCCGCGTCTCAAAAGCAGATCGAGCGCACCCTCCAACGCTTCCTCCAGTTTGAACGTGACGATTTCCAACTGTGCATTGAGAACGTGGAGCCGCCCGTCCCCGAAGCATGGCGGGAAAAGCTGTTCGAGCAGAGTGAAATCTTCGTCTACAATAACGCAGCCGCAGCCATAGCGAGGCTGGAGGAATCCCAATATGAGAAGTTCGCCGCGGTTCTGCGGTACACCGGCGCAAAAACCCCGGCGCAGCTTCAACATGTCGCAGAGAATCTGGAGATGTTTGAATATGTCCCCGGCGCGAAGAACGCGGGAGACGTCGGCCGATCCTTAATTCTGGAGACCGGCCTTTTCGAGGTCGATCCGAATCTGGAGGACTACATTGACTTCGAGGCATACGGTCGTGACCATTTGCGCTATGGCGAGGGAGAATTCAGTCCATACGGCTATGTCGGCTATACCGGTGATGAACGCCTGTTCTTCTCTGCAGAGGAGCAACAGGCCGTGGGGCCGCAGATGGGGGGCATGACATGAGATACGCAGTCGATGCGCCGGAGATCAATGAAACTCTGACGATGATTCAGCGCCTGTGCTCGAATCCCTCTCTGCCGAACATGAAGAATTACCTCGGGCGTGTGGATGTGCTGGAGGAGGCCACGCACGAAACTCTGTGTCAGATCTTCGAGGACGTCTCCACCATGACAGAACGGGAGATGGATACGCTTGCCGCCGTGCTGGACGCGGAATCCATCAACGGGCTGGACGATATTCTCCTGTTTGAGCAGCATATAGACGCCTATACCTTCGTGCCCGACGTCGTCTCCGACGCGGAGTTGGGCAGGTATGCCGCTGACGCGGGCTATCTGTCGATCTCGGCGGATGCCGCGCCCTATGTGGACTACGCCAGACTTGGCGCGAGCTTCTACGACGCCCACGGCGGGGCCTACGGGCCGAAGGGTTATGTGATGAGAACGGAGAGCCTCTATCCTGCCTTCAAAGCAGCGGTGTACAGCAGAGAATGCGACAGCTCCGCCTATGTGATCCTGCCCATGTCGGACGCCTTTGCGGACAAGCTCCAGGCGCAGCTTCGCGTCTCCCGTACCTGCGACATCGGCCTGATCGCGGCCGGAACCCTGCATGGCCGCTTCAGCGAGCTTCTCGGAATGCTGGACGAGGACTGCACTAACCTCCGGGACATGAACGAGCTGACGAACCGTCTTCTGGATATGCAGAAGACAGACGAAGAATACCTCAAGTTTCTCTCCGCGCTGGAAGCCGAGCAGGTCCGCACCTTCTCCGGCGCGCTGGACATTGCCAAAGAGCTTGACAGCTATACCCGCTTTACCGGCAATCTCGAGGAATACGGGCGGGATGCCCTGCGCCGCATGGGAACGCCGCAATGCGCCATCGACAGTATCGAGGGGTACATGGACTTGGAGGACTTCGGCAGAGTGATGATGGTCGAGGATGACGTCCGCCAGACACAGTACGGCCTGATTCGCAAGGATTGGGGCGACAGCTTTCCCCGGCCGAGACAAGTCATGGAGATGGGAGGAATGAAATGAATACCCCGAACAGAGAATGGATCAAATTCATGCGGGAGCAGTACCCGGTGGGCTCCCGTATCCGGCTGACCGAGCTGAACGATCCTTACAGCAAGCTCCAACCGGGCAGCGAAGGAACGCTGATGCACATTGATGACATCGGTACCTTCCATGTGAAATGGGACAGCGGCAGCACGCTCGGCCTCGTGATCGGAGAGGATCGCTTTTCCGTCCTCCCGCCGCAGACGCATGAACTGAAGCTGTACATGCCCCTGACCGCCGACCTCTATGAGCGCGATGAGTGGGGAGATCTGGAGAACGATCCCACCGAGATGGAGGGCCGCGGTCTGCTGCGCTATGAGGATCATATCACCGCGGCGCTGCTCAAAAACCGAATGCCGGAGGAAAAAGAGCGCGGGATCATGAACTGGTACCATGACAAGGACAGCGTAGAGCAGAAGGTGCGCTCTGTGGTGTTTGCCGTGGAAGCGCGCGACCGGCAGCTCTGGGGCGTGGCCGAGTGCCAGATTACCCAGGATCTGACGCCGGAGGAGCTGGACAAGCTGAAGGAATATATCTCCGGCCAGGCTTCGGACGGCTGGGGCGAGGGCTTCGAGCAGCGGGAAATCCAGCTCGACTGGGGCGCGGAGCTGTACGTCCATCTCTGGAGCTTTGATCCGAGCTGGAGCATCCAGACAGAGCAGGAACGCTTCGAACCAAAACTCGCGGCCGGTCTGCCGGAGCTGTGCTTCTCCGTCCTGCCGGACACCGGCGATCTCATCTGCATCAAGCGCGGTGAGAGCGGCTACTACCCCTCGGACTGGAACACGAAAAGCAGAGAACAGAACGAGGAACTCGCCAACTACAACAACGAGCGCCTCGGCGTCAGCGCCGCCCAGCGGAGGGCGATGGAGGTCGGCAGCATGTACGGTTGGGGCGCTCCCGGCGCGGATCCCGCAAGCTATGAGCAGAAGCAGCAGATGGGAGGGATGAGCTTTGGGTAAGATCATGCGCGTGTATCTCTGCGGGCAGGACTGGACGGAGAGCCACGAGGAAATGTACCAGGACCTGCCGGCCACCCCCTGGGAGCTGGTGGACGCGTTGGAAAAACTGAACCTTGTCTGCGAGGGCGATCTGTATCTGCAGGCGGAGGAGTACTACGACTTCGACTATATCCAGGGCTTTATTCCGGAGAGCACCACACTTTCGCAACTGAACGAGCTCTGCGCCGTGCTGGACGGCATGGACGAACAGGATCGCATCGGCTTCCGCGGTCTGCTGCAAAGCAGTGCCTTCTTTGACCGCTTCAACCTGGGCTTTGACCGGCTTATGGATCTGGCGACGGCGAAGGACTGCTATCATATCGCGGCGGACGTCAACAGCGACGAGGAGTTTGGACGCTTCCTCTGTCAGAACGGGTTCGTAGAGGGAACCGATGAGCTGCCGGAGAAGGTGTTCGAGCTGCTGAATTTTCAGAAGATCGGGAAGGACTTCCGAATGGCCGAGCGCGGAGCCTACGCGGACGGCTGCTATGTCGCGCCGGACGGAGACATTCCTCACAGAGAGATCCCACACGGCATTTCGCCGCCCGAGTACATCGTCATGCTGGACGTGGTAAACAAGGAGGATGCGACCAAACACTGGCCTCTCACCCTGCCCTCTGGTCCCAATGAAATGGACAGCGTTCTGAAGCGAGCCGGTACGGAGAGCTGGAGCGAGGTCGATTGCCTCTGCGTGGATTGTCAGGTGCCTCAACTCATAGAAGCCATCACCCAGGTCAATAACGTCGCCATCGCCAACCGCTTTGCGGAGATGCTCGACCGCCTGCCGGTTGAGGGCATCTCCAAGATCAAGGCCATACTCGAGGTCACCGGCTGCAAGGATCTGACCTCCGCCTCCCTGATCGCTCAGGATTTGGACAGCTATATGCTCTCCGAGAACATTCGCAACCCGGAGGACATGGGGCGCTACCGGTTGAACTATTTGCTCTCCGACGAGGATCGGGGTCTGATTCTCAAGCACATCAATCTCTATGCTTATGGCAAAGAAATCATGGAGCAGACGCCGACCGCGGCCTTGAGCCCTTACGGGCTCGTTGACAGGACAGATGAACAGCCTATTCTCTCGCCGAACCAACAGCAGACCAGCCCCCAAATGACCATGCAGTAAATTGAATACGAAATGAACAAGAGCCGTTTTCCCGTAACAAGGAACACGGCTCTTTTTTGCGTTCAGGGGGAAAACGGTTCGGAAAGGAACGCTATGAACAAGGAAAAAGTCTATGGCTACCTCTGCGCCTACTGTATCGGCAAAAAGCACGTGACCTCTTCGCAGGCGCTGGAGAAGCTGATGAACATCAGCGGTAACGAGCTGCGCAAGCAGGTCAATGCTCTGCGGCGGGAGGGCGTCCCCATCGCCAGCAGCAGCGAGGGCTACTTCTGCGCAGAAAACGCCGCCGAGGTCTACGCCACGATCCGCAGTCTGCAAAAGATGCGACGCGGCCTCGATGCCGCCATTGCCGGGCTGGAACAGGCGCTCGAAAAGTTTGGTGACGGCTCTTGAACGCACCGTTTCCCTGGGTGGGCGGCAAGGGCAAGCTGCTGTGGATCATCGACGAGCTGGCGCCTTACGACTACGACTGCTTCGTGGACGTTTTCGGCGGCAGCGGCACCGTTCTTCTCAATCGCCCTTTGCGCCATGGTCGTCCGGAAATCTACAACGACAGGGACGCCGAGATCGTGAACTTTATGCGTGTTCTCAAAGAGCGTCTTTTGGCTCTTCTAATTGAGCTTCAATTTCTGCCTTATCACTCCCGTGACGGTTTCGCAGATCTTTGCCGATTCAGCAACCGAGATCAGCCGGTTGAGGATTTCCTGTTGGAAGAGCTGATGCTGGCTGACGCTATTTTTGTGCCCGAAGCGGCGGAGATTATAAAAACCATCAAGCTCCGGCACAGCATCCACACGGACGTGTATCGCGCAGCCGCCTTCTACAAGCGCCAGCGCTACAGCTTCAATGGCACCGGCAGTTCCGTCGCTGCGGAGCCAGTTGATCTGGAAAATTTCTTCAGCCAACTTAGGCAATGTTCCAAACGACTTCAGGATGTATTCATTGAGAACATGGACTTTGAGCCGCTGATCCGCCGCGAGGACAAAGCAGGCGTGTTCTTTTACTGCGATCCGCCCTACTACCAGGCGGAGCAATACTACGAGGGCAGCTTTACCGAGGACGATCACCGGAGGCTTCATAAGGTTTTGAGCGAGGCCAGGGGCTTCGTTATGGTCTCATACAACGACTGTCCTTTTATCCGTGCGCTGTATCAAAACTTCTACATCTTCTCCACCGAGCGTCCGGATTCTCTGTCCCACAAGAAAGGGCAGCAGTACGGAGAGCTGATCATGACCAACTATGATCCACGCCTCTGCGCCGCCCAACTGATCCTGTCGGATCAGACCACCCGATACAAGACCATTCACATTCCAAATCTATCTAAAACGGAGGAAAAAGAACATGAAGATCACGATCAAACCCCAGTTTATCGATGAGGGTCTCTGCATTCCCAACAAGATCGTCAGAAAAACCTCGTTGCCAAATGCGGAAAAATCTACCCTGTACGCAAACGACGCCGGACTCCTGCTCTTGAATGAAGCGCTGACCGCGTGGCAGATCATCAAGACGGTGGACATGCTCAACACCGCCGCCACCAGTCTGATCATGCGGCTGGAAAACGCCGCGGGAGAGCACGAGGAGAAATGCCGCCGCGTGAATATTCCCGAGGAGCTGCTGCAGGCGGCGGGCATTCCGAAGAATGCACCGCTGAGCATCGAAGCGGACGATGGCGAGATTTACATCACTGTTGCCTCGGAGGACGAGGATCTGACCGAGAAGCTTCCGTCCTTCCTGGTAGATCTTTTTTCCGATTGCAAGCTGGACTTTGCCGCCCTGCGTTTCCTGTTCGACAGCGAGGAGCCGATCCATGAATAACACGCCGCTTTACCGCGGGACAGCGGATCAGGCGCGGAAGGAGGACAAGCTCCAGCTCTGGAAGGACAGCTTTCAGGCAAATGTTCTCTGCAGGATTGCCATCGAGAACGAGATCCGCCAGCACTTTGACGGGATGCACCTGGACAAGGGATGTGCAGGGCGCGTGCTGGATCAGTTCGGTGAGGCGCGCGTAAAGTATGTCCTCTCCGCTACCTTGCAGGAGCTGGACTACGACGGACGCTTCAGCCGAAGCAACAAGGAATGGGGCAGGCAGACCGAGATCATACCCAGCACCCGCAACTACGAATTTGCCGTCCAGTCCCATCCCGCCGTGCTGGACGGTTTCATTTCAGACTTCCGCTCGGAATGCCAGCAGCGCCAGATGGATCACAGTTATCCGCAAATGAGCATGTCAACGTGAGTGTGTCCAGCGAAGGAGGTGATGCGTCATGTGCTGAGTAGTCCCAATCCCAAACAAATCTTAAAAATGGAGGTAACTATGCGGAAAAAAACCAAACGAATCCTTGCGGTCGTCTTTGCTCTGGCGCTGTGCCTGTCCCTTCAGGTGACGGCCTTTGCCGAGGGCAGCGGCGACGTGGCCAGCGCGGTGCAGAGCACCTGGACCGCCGCTTCCGGCCAGATCAAGACGGTCACCAACAATGTGATCTTCCCGGCCCTGGACATGATCCTCGCCATTTTCTTCTTCGTGAAGCTCGGCGCGGCATACTTCGACTACAGGCAGGGGAATCGCTTTGACTGGGCGCCGCCTGCGATTCTCTTTGTCTGTCTGGTCTTTACCCTGACCGCTCCCACCTATATCTGGACCATCATCGGAGCGTGAAATAGAAAAAGGCAGCGGCCAAAACCGCTGCCTTATGGAGAGATGGTGAGGAATCGAACCTCATGGGATTTATCCTACACGCGTCCGTCGCTTTGGCCTTGTCGCCATAGATCGCAACCCTGAGCCGTTTCCATCTCACAAATCCCAAGACTCACCAGATAAGTTTTTTTCATTGTACTACCTCCCTTAAAATATCCTCCATCGACTAGTGTCGTGATTAAGCCTGCAATTGCAAGCGAGAGCGATAGAACGTTGAGCGGATACCAGAGGGAAACAAGAGCGACGGCCAACGATGTAAGCACAACAATAGTATAGTCGCTTTTCCGTGCAATGTAAAGAGTTTCGATCAAAAGTGGGTGGACTGCGGAGTATGCCCATAAACAGCCGCTGTCTCCCGAAGAGAGGTGATCACTTGTTTATATGGGACTTTGTTGCCAAGACCGTGCTGGACGAGATCATGGACTGGATCTACGGACAGATCGTCAGATTCCTTGGCAACTTTTTTTCTGAGATGGGCAGCATGGGCGCCGAGCTCTTCCAGATGAGTTGGGTACAGAGCATTGTGCTGTTCTTCTCCCGTCTGGCCTGGGCTCTCTACGGGATCGGGCTGGTCGTGGCCTGCTTTGAGTGCGGCATCATGGCCTCCAGCGGCAAAGCCAATGTCAAGGAGACTTTTCTTAATGCTATCAAGGGCTTTATGGCCGTAAGCCTTTTTACCGTTGTGCCGGTGCGTCTGTATGAGCTGGCAATCTCGCTGCAGGGAGAACTGACGCGAGGACTCACCGGCTATGGCCAGCCCATCGGGGACGTCGCCAACGAGATCCTGTCGCATTTCTCCGCTGTGGAGACGGTAGAGGAACTGGTCAATACCGGTTATCCCGGCTTTGGGATGGTCTCCAGCGCCTTCATGGTGATCTTCTGCATCATCCTGATGGCCTATGCCGTAATCAAGGTGTTCTTCGCCAATCTAAAGCGCGGCGGCATCCTGCTGATCCAGATCGCTGTGGGGAGCCTGTACATGTTCAGCGTTCCCCGCGGCTATCTGGACGGCTTCACGAGCTGGTGCAAGCAGGTGGTCGGCCTGTGTCTCACGGCCTTCCTGCAAGCGACGATCCTCGTCGCGGGCTTGATGCTCTTTCGGGAACACGCCCTGCTTGGGCTCGGACTGATGCTTTCCGCCGGGGAGATCCCGCGCATTGCCGGAGC
>Ga0247611_10005045_pt1 | contig 17868 bp, 15 predicted proteins | sample 177DNAGHGhighgp2_FD_192422 | JGI IMG/M metagenome (GOLD analysis project Ga0247611, IMG submission 192422) | Sheep rumen microbial communities from Palmerston North, Manawatu-Wanganui, New Zealand - 1770 DNA GHGhigh gp2 | ecosystem: Host-associated > Mammals > Digestive system > Stomach > Rumen... | reverse complement strand
TTTTGGTTATCTCTAATAGTCTCTTTAATTATCTTTAAATCGTTTAAATAATCATTAGTTAATATTTCGTTCATTTTTTTATCCTCCTACTCTATACATGCGTATGAAACATCTAAAATCTTGGGTAAAATATGAAAAAAGTTAAAATTAGTAATAACTCATCCTTTTGGGTGAGTTTTTCTTGTTATAAATCATCCTTTATTATGATGTAAGTAATTGTATTTTTTTATACAATTATATACGAGTAGAAGTATATACTAGGAAGTGATTATGTGAAAAAAATAATTAAATGTATATCTTTATTCTTTTTAGCGTTTAGCTTATTTTTTGTATCCATAAACAAAAGTAGTGTTAAAGCATATTCTAGTAATACAATTTATGAAGAAGTTGTATTAGAAAAAGATAATGATAAATTAGAAGAAAATAAAAAGTTATCTCCTGCAGAAACCGCAGGAATTGTAATATGTGGTATATTGGTATCTGTTGGAATAGGATTTTCAATATACTGGTTTATACTCAAAGAAAGCAAGGGAGAAAAAAAGAAAAATGTACGATGAATTTCGTACATTTTTCTATTTATTTTCATTAAATATAAACTTGTTTAATGCGTAAGCTATGCCGTTTTCAGTGTTTTTTAAAGTAACATATTTGGCATCCTTTTTAAGTAAATCAATCGCATTACCCATAGCTATACCAAGCCCTGCATTTTTAACCATTAAATAATCATTTTTTTCATCACCAAAAGTCATTATTTCTTCATTTTTAATTCCTAAATGTTTTGCTAGAGCTTCTAGCGCATACCATTTATCAGCTTTAGGATTTAAGAATTCTAAGAAGAATGGAGCGCTTTTAACAATATTATATTTTTTATATATTTCTTTAGGAAATTCTTCAATTACACTATCTAAATAATCTGGTTCATCAACATACATTATTTTAATGATTTCATCACTTTCTTTATAATCACTGTATTTTACATAATTTAAGTCTATGTGATTTAAAGTTATTTCAAGTTCAGTATATTTACTCATTTTTTCTGAAAAACATCCTTTTTTATCAAAACCATGCATATTAACATTTAATTTTTTTGATAAATCTGCTAAATAATGAACATCATTACCATTAAGTTTTTCATTATAAACTAATTCTTTAGTATCTATTGTTGTTACTTCAGCACCATTAAAACAAATCGCATATCCTTTATCTGGAATTTCTAGTTCATCAATATATTTTCTAATTCCAAAAATAGGACGTCCTGTAGCTAGTACTACATATATACCCATTTTTTGTGCTTTAATTAAAGCATCTCTATCAGCTTGAGATATTGTTTTATTTGGTTGAAGTAGTGTTTCATCCATATCAAGTGCAATTATTTTATACATTTTTATCACCGAATTATATTATACATAATTTAAATTATTATGCAATTTATTTTTTAAAAAAGTTAATATATAATTATCTTGGAGGTGTAGTTATGAGAGTGTTATGTTATGGGGATTCTAATACATGGGGTTATATGCCACTAGATGGAAGTAGATATACTAATAGATGGACTAAAGTGCTTCAAAGCTTACTTCCAAATGATGAAATAATAGAAGAAGGTCTAAATGCTAGAACACTTGATTCTACAGAGAATATAGAACCTCATAAAAATGGCTTTAATTACCTACTTCCTTGTATGGAAAGTCACTATGAGTTTGATTATTTAGTGTTGATGCTTGGGACAAATGATTTAAAAACACATTTCAATAATACAGCTAAAGATATGCTTGAAATGTTAAAAAAATATATTAAATTAGTTAAGAACTTTTGGACAAAAAAAGATGGATCTAAAATTAAATTAATTATATGTGGTATACCACCAGTAGATGATACTAAAAAAGTATTTGATAATTATGAAAATACAACTAAAAAAAGAAATGAATTTAATATGTTGGAATATAAATATTGTATGGAAAGGAATATAACATTTATCGATAATTCTGATTTGGAAATTGGGGATGATGGAATTCATCTAACAGAAGAATCACATTTCAAATTAGCTTTAAAAATATCATCGATTATTAAGGGGGAATAATAATGAATGATTTTATAGATGTTAAATTAGCATTTTCTAATTATGTGCATAATATTGCAGCAGTAATTTATAGATATATTAATAATGGAGCTTTAAAGAAAGTATTAATTTTTCCGCTTTTCATATTAATTTTAATACTTGAAATATCCTTATTTCCTCTTGCGCTAGTAGGTGCAATAGCAAAATGGCTTATTACTTTAGTTGTTTGGCTAACTGATGATAGAACACCTGCCTTACTTTATGCTATGGTAATTTTATTTGTTGAAGTATTTGCTTTATATTATTTAGCATTCATCATATTAATAGCATTTTATAAACTATTTGATTTAATGAGTAATGGCTTAGGTAAGGCAAATTATAGCGAAAATGCTGATGATTTTGTTAGAATGAATGAAGGCTGTTTAAACGAAGAAAAAGAAGAAGAAAAACAAAATAAAAATGATGAAATCTATGTGATTGAAACAAGTGATTATAAATAAAATATTTTTAAAAAGAAAAAAAGTTTGCAAAAAAGTGTTGCATTCTTTTTTTTATAATGATAAAATAATAGAGCACGTGTGTGTAAAGTGGCAGGGGTATCTCACCCGCATGACCACAAACTGATAAATAAGGAGGAAGTATTATGGCTAAGGAAATTGTAAGAAAAATTAAGCTACAAGTACCTGCTGGTAAAGCAAACCCAGCTCCACCTATCGGTCCAGCATTAGGACAAGCACAAGTAAATATACCTGCGTTCTGTTCACAATTCAATGATGCTACTAGAGATAAGATGGGTTACATCTGTCCAGTAATTATTACTGTATATGATGACCGTTCATTTACTTTCGTTGTTAAGACACCACCAGCAAGCGATCTATTAAAGAAAGCTGCTAACATTCAAAAAGGTTCTGACAACAGTATTAAGAACAAAGTTGCAAAGGTAACTAGAGCAAAGATTAAAGAAATTGCAGAAATGAAGATGCCAGACTTAAATGCTAACGATATTGAAGCAGCAATGAAGATCATTGAAGGTACTGCTAGAAATATGCGTATTGAAGTTATTGACTAAGTCTTACGAAAAATTAATAGGAGGAAAATATGAAAAGAGGAAAAAAGTACATTGAAGCTGCAAAGCTTGTAGATAGTACTAAGAAGTATCCTGCTGCTGAAGCTTGTGAATTAGCTAAGAAAACAAACTGCGCTAAATTCGATGCAACAGTTGAAGCTGCATTCCGTTTAAATATTGACCCACGTAAGGCTGAACAAAATCTACGTGGTGCAATTGTTTTACCATATGGAACAGGAAAAACTAAAAGAGTACTAGTAATCGCAAAGACTGCTAAAGCACAAGAAGCTCTTGCTGCTGGTGCAGATTATGCTGGAGATGCTGAATATATCGAAAAGATTAAAGGCGGATGGTTTGAATTTGATACAATCATCGCTACTCCAGATATGATGGCTGAACTTGGTAAATTAGGACGTGTTTTAGGTCCTAAAGGTTTAATGCCAAACCCTAAGACAGGAACTGTAACTATGAATGTTACTGATGCTGTTAAAGATGCTAAGGGTGGTAAGATTGAATACCGTACTGATAAAGTAGGTAACATCTTAGTACCAATTGGAAAAGTATCATTTGATGCTGATAAGTTAGCTGGTAACTTAAAGGCAATTAAAGATCAATTAGATAGAATTAAGCCAACTACAGTTAAAGGTACATACATGAAGAACATCGTTGTTACTACAACTATGGGACCTGGAATCAAAGTTGACGAAGCTACTATTTAATTATCTATTTATAATTTAATCACCGTAGAATCAGGTGCTTATTAAGCTTAATTTCCTGCCGAGGTAGTTATATTAATTATTTAACTCTTTTCTCGTGCAGGAAAGAGTTATATTTTTTGATGAAGGAGGTAACCTTATGGAAAAAGAAGTTTTACTTCAAAAGAAGGCTGATGTTGACGCATTAACTAAGAAAATGCAAGAAGCAAAGACTATCGTTGCATTTGACTATATTGGACTTACTGTTGAACAATTCACAGATTTAAGAAGACAACTTAGAGCTGCTGGATGTGAAGTTCAAGTTATTAAAAACAACATTTCTAGAAGAGCATCAGAAGCTGCTGGATATGCTGATCTAGCTGCATACTTCAAAGGACCTAAAGCAGTTGCATTCTCTAATAGTGATGTAGTTGCTCCTGCAAAAATCATTTATGAATTTAGCAAGAACTGTGAAGTAGTATCTATCAAAGCTGGTGTCGTTGAAGGAAAAGTTGAAAACGAAAAAGGTATGATTGGTTTAGCAACATTACCATCAAGAGAGACATTATTAACTATGTTAGCTATGGGTATGTTACAACCATTAAGAGATTTAGCTGTTGGCTTAAATATGTTAACAGAAAAAGAAGCAAATTAATCTATGAAGAAAATAATAATATTAGGAGGAAAATAAAATGGCAAAGATTAATAAAGAAGAATTTATCGCTGGTTTAAAAGAAATGACTATCCTTGAAATTAAGGAATTAGTAGATGCAATGAAAGAAGAATTTGGTATCGATCCAACTGCTGTAGCTGTTGCTGCTCCAGGTGCTGGTGCAGGTGCTGCTGAAGCTGCTGCTCCAACTGAAGTATCAGTTATCTTAGAAAACGCTGGTGCTACAAAGATCGCAGTTATCAAAGTTGTTAGAGAAATCACTGGTCTTGGATTAAAAGAAGCTAAAGACTTAGTTGATGCTGCACCAAAACCTATTAAGGAAAACATTAAACCAGAAGAAGCTAAAGAAATCGCTGATAAGTTAACTGAACAAGGTGCTACTGTAAGCATTAAGTAATTTAACTAAAAAAGAATATAAAACCTGAGTTTTTTTGGACTCAGGTTTTTAAACTTTTTTTAAGGAGGTTAAAAAATGAGTCAATATTTTGAAGATGATAAGAATGTAAAAAGCGAATTATTTACATATAAAACTAATATTTTAAATAAAGATTACACTTTATATTCTGATAATGGAGTATTCGCCAAAAATGGTCTAGATTTTGGAAGTCGCTTATTAATTGAAGAGTTCAAAAATCCAGCTATAGAGGGGAAAATGTTAGATTTAGGATGTGGGAATGGAGTTATTGGAATAAGCTTATCTAAGGAGTATAATAGAGAGCTTTTTATGATTGATATTAATCCAAAAGCTACATATCTAGCAAAAATAAATGCCATAGAAAATATGGTTAAATGTGATATTTTAACAAGCGATTCTATTGGAAGTTTAAATGAGGATTTTGCATGCATTTTAACTAATCCACCTATCCGTGCTGGAAAAGTAGTCATCTATAAATTTTTTACTGAAAGTTTTAATCACCTTAAGGAAGGTGGAGAATTATGGTTTGTAATGAGAAGAAACCATGGTGTAGAATCAGCAATTAAGAAAATTGATGAATTATTCAATAACCATGAAGTAGTAAAAAGAAAAAATGGTTTTTGGATAGTTAAAGCAATAAAATTAAAATAATTTTATATAAAGTGTTGACTATTTGTTTTTGATATAGTATAATAGTAAAATGCGTAATGGCGCAAAAATGCGCTGTAATTATTTATAAATAATTAAGAATTTTTTATAGAAGGAGTGGCTTAAATGAATTATAAAACTTCTAATTATGGAAAGAAAGCAAGCCGTAGAGATTATTCAAAAGTTCATATGCATGTTGAACTTCCTGATTTAATTGAGATTCAAACAAAATCATTCAAAGAATTTGTTGATTCAGGCTTAAAGGAGATCTTTGATGACATTTCTCCTATCGTTAGCAATAACGGAGAATTAAAACTTTATTTTGGAGATTATCATTTCCAAGAACCTAAGTATAACATTGAAGATTCAAAAGCAAGAAAGACAAACTTTTCAAGAGCACTAGTATGTAATGTATCCCTTGAAAACACACAAACAGGAGAGGTAAAAGACCAACCTGATTTATTCATGGGTGATTATCCTTACATGACTGATTTTGGAACATTTGTTGTTAATGGTGCAGAAAGAGTTGTAGTTAGCCAAATCGTAAGAAGTGCTGGTGTATACTATACAACAGAAAACGATAAGAAAACACAAACTCAAAAAATCATCGGTACAGTTATTCCAAACCGTGGTGCATGGATTGAATATGAAACTGGTTCTAAAGATATCGTATATTCAAAGTTAGACCGTTCAAAGAAAATTCCTCTAACTACATTCTTACGTTCTTTAGGTTTATCAACTAATGAATCAATTATCGATCTTTTCGGTGATTCTAAATACTTAGAAGCAACTTTTGAAAAAGATGAAACAAAAAATAGCGAAGAAGCCGCAATAGAAATTTATGCTAAATTAAGACAAGGTGAAAAAGGTACTATTGATGGATCTAGAGATTTAATCAAAGCAAGACTTTTTGATGACAAGCGTTATGATTTAGCAAGCGTTGGTCGTTATAAGTACAATAAAAAGTTAGATATCTTCCAAAGAGCTAAAGGTTTATTCTTAGCTAAGGATGTTAAATTAAAGTGTGCTGAAAAGATTAACGAAGAAACTGGTGAAGTAAGAGATGCTATTAACACAGTATTTAAGACTGACACTAGAATCACAGGTGATGTTTTAAAGACATTAATCGAATACCGTGATTTACTAAAAGAAGAAGTTAAACTAGATGCAGGTTTATCAGATGATCCAGTATATGTTGAAGTATTATATGTTAAAACTGCTGAAGGTAAAGATACAAAGCTTATCAAGTTAATTGGTAGCTACCAAGAAAATAATCAAGATGTACTACATATCACAATTTCTGATATTTTAGCTACTGCAAACTATTACTTAACATTACTTGATGGTGTAGGTACAATTGATGTAATTGACCACTTAGGTAATAGACGTTTAAGATTAATTGGTGAATTATTAAAGAATCAATTTAGAATTGGATTTGCTAAATTAGAAAAGAATATCAAAGATAGAATGTCTACTATTGATCCTAAAGATGCTAATCCAAAGAGTTTAATTAACATTAAACCATTAACATCTGAACTTAGAGAATTCTTTGGAAGCTCACAATTATCACAATTCATGGATCAAATCAATCCACTTGCTGAAATTACACAAAAGCGTAGAATTTCCGCTTTAGGTGCTGGTGGTATCGCTAGAGATAGAGCCGGTGTAGAAGTACGTGACGTACATACATCACATTATGGTAGAATGTGCCCTATCGAAACACCAGAAGGTCCATCTATCGGTTTAATTACTTCCCTATCTACTTATGCAACTGCTAATGAATATGGTTTCATTGAAACTCCATATCTAAAAGTTATAGATGAGAAAATGCCAGATGGCACAATTAGAAAGAAAGTAACTGATATTAAAGAATACTTATCAGCTGATGTTGAAGAAGATCACGTTATTGCTGCAGCTTCAACATTAATTGATGAAAATGGATATATCATTGAAAAAGATGAAAATGGTAAAGATGTTAAGGTAATTGCTAGAGTTAATGGTGAAGCAGAATTCGTTGATCCAAAAGCTGTAGATTACATTGACGTTTCGCCACAACAAGTAGTAAGCGTTGCTGCTGCATGTATTCCATTCCTAGAGCACGATGATGCGAGCCGTGCCTTAATGGGTGCAAACATGCAACGTCAAGCAGTTCCACTAATTTCTACTGAAAGCCCAATTGTTGGTACAGGTATGGAATATAAAGCTGCAAAAGACTCAGGTATTTGTGCTAAATGTATTAGAGGCGGAGAAGTTATTTATGCTGATAGCCGCACAGTAAAAATTAAGACTAAATCTGGGGATATTGATGTTTATGATTTAATCCAATTCTCTAGATCTAACCAAGATACATGCTTACTTCAAAGACCAATTGTAAGAAAAGGAGATATCCTAGATGATGGAGATGTTATCGCAGATGGTCCATCTACATCAAATGGAGAACTTGCTTTAGGTAAAAACGTTACAATTGCTTTCATGACATGGAATGGATATAACTATGAGGATGCCGTAATTATGAGTGAAAAGCTTGTAAAAGAAGACGTTTATACATCAATCCATATCGATGAATATGAAATTGAAGCAAGACAATCAAAACTTGGACATGAAGTTATCACTAGAGAAATTCCAAATGTTAGTCAAGAAGTTACAAAGAACCTTGATGAACGTGGTGTAATTATTCCTGGTGCTGAAGTTAAAGAAGGAGATATTCTTGTTGGTAAGACTACTCCAAAAGGTCAAAGTGAACAAACTCCAGAAGAAAAACTATTATTCGCAATCTTTGGTGAGAAGGTTAAAGAAGTTAGAGATTCTTCACTTAGAGTACCTCATGGAGGTGGAGGAGTAGTTCAAAGAGTTGACTGCTTTAGAAAAGATAAGGGTGATGACCTAGGACCTGGTGTAATCGAAGTAATTAGAGTTTACATCGTTAAGAAAAGAAAGATTAGAGTAGGAGATAAGATGGCAGGACGTCATGGTAACAAGGGTGTTATCTCAAACATTTTACCAGTAGAAGATATGCCATTTACAAAAGAAGGAGTACCTGTAGATATCATGCTTAACCCACAAGGTGTTCCATCTCGTATGAATATCGGACAAGTTCTAGAAATTCACTTAGGTATGGCAGCAAAGAAACTTGGAATTAAAACAGCAACTCCAGTATTCGATGGTGCTACAATTGAAGATATTAATGCAATCATGAAGGAAGCTAAGATGCATATTACAGAAATGCAAGAAAAAGGCTTAGACTATAACGATCCAAAAGAAGTTGAAAAATACGTTTGTGATGGTAAGCAAATTCTATATGATGGTAGAACAGGTGAACCATTTGAAAATAGAATAAGTGTTGGTGTAATGTATTTCGTAAAACTTTCTCACATGGTTGATGATAAATTACATGCTCGTGCTACTGGTCCATATACACTTGTTACTCAACAACCTATGGGTGGTAAAGCACAAAAGGGTGGTCAACGTTTCGGAGAAATGGAAGTTTGGGCTCTAGAAGCATATGGAGCTGCACATACATTACAAGAAATGATGACTGTTAAATCAGATGATATTATCGGTAGAAACCAAGTATTTAAGGCAATTACTGAAGGTAACCCAATTCCTGAAGGTAGTGTTCCTGAATCATTTAGAGTATTAACTCGTGAATTACAAGCACTTGGTGTACACGTTGAATTAATCAACTCACAAACAGGTGAAAATGAAGCTAATAAATCATTAGTTGATTTTGCTGATAGTGATGCGATTGAAAAATACGGATTTGGAGAATAGGAGGATTTATTTATGGCAAAGACATATTCACATATTAAAATTAGATTAGCCTCTCCTGAAGAAATCCGTTCATGGTCATATGGAGAAGTAAAGAAACATGAAACAATAAACTATCGTAGTTTAAAACCAGAACCAGATGGACTATTCTGTGAAAAGATCTTTGGACCTACAAAGGATTACCAATGTGGTTGTGGTAAAACAAGACGTAACCAAGAAAAAGGTACTATTTGTGAAAAATGTGGTGTTGAAATCACTGAAGCTAAGGTTAGACGTGAAAGAATGGGTCACATTGAGCTTGCTGCACCAGTAGTACATACTTGGTATTTAAAGAGCTCTCCATCTAAGTTAGCTTTATTACTTGAAATGAAAGCTAAAGACTTAGAAAATGTTGTTTATTTAGCTAGTTATATCGTAACAGATAAAGGTGATGTTCCTGGTTTATCTAATAAACAAATCTTATCTGAAGGTGAATATTCTAGATTATATGAACAATATCATAATAGATTTAAAGCTTTAACAGGTGCTGAAGCTGTTAAAGAATTATTAAAGCAAATCGATTTAGAAAAGAAAGTTATTAGACTTAGAAAGAAATTAAAGACTGTATCTAAGCAAATGCGTGATAGAGTAGTTAAAAGACTTGAAGTAGTTGAATCTTTCTATTATTCAGATAATAAGCCTGAATGGATGGTACTTGAAATTCTACCAGTTATACCACCAGATTTACGTCCAATGGTACAACTAGATGGTGGTAGATTTGCTACAACTGACTTAAACGATTTATATCGTAAGATTTTAAATAGAAATAACCGTTTAAAGAAATTATATGAACAAAATGCACCTTCATTAATTATTAAAAATGAAAAGCGTTTATTACAAGAAGCTGTTGACTCATTAATCGATAACTCTAAACGTGGTAAGCGTGGTGCTGCTGAACGTCAAAGACACTTAAAGAGCTTAAGTGACATTTTACGTGGTAAGCAAGGACGTTTCCGTCAAAACTTACTAGGTAAGCGTGTTGACTACTCAGGTCGTTCAGTTATCGTTGTTGGACCAGACTTAAAGATGTATCAATGTGGTATTCCAAAAGAAATGGCTCTAACATTATTTACTCCATTCGTTGTAAGAGAATTAATGAATGGCGATCCAAAAGTACCTATCAACAATGCTAAAAAGATGATTGATAGATTAGATGATAAGGTATGGGGTGTACTAGAAGAAGTTATTAGAGAACATCCAGTATTACTTAACCGTGCACCTACACTTCATAGACTTGGTATTCAAGCATTTGAGCCAAAACTAATTGAAGGTAAAGCTATTAGACTTCACCCACTAGTATGTACAGCATTCAATGCTGACTTTGATGGTGACCAAATGGCAGTCCACGTACCTCTATCACAAGAAGCACAAGCAGAAGCACGTCTTTTAATGCTTGCATCTAATAACATCCTAAACCCTAAAGATGGTAAGCCAGTTGTTACTCCATCACAAGATATGGTTTTAGGTAACTATTACCTAACTATGGAACGTCCATATATGCCTTATGTTGCTAAAGATGGTAAGCTTGATACATCAGTTGGTGAATATAAGCTTTATAAGGATAAGGGTATTGTATTAAGAGAATATCCTAAAAACTTTAATGAAGGACATGTATATTTAGGATTTGATGAAGCTGTTATTGCTTATAAGAATAATGAAATTACACTTCAAACTCGTATCGCAGTTATGCCAAGTGTATTAAATAAAGACTTCTCTAAATTAGAAGAAGCTACAGGTATTGATATTAATAAAACATTTATAGTAACAACACTTGGAAAAATGATTTTCAATCAAATTTTACCTGAAGGATTCCCTTACTTAAACGAACCAACAGTAGAAAATTTAACTGAATATACTCCAGCTAAATTCTTTATGCCTAGAACTACAAATATTCCAGAAGCATTAAGAAGTACTCCTGTTGCTAAACCATTTGATAAGAAATTCTTAGGAAAGATTATCGCTGAAGTATTTAAGAAGTTCCAAATCTCTGAAACATCTAAAATGCTTGATAATCTAAAAGATTTAGGATTCAAATATTCTACAGTTGCTGGTATCACTATTTCAGCTACAGACGTTAATGTTTACTCAAAGAAACAAGAAGTTATTAAAGCTGCTGAGTCTAAGTGTGATCAAATCAACATGATGTTAGAATTTGGTGAATTAACAATTAAAGAAAAGAAAAAATTAGTACAAGATACATGGAATGAAGCACTAGATGCTATTAAAAAGGGTCTAGAAGAAGAGTTCGATATCGACAACCACATCTTCATGATGCAAGATTCTGGTGCCCGTGGATCTATTTCAAACTTCGCCCAATTAGCCGGAATGCGTGGATTAATGAACGACCCTACAGGTGGTATCATTGAAGTGCCAGTAAAGGCAAACTTCTTCGAAGGTATTACCGTTCCAGAATTCTTCATTTCTACACATGGTGCTAGAAAGGGTTCTACAGATACTGCCTTAAAGACAGCTGAATCAGGTTACTTAACAAGACGTTTAGTTGACGTAAGTCAAGATGTAATTGTTAGTGAGGAAGATTGTCATACTGATAAGGGTGCTTGGGTTTCTGAATTCAAGAGCGCTGATGGTAAGGTAATTGAATCATTATATGATAGAATTGTTGGTAGATATGCTGCTAAGACTGTAGTTGATCCTAATAGTGGAGAAGTATATGTTAATAAGAATGAATTAATTACTAATGATATTGCTGATGCTATTAAGAAGAGCGGTATTAAGAGTGTATGTATAAGAAACGTTTTAAACTGTAATAGTGAACGTGGTGTATGTATTAAATGTTATGGTAGAAACTTAGCTACTAACCTAGTAGTTGAAGTTGGTGAAGCTGTTGGTGTTATCGCAGCTCAATCAATTGGTGAACCAGGTACACAACTTACAATGCGTACATTCCATACTGGTGGTGTTGCCTCTGCTGGTGATATTACACAAGGTCTACCTCGTGTTCAAGAGTTATTCGAAGCACGTACTCCAAAAGGAAAAGCTATTCTTTCTGAAATTACAGGTACTGTAAAAGCTATTAACAATAGACAAAATATGAGAGATGTTATTATCGAAGATAAAGATGGTAACAAGAAGATTTATTCATTCGATGAGCATGTACAATTAACTGTTGAAGAAGGAGATTCTGTAAATAGAGGAGATGCCTTAAAATTAGGTTCTATTGCTCCAAAAGAATTATTAAGAATTACAGATGCTGAAACAACTCAACAATATATCATTAAAGAAGTACAAGCCGTATATCGTGCTCAAGGTGTTGAAATTTCAGATAAGCACGTTGAAATTATCATTAAACAAATGATGAAGCGTATTAGCGTTGTATCTGAAGGAGATACACAATTACTTCCAGGTTCCGATGTATCTATCCAAGAATTCTTAGCTGAATCTAAGAGAATGGCTAAGGAACATGGAAAGATGCCAGTTGGTAAGATTCTAATTAATGGTATTACAAGAGCTGCCTTAAAGAGTAATTCTTGGCTATCTGCAGCAAGTTTCCAAGAAACAACAAGAGTATTAACAGATGCTTGTATCAAGGGTAAGAAAGACTCTTTAGTTGGTCTAAAAGAAAATATCATTATCGGTGGAGAAATCCCTGCAGGTACTGGTATACTTCGACCAATTGAAGGAACTTATAAATTCCCTGAAACAGTAACTGAAGAAGAAACAGATGCTGAATAAAAATAGAGACTGAATCAATTTGGTTCAGTCTTTTTTTAATATTTTAATTATTATATAATATATGTGTAGGAGGGATTATTATGGTAAGTCAAGAAGTAGTAGATAGAGTAAAAAAGTTTATAAATTTTTATGGTCCAAGCAAAAATTTAGAAGATGTTCCTAATGAATATTTTGAAAAATATGATGGAGTTTTACCACTTGAATTATTAGTTTTATGGGGCAATTTAGGATTTGGTAATTATGGTGGTGGAGTAGTTAAATTAATAGATCCAGATCTATTTAAAAAGAATTTGGATAAATGGAGAAGAAAAGAAGATGATAATGCTTATCCATTTATGATTACAGCTTTTGGAGATATGTATTATTTATGGAAACTTCCTGATGGAAGCGAAGAAGTTAGATTAATTAGTATAATTTATAAGAAAGAAAAATTATGCACTAAATCATTTGCTGATTTCATTTCTAATTATATTATTAGCAAAGATGCGATTGATAATGACTTAAAAGCTTCTATATATATTAAGGCAGAAGGAAAATATGGTGCATTAAGTAATGATGATATTTATACATTCGTTCCAAGCGTTAGCGAAGGAGGAAAAGAAACAGTAGATTCTATTCAAATCGCAGATGCTTATATATACCAAGATATCGCATATGGTGATTAATTTAGAAACACTAGGATATGTGTATTATTAAAAACGGCTTAATGTCGTTTTTTTTATTGTTTTTTTAAAAAAATGTATTGACATTTATTTTTATTTATAATAAAATAATCTTGCGCGTGTTAGGAGTATTATGCGAAAATGTTGAAAAATGTGCATAATTAAGCCAAAATATAAATCTTAAACACGAGGACATGTGTAAGAAAGGAGAAAAACAATGCCAACAATTAATCAATTAGTTCGTAAAGGAAGAACAGATAAAATTATAAAATCTAAATCTCCACATCTAGGAGTAGGATATAACAGTCTTCAAAAGAAACAAACTAATATAGCTGCACCTCAAAAAAGAGGAGTTTGTACACGTGTTACTACAATGACACCAAAGAAGCCAAACTCTGCATTAAGAAAGTATGCCCGTGTTCGTTTATCAAATGGACTAGAAGTTACTGCATACATCCCAGGTGTAGGACACAGTTTACAAGAGCACAGCGTTGTATTAATCCGTGGTGGACGTGTTAAGGATCTACCAGGTGTTAGATACCATATCATTCGTGGTACTCTAGATGCAATGGGTGTTGCAAAAAGAAATCAAGCTCGTTCAAAATATGGAGCTAAAAAACCAAAGGTAAAGAAATAGGAAGGAGGAAAGTTTATGCCTCGTAAAGGACATATAGCAAAAAGAGAAGTATTACCAGATCCAATTTATAATTCAACAATTATTACTAGATTAATCAACGTAGTAATGTTAGATGGTAAAAAAGGAACTGCACAAAGTATTGTTTATGGTGCATTAAATAGAGTTGCTGAAATGACTGGAAAAGATGCATTTGAAACATTTAATTTAGCATTAGAAAACATTATGCCAACACTAGAAGTTAGATCTAGAAGAATCGGAGGACAAAACTACCAAGTTCCTTGCGAAGTACGTCCAGAAAGAAGATCTACACTAGGCTTAAGATGGTTAGTTACTTATGCTAGAAAACGTAGTGAAAAGACTATGGAAGAAAAGCTTGCTAAAGAAATTGTTGATGCAACAAATTCTCAAGGACAAGCATTCAAGAAGAGAGAAGACACACATAGAATGGCAGAAGCTAATAAGGCATTTGCTAACTATCGTTGGTAAAATTTTTAGAGGAGATATAATATGCCAAGAGAGATACCACTTAATTTAACTAGAAATATCGGTATTATGGCTCACATCGATGCTGGTAAAACAACAACAACAGAACGTGTATTATATCATACAGGTAAAATCCACAAAATTGGTGAAACACATGATGGTGCTAGCCAAATGGACTGGATGGTTCAAGAACAAGAAAGAGGTATCACTATCACTTCAGCAGCAACAACTGCTTATTGGAAGGGATATAGAGTAAACATTATCGATACCCCAGGACACGTAGACTTCACAGTAGAAGTACAAAGAAGTTTAAGAGTTCTTGATGGTGCTGTTACAGTATTAGATGGACAAGCTGGTGTTGAACCTCAAACAGAAACTGTTTGGAGACAAGCAACAGAATACATGGTACCACGTATTGTATTTGTTAATAAAATGGATAAAACAGGAGCAGATTTTGAATTTTCTTGTCAAACAATCAAAAATAGATTAGATGCAAAATATGCTGCTATTCAATTACCAATAGGTAGTGAAGATTCATTTAGAGGAATAATTGACTTAGTTACTAAGAAAGCATATACTTTTGATGGTAGCCAAGATGAAAACATGACTGAAATCGAAATCCCAGCTGATATGGTTGATTTAGTAGAAGAAAAGAGAACTACTTTAATTGAAACTGTAGCTGAATATGATGATGATGTTATGGAAAAATACCTTGGTGGAGAAGATTTAACTGTTGAAGAAATTAAAGGAGCTATTAGAAAAGCTACTTTATCAGTAGAATTCTTCCCAGTATTATGCGGAAGCGCATTTAAAAACAAGGGTGTAAAATTAATGCTTGATGCAGTTATTGATTACTTACCTGCACCAACAGATGTAGCAAATATTAAAGGTCATACACCAAATGGTGAAGAAATCGAAAGAATTTCATCAGATGATGAACCATTTGCTGCTCTAGCATTCAAAGTAATGACTGACCCATTCGTTGGTAGAGTAACATTCTTTAGAGTTTACTCTGGTACAATGGAATCAGGAAGCTATGTAACAAACTCTACTAAGGGTAAGAGAGAAAGATTTGGACGTTTACTACAAATGCATGCAAATCACAGACAAGAAATCGATAAGGTTTATGCTGGAGATATCGCTGCAGTAGTAGGTTTAAAGGATACAACTACAGGAGATACTTTAGTTGCTGAAGGTGATGATATCATCCTAGAGTCAATGAAGTTCCCTGAGCCAGTTATATCTGTTGCTATTGAACCTAAAACAAAGAACGACCAAGAAAAGATGACAGTTGCTTTAATTAAGTTAGCTGAAGAAGACCCAACATTCAAAACTTATACTGATGTTGAAACAGGTCAAACTATCATCGCTGGTATGGGTGAACTTCATCTAGATATCATCGTAGATAGATTAAAGCGTGAATTTAAGGTAGAAGCAAATGTTGGTGCTCCTCAAGTATCTTACCGTGAAACAATCACTGTTGCTGGAGAATGTGAAGGTAGATATATCAAACAATCAGGTGGACGTGGTCAATATGGTCATGTTTGGATTAAGTTTGAACCAAACCCTGGTAAAGGATTTGAATTCGTTGATGCAATCGTTGGTGGTGTAGTTCCAAGAGAATACATCCCAGTAGTTCAAAAAGGACTAGAAGATGCATTAAATGGTGGTATCGTTGCTGGATATCCAGTTATTGATATTAAAGCTACATTATATGATGGTTCTTACCATGAAGTAGACTCATCAGAAATGGCTTATAAAATTGCTGCTTCAATGGCTTTAAAGGCTTCTAAAGAAAAATGTAAGCCAACAATCTTAGAACCAATAATGGAAGTAGATGTAGTTGTACCAAATGAATACATCGGAAACGTTATTGGTGATATCACAAGCCGTAGAGGTAGGTTAGAAAACCAAGAAGGTAGAGGTAATGCAACAGCTGTTAAAGCTATGGTACCACTATCAGAAATGTTCGGTTATGCTACAGCGCTTCGTAGCAACACTCAAGGTAGAGGAACATTTATCATGCAATTCAATCATTATGATACTTGTCCAAAATCTATCGCTGAAGAAATTATTAAGAAGCGTTCATAAAAATATAGATTGCATTTATTATTTTAATAATGTAAAATAATATTGTAGGCTAAAATAAACTATAAAATAATATATAAAAAATTAGGAGGAAAATTTAAAATGGCAAAGCAAAAATTTGAACGTACTAAACCACACGTTAATATTGGAACAATTGGTCATATCGACCATGGTAAAACTACTTTAACTGCAGCTATCACTACTTACTTAGCTAAGCAAGGTATGGCTGAAGCTAAAGATTATAGCGCTATCGATAGTGCACCAGAAGAAAAAGAAAGAGGTATCACTATCAATACTGCTCACGTAGAATATGAAACTGCAAAGCGTCACTATGCACACGTTGACTGCCCAGGACATGCTGACTATGTAAAGAATATGATCACTGGTGCTGCTCAAATGGATGGTGGTATCCTAGTAGTTGCTGCTACAGATGGACCAATGCCACAAACTAGAGAACATATCTTACTTGCTCGTCAAGTTGGAGTACCTAGATTAGTTGTATTCTTAAATAAGTGCGATATGGTTGATGATGAAGAATTAATCGAATTAGTTGAAATGGAAGTTCGTGATTTATTAAGCGAATATGATTACCCAGGAGATGAAGTTCCAGTTATCAGAGGATCAGCATTAAAAGCTCTTGAAGGCGATCCAGCTTGGACTCCAAAAATCCAAGAATTAATGGATGCAGTTGATGATTACATCCCAACTCCACAAAGAGATACAGATAAACCATTCTTAATGCCTATCGAAGACGTATTCACTATCACAGGACGTGGTACAGTTGTTACAGGTAGAGTTGAAAGAGGTACTGTTAAATTACAAGATGAAGTTGAAATCATCGGTATTAAGGAAACTCAAAAGACTGTTGTTACAGGTGTTGAAATGTTCCGTAAATTACTTGATAAGGCTGAAGCTGGTGACAACATCGGTGTATTATTAAGAGGT
>Ga0247611_10005044_pt1 | contig 17877 bp, 14 predicted proteins | sample 177DNAGHGhighgp2_FD_192422 | JGI IMG/M metagenome (GOLD analysis project Ga0247611, IMG submission 192422) | Sheep rumen microbial communities from Palmerston North, Manawatu-Wanganui, New Zealand - 1770 DNA GHGhigh gp2 | ecosystem: Host-associated > Mammals > Digestive system > Stomach > Rumen... | reverse complement strand
CAAATATCGCATCTTGAAGTTCAAGATTCCCGTTTGGAAGCGTTTGTTCGATATTGTGTTCTCAGGTCTGGCCATCATTCTCCTCTCCCCCATCTTCATCATTACGGCCATTGCCATCCGTTTGGAGAGTCCCGGTCCAGTACTCTTCAAGTCCAAACGTGTGGGTACCAACTACACCATCTTCGACTTCTTGAAGTTCCGTAGTATGTACATTGATGCCGAAGACCGCTTGAAGGAGTTGAGCAAGGACCACAACCAGTATGCCGAGCAACACGAGGAAGAGCCCAAGACCACGGTCACTGCTCCATTAGGCGAAGAAGCTGAGCAGGAAATGTTGGATATGGGCATGGAGTCTATGATGATGATTGACGATGAGGAGATTATGCTCGTTGGCGACGACTTTGTCATGGCCGAGAGCGACTATAACAAAAAGAAAGAGGAAGATATCAACAATGCCTTTGTGAAAATTGAGAACGACCCCCGCATTACTAAGGTGGGACAGTTCATCCGCAAATACAGCATTGACGAGCTCCCTCAACTCTTCAACATCCTCAAGGGTGACATGTCTGTAGTCGGCAATCGTCCTCTCCCACTCTACGAGGCCGAGAAGCTCACTGCCGACTCGAACATCGACCGCTTCATGGCTCCTGCAGGCCTGACCGGTCTCTGGCAGGTCGAGGAGCGCGGCAAGGGTGGCAATATGAGTGCCGAGGAGCGCAAGCAGCTGGACATCCGTTATGGCCAGACCTATTGCTTCACCCTCGATATGAAGATTCTCTTCCGCACCATCTTTGCATTTGTTCAGAAAGAAAACGTATAAGAGAAAGTAAAAAGTAAAATATGAAAATCATTGCAAACAACATGGTAACCAAATGGGCAAAGAGGTTCTTACCTTTTTACCTTTTTACCTTTTTACCTTTATCGGCTGCTGCCCAATACAACGAGAGTGGCATCAGCGCTGGTTTCTTTGATTCCAGTGAGGAAAGCACCATCAATTTCTCGAACTTCCACTTACCTCCATTGGCTGTTTTGTTCGAGAATGCCAAGCAAAGTCCTCGTATTTTGACATTGGAAAAAGCCCAGCAGTTAGCCAAAGCAGAAGTAGCCAAGCAAAAGCGACACATTTTTTCCTATGTCACTGGCCATGCTAGCTACAGCTATGGCAAGACCGATATGTGGGGACAGAACTCCAGCTCCTACAATTTGGTGCTCCAACAATACCAAGGCAGCGAACAAAGCTATTGGAATGTAGGTGTTAACCTTGCTGTTCCTCTGGAAGATATTTTGGACTTAACTGCAGCCGTTAAGCGCAAGAGATTAGAAGCCGATATGGCTATGTACAACAAGGACATCGCTTATGAAGATTTAAAAAAAGAAATTGCTACGCTCTTTATTAAAATCACCAATGACCTTGTTACCCTAAAAACAGCAGGAGAAGCTGCCGCAGCCTATCAAGGTGCAGGTGCTTTGAATTTGGAAGATTTCCATCAAGGCAACATGAGTATTGAAGACTATGCATGGACCAAGATGCACGAATTAGGTAATGTTAGTTCATATCAAAACATGCAAACTGCAATTACAACGGATATTATTACTTTGGAACTTCTTTCTCATACACCTATTCTGACCAACACCATGACAGAAATCACCTTGGACAGCGGTGATCAAAAGACAGAAAAGCAAATCCGGAAAGAGAACAAAGCCATTGACAAGCAAATTCGCAAAACAGCTGCTGCTGAGGAGAAACGATATACTCAAATGGAAAAAGCCGAGCAAAAAGCTCTAGAAAAAGCTGCAAAATTAGCGAAAAAAGCTGAAAAGAAAAACAAGAAATAACTAAAGAAAATATTATATTATGGATTTATTTAGATATCTCGTTCGTTTTTTGTATAAGATTCGCTGGTATTTGGTCATCCTGCCAATGATAGCACTTATAGTGGCATGGTTCATGACCCGTCACATGGAACGTGTATATGACACCAACACCACCATATACACAGGTATGATTACCGGATATAACTTGGAAGGTGGTGTTGGTACTGCTGGTGGTAATTCCCAGACCAACATTACAAACTTGATGTTGATTATCACGACCGACAACACGATTCATGAGGTAGCATTGCGCTTGTTTGGTCGTTGTATGATGTATGGAAATCCCAACAAGGACAATAATTACATCTCCGCTGAGCATTTCCGCCAATTAAATGCAACTGTTCCTGCTGACGTCAAAGCACTCATCAACCATAATAGTGAATCACAGACATACGCTAACTTAAAAGCATATGAAAAACCCAATCAAACTAATTATTTATTTGGCTTACTGAATTACCATCCCTATTTTGGTATTAACAGCATTACATCTCGGTTAAAGGTCATGCAACTCCAAAAGAGTGATATCATTGATATTGCCTATTCCGCCAACGATGCAGGCATAGCATATAACACACTGGACATTTTGAACGAAGTATTTGCTCGTCAATATCAGCAGCTTCGCTTTGGAGAAACAGACAAAGTTATTAAATTTTTCGAAAAAGAAGTTGCTCGTCTCTATCGAATTCTCTCCAATGCAGAAGATGATTTGATTCGCTATAATGTCTCTAAGAAGATTATTAACTATAGTGAACAGACCAAAATGCTTGCAGGTTTGGAGGCCCAGCAGCAGAATTTTCGAAATGATCAATTGATGAATTACACAACGGCAAAGGCCTTGTTAGACTATTTGGAACGCCAATTAGGCAATCGTGCTCAAGTTATCCGCGCCAATCAGGAATTCACTAATCAGATTAAAGATATTTCTCGTATCCAATCTCGCATCTCCAATCTTCGTTTAATGAGCAGTGAAGGTGGCGGTCGCGATGCTGAATCACAAGAAGAATTAGCAAAAGCCCAGCGTGATTTACAAGCAGCCACAGGCCGTGTCACCGAACTAACCAAAGACATTGAGGCATCTACTTATAGTACAGAAACAGGAGTTAGAGCCAATGACATGCTCAGCCGTTGGTTGGAACAATTATTATTGCTTGAAAAAACCAAAGCCGAAATGACTGCAACGGATATCATGAAGCAAAGCCTAGATAAACAATATCTCTTCTATGCTCCAATAGGTGCGACTTTGGATCGCAAAGCTCGTCATATAGGTTTTATTGAGGGTAATTATATGGAGATGTTAAAGGCATTGAATGCTGCTCGCCTACGCCAAAGGAATTTACAAATGAGTACGGCTGCACTCCGTGTACTCAATCCTCCTATGTTCCCACTGAATGCACAACCGACCAATCGTATGATGATTCTGTTGGGTGCTTTCTTACTGACCTTTATGCTGACCGCTCTATGGTTCCTCATTGTGGAAATGCTCGACCGCACCTTGCGTGATCGTATGCGTTCGGAACGCATCACTAAGGTTCCTGTCATGGGCTGTTATCCTAAAGAGAGCAATCTGCGCTACCGTCGCTTCAACAAAACCATTGCCGATATGGCGATGAAGCAACTCAGCAAAGCGCTGCTTCCTCATTTCCAAGAAGGCCAGCAGAATGTACTGAATTTAATTTCTACCGACTCAGGTAACGGTAAGAGTTATTTGGCACAGGAACTCGAAAACTATTGGATATCCATCGGTTTGCAGGTTCGGCGTCTGACTTACGATGAAGATTTCTTAGCAGAAGATAGTCGCTTCATTTTGGCTAAAGGTATCAAAGACCTTTGTCCGGACATCTTGCCTGATGAGATTGCCATTATTGAATATCCCAATTTGAACGAAAATTCCATTTCGCCTGCACTGCTCAATATGGGTACGGTTAATTTGATGGTCACTCGTGCTAACCGCACGTGGAAAGATGTCGACCAAAAGGCACTCAAGGAAGTTGAAGCCATGCTGGACGAAGAGCATAAGAACACGCTCTTTATGTACCTCACAGAGGCCAGTCGCTACGCTGTTGAAGAATTTGTTGGCCAATTGCCGCCATACACGAGGTTCAACAACTTTGTCTATCGTATATCACAGCTTGGATTGACTGCTACTGAAAACGAACATGCCAAATAAACATGAATAATGCGTTAAGGACATATGCGAAAGATAATGGAGGAAGAGTTTCATTACTCCTCCTCCTGTTTTTGCTAGCTATTTACGAATTTATTTCGGCAGGATTCCCGGCATTTGCAGTTGTTTGCATCAGCCCATTGCTTGTATTATTGGTTCTGGCATCTTTTCATTTCCGATTGTTTCTTTTCTGGATATTAGTCAGTATTAACTATTTTATCCAGATGAAGGACATTCATCTGCCAGTTCCCATGTCCCTACCCAATGAAATGCTGGAAATTCTTCTCATTGTACTAGCCATCATTGATGTAAAGAATGCTCATTTCGAACGATTAGGTAACATGATGCTCTTTGCCTTATTGCTTTGGTGTGGTTTTTGTACATTACAAGTACTTAACGACACCTGTAATTTGGGCATCAACGTGGGGGCTTGGTACACCGGAGCCCGATTGATGGCATTTCAGCTATTATATGCTTTCATCGTTTTTTCTATCTACATAGACCAACCCAATGTTCTCATCAAATATCTTTGTATATGGGGAGCATTCGCTTTATTTGCTGTCTTCTGGGTTTGGAAACAACAAGCCTTTGGATTTACAGACGCAGAAAATGCTTGGCTCCAAACACGAGGTAGAAGTACACATATTCTACAAGCTGGTACGCTGATACGCTATTTTTCAATATATAGCGATGCGGCTAACTATGGTATTGGTATTGCGGCAACTGCCGTTGCTTTTATCATTTTTGGCATTACAGCCAAAATTAAGAAATACAAGTATTTCTTTTTGATTGTTGGTATAGCTTGTACCTGGGGAATGTTTCCATCGGGAACTCGTACAGCTACGGCTTGCTTAATAGCCGGATTTATGGTATATATCTTTTTATCCAAATCATTTAAAATCGCCATTCCATTTACTATTTTTTTCGCCATTTTCGTTTTTATCCTTGCATTTACTACTATAGGCCAAGGCAACCAGCAGATACGCCGTATGCGAAGCGCTTTTGACAAAAATGATGCATCCGCAAATGTGCGTACTATTCACCAAGAAACCATGAAGAAATATATGAAAGAGGCTCCATGGGGTATTGGTTTAGGAATGGGTAACGATAATGTACCTGCTAATAATAAATTTAATCGAATGGCAACAATTCCCCCCGATTCGGAATATGTATTTATCTGGCTAAGAACTGGGGTTATTGGAATCACTTTATTCCTGATAACAACAGCGATTATGTTTATTGGGGCTTGCTGGATAGTTTTTTTCCAACTAAAAAGCTCCTCTTTAAGAGGTATCGGTTCAGGCATGTGTTGTGCTTTTGTCGCCATTCAATTAGGTGGCTACGGCAATCAGGTATTGATGCAATTCCCAAACTGCTTGGTCTTTTATGGTGGATTAAGTATAGTATATATACTGCCATTGATAGAAAAAGACTGGATAGAATGGGAATCTAAACAATTAGCGATACAAGAAGAAAAGAAACGACTGAAGTTAGAGAAAAAACTTGCATCGAGAGTGTAAAACATTGAACATTGAACGTTGAACATTGAACTATCGATAATAACAATCAATTACAATGGGTTAAAAGACACTTGTGAATTGATGGAAACATTACCTTTAGAGGATGAGTCCATAGAGGTAATTGTGGTAGATAACGCCTCCACTCAAGATGAAGCCTCTATCCTTGAGCAACGCTATCCTCAAGTTAAAGTCATTCGCAGTTCCAAGAACCTCGGTTTTGCTGGTGGCAACAATCTCGGCATTCAAGCCGCCCATGGCAAATACCTTTTCTTCATCAACAACGACACGCTACTGCGATGTAAGAAGGAAGATGTAAGATGTAAGATGTTTCAGCCATTGCTTGATCGACTGGATAGTTCCCCAAAGATTGGAATGGTATCTCCTAAAATTCGGTTTTCTTGGGGCAATAACCCCATTCAATATGCTGGCTATACCCCACTCTCATCGATTACCATGCGCAATCGTGCTATTGGCTGTGGTGAAGCTGACAATGGCCAGTATGACATACCCCACTCCACTCCATACGTTCATGGTGCCGCAATGATGGTCAAACGGGAAATCATTGACAAAGTTGGTCTCATGCCCGAATGCTATTTCCTTTATTATGAGGAGCTTGACTGGTCTATGATGATTCGCCGTGCAGGCTACGATATATGGTACGAGTCTGCCTGCACCATCTATCATAAAGAAAGCCAGGCAACTGGTCAAGAGTCTCCACTTAAGAGCTATTACATGACCCGCAATCGATTGCTTTTTGCGAAGCGTAACATCAGCATCCCCCAAAGATATCTGACCTATAGCTACTTGATAGGGATTGTTGCTATAAGGGATATCCTCAAATCCCTTCTCTGCCACCGCCCCGATTTGGCCAAAGCCACCCTCAAGGGCCTCCGCGACTTTATAACTTTAAACTTTCATCTTTCAACTTTCAACTAATATCGTATGACACTTTGGAACATCTTCACATACATCGATTGGATTCTATTTATCCTCGTTGCCCTCACAGTATTATATTTGGGCATCTTTGCTATTGCCTCTTTATTTCCAAGGCATAGCCAGACACCCAAAGCCAAAAATGAGAATCGTTTTATTATATTGATTCCCACCTATAAAAATGGGAAAAGTATCATGATGACGGTCAAGTCTGTCTTAGGCCAATCCTACCCCATGCGCCAATTCGACGTGACCGTAATTGCTGATAAAGAAGATGAAATGACCTTATTCCATTTGGCTCAACAGCCAATCACCCTGCTAACGCCCAATTACGAAAAAAGTTCCAGAGTAAAATCCCTCCAACTAGCCATCAACAACCTTCCCCAATTTAAGATATACGATGCAGTCATCATTTTGGAAGCCGGTGATGTCGTAGAAAGTGAATTCCTCCAGCAGATGAATGACGCATACGAATCAGCTGGAACGAAAGCAATCCTGGCTCACAAGGTATCGCTCAATCGAGATACGGTAACCGCTCGTTTAAGTGCTGTCTTTGAAGAAATCAACAATTCTATCTTCCGTCGAGGGCATATCAGTCTCGGTCTTCCTGCTGCCATGCATAGTTCCGGTATGGTATTCGATTTCGAATGGTTCAAAAGTTATCTCCAAGTGGCTAAGCCATCGTGGGCCGATAAGGAATTGGAAGCCCTGTTGACCCGCCAGCATATCTATGTTGACTATTTCGATAATATCTTCTTATACAATGAAAAAGCCCGTCAGGCAGACGATTTCAATCGCGCTCATCGCAGCTGGATTTGGTCACAGTGGAAGACCATCATGCGAAATATTCGCTTCCTGCCTACGGCCATCATCAATCGTCATTATGACCTCATCGACAAATTGTTTCAATGGATGTTGCTGCCCCGTATGATTATGATGCTGATTATCACGGCCATGTGTATCATTGTACCTTTCATTTATATGACAGCAGCACTGAAGTGGTGGCTATTATTTGCCCTTGTGGTACTGTTTTTTGCTCTTGCCACTCCTAATTATTTGGTTGATGAGAAATGGGATAGGACATTCTTTATGGTTCCTGTTGTTTTGTTAAGTTCCATACTCAATAAGTTCTCATTTGGCAGAAGGATACTCAACAAGTTTGATTTGCAAAAATAAGTTCGACTCATGATTTGGCAAATGATACATATTATAGACATCGCACTTTGGCTGTTCATGGCAGCTTCAGCTGTCTATATTCTATTTTTTGCCTTGGTGTCAACTTTATGGAAAAAACGCGTTTCCAGACTAACGACCTATTTGACAGGGCAGGTTTTGGCAATGCGCAAAAAAGATCATTTCTCATATCTGATTCTATACCCTGCCTACAACGAGGACAAAGTCATCGTCAACTCCGTACAAAAGTTTTTAGCACAATACTATCCCTACAATAATTTCCATGTGGCAGTTATTTCTGACCACATGCAGCCCGAGACCAACAAAGAGCTAGCCACACTCCCTATCACCTTGCTTCTGCCTGTTTTTAACAAGAGTAGTAAAGCCAAGGCCATGCAATACGCCATGGACCACTTTCAGAAGCCAGAAGTCAGAGGTCTGAGGTCTGAGGATTTTGATTATATCGTTATCTTGGATGCCGATAATGTGGTAGAGCCTCATTTCCTGGAGCAATTAAATACAGAATGTGCCAAAGGCTATAAAGCCATTCAATGTCACCGTTGTGCCAAAAACAACGATAACGATATTGCGGTCCTCGATGGCGTCAGCGAGGAAATCAACAATACCATCTTCCGCAAAGCTCATAACCGCATTGGTTTGTCATCCGCTTTGATTGGCTCAGGTATGTGTTTCGATTTCCAATGGTTCAAGGAGAACGTTTATAAATTGACTACAGCTGGTGAAGATCGTGAGTTAGAAGCACTGCTGCTCAAGCAGAAGGTCTATATCCAATATGAGTCGGATATTCATGTTTTCGACGAGAAGGTTAGCAACAAAGATAATTTCCAAAAACAACGTCTTCGTTGGATGACAGCACAGATACAAAGCCTGTTCAATTTGTTGCCATATATTCCCAAAGCCATCATGACTTTCAATTTGGACTTCATCGACAAGACCATCCAACAGGCCTTGATTCCCCGTTCTATGCTGATAGTTGGTGCTTTGGGCATGTCTATTATCATGACTCTATTTTCATTTATTTTTTCCAACTTCTGGTATATTAAATGGTGGTGCCTATTTCTCACCATCTGTATCGCTCTCTACATTGCCACTCCTCGCCAGTTGCGTAGCCATTCTGTTTTTGGGAAACTACTATCTCTACCTAAATTGGTTTGGAAAATGGCATTGAACATTCTCAAGATAGACCGTAAGAACACAGACTTTATTCATACAACGCACCACAAGTAAATGAAAAAAACGGCAAATCGTACCAAAAGAACCATACAGAATTCTACCACCTCCTTGGTACTTTTTCTGATTCAGATTTTTGTAGGTTTTTACTCACGAAAGATTTTCTTAGATGCTCTCGGAGACGAATTGTTAGGATTAAATACAACATTAGGTAATATCCTCAGTTTCCTCAATCTTGCGGAACTCGGTATTGGTATTGCCATGGCCACATCCCTATACAAGCCTATTCACGACCAGGACCATGAGACAATTTGCGAAATAATAAGTGTTCAAGGTTTCCTCTACAAACGAATTGCCTGGATATTATGCTTGCTCAGTATTCCCGTTATTGTATCACTCCCTTTCTTTTTCCCTCACACGGAATGTGGAACAGGTTACGTAATTATTGCATATATTGTATTCTTATGGGGATCTATATCCAGCTATTTATGGAATTATCGTCAAGTCTTGATCGGAGCAGACCAAAAGAACTTTAAATTAATGCCTTGGATTCATACGATAAGATATACAAAAGTTTTCTTGCAGATTTTCTTTCTGATAGTTTTTAATTTAGGAATCTGGGGATGGATTGCATTAGAATTTATTGGCAGCACATGCACAATCTTTGCCATCAACTATATCATTCGAAAAGAATATCCTTGGTTACATGTTTCAAGTCAATCTACGAAAACCTTATTAATGAAATATCACTATCTGATTATAAAAACCAAACAACTCTTTGTGCATAAAATTAGCTCATTCGTGCTTGAGCAGACTGCACCTCTCATAATATATTACTTTGTTTCACTGTCAATGGTAACCTACTATGGTAACTATATGATGCTCATTGGTTATACAGTCACATTACTAAACGTGATTTTCGAGGGCATGGGTGCATCAATTGGCAGTCTTGTATCTGAAAATGACAAAAAGCACACTCTTAGTGTCTTTTGGGAGCTGTTCACTTCCAGAATATGGATATCCGGAATAGCATGTTTCACCTTATATATTACAATTGCGCCTTTTATTACCTTATGGATTGGCGAGAAATACGTCTTAAGCAATACAACATTACTTCTTCTTGTTGTTGGAATGTTTATTCGGATGACACGTTCTGTAGTCGACTCATTTAAGAATGCATATCAATTGTTTGGTGATGTATGGTCTCCTATCGCTGAAGCTTGTATCAATTTAGGTTGTTCCATCCTTTTCGGATATTGGTGGGGACTCAACGGCATCATTATGGGAAGTAACCTTAGTCTTATATTGATAGTCCTTTTATGGAAACCATACTACACTTTCAGATACGGACTGAAAGCCTCATGGTTCAACTATTATTTCCAGTACAGCATCCATCTTCTTATACTTATCGGAACGGCTGTCACTTCTATATGGTGTATGAAGACAATATGTTATCAAACAGATGATTATCTGCATTTGGCATTAAACCTCACTGCGACAATCATCATGTTCATAGTTATCACATATATTACATTATATGTCTTTACTTCTGGAATGCGACTATTTATCAATCGTCTTATTCACCTCACAAAAAGAATTAAATCATGAAAGTCAGTATTATTATACCAGTATATAACGTTGCGCCATACATCAAACGGTGTCTGGATTCCGTAGTAGCCCAGACCTTTCAGGGCTTCGAATGTATCCTGGTTGACGATTGTGGCACAGACAACAGCGTAGAAATTGCAAAAAAATACATTGACAATTACCAAGGACAAATACAATTCATATTAATTCACCACGATAAGAATCTAGGACTATCAGCAGCACGAAACACTGGCATACGGAAAGCCACTGGCGAATGGCTCTATTTCTTAGACAGCGACGATGCACTTATACCTGACAGCCTGACTACCCTACTTGCCTTACAGAATAAATATCCCGACGCAGACTTTGTACAAGGTAACCTGTTGAACGAAAATGGGGAAAAAAGCCACTACGGTTTCCATAATATACCCGAATATTGTAATAATCCATCCACAATAGAAAGCCTTATGCTTAGTAGGGTTATCACTTCGGCATGTAATCGGCTTATCAAGCGCTCTATTCTCATAGAAAACAATATTCTTTTCCCTATTGGAATGATACATGAAGACATGTATTGGGTTTTTTTTCTTTCTAAATACGTACATGCAGCCGCCTTTTCCAATATAGGCACTTACATATACTTTACAAATGAAGATAGTATAATGACAGCAGTTAGACCGGCAACACGAATTAAGCGCTACACTTCACGTCTAAAAGCTTCTGAAGCATATCTGACAGACATCAAAACCAACAACTACAAAAGCCACATTCGTCATCAATACCTCGCTGTTAACCTTTTAAGTTGCCTCACAGAACTTGTCCCCCTTAGGTCAATCAAACATTGGATACGCTTTTGGGGATATATTCTGCAAATTGGAAGTTCAAATATTCGTAAGATAACACTATATAGAGTTCTTTTTGCTATGGTTCTACTACCACCGGCATGCTTTTTCTGTGGGAACAGTAAATATCGGTGGAGAGTACAAAATGGTATTATAAGAAAGATTTAAAACTATTGCGACACCCCAAGCAGAAGGAAACCTGCCATTTTACTTTTATGGCATATTCCACATAAATACTGCAATATAAAATACAGCATCACTGAGATGAGAAGACCAACAATATGTTCGTATATTACCATTATCAGTGAACCATTTACATGATACAATACTGGTTGTAAAAAAGGTTTATAAAGGAAATCTATAAATAACATGTGCGAGCAATAGATAAAAAGGGTATCCTGACCATAATTTGCAAATCGGGTAATTAGTTTGTTTTTGGACAACCTATTATAAAAGGACCTTATCCAATAGAGCATCGCAAGGACTGTTGTAAGATATAATGCATATCTTCTAACAATAAATTTCATCGGAGTTTCCAAAAGGAGATTACTAGTATAATAAAAAGTATCACGCGGATAAAAATACACTCCAAAACGTATTGCAACTAACAGCATCCCGAAAAATAAAACAACCCATTTTTTTTTCTTCTCCATGTCCAAGAGAATAGCTTTATTCTCCTTAAACAACATACCTGCAACATAAAAAAACCAAACGAAAGAGAAATGATATAATTCTATCAATGTGTATGGTAATATGCAGAAAAACAGGGGGCTTATACCTAAAACAAGTAATCCGACATCTCTTCGGATAGTAATCAAAAAAGACATACATGAACCAACAATAATACACAACAACAACGCAATAAGGAACCAATAAAAACCTGCGATATAGAATGGTGCATATTTTAGGAAACTGATCACATTTTTCACAAACTCTTGTACTAAGGCACTATTGGAGACATCTGGAAATGGATACAATTTTAAGACAGATAGGAAGACATATCCCCCCCCCCAAACTAACAAAGGAATAACTAAGCGATAAATAGTCTTTTTATACTTTTCTAATAATGATTTGAAATCATGGATCTTCGACTGGAAAAAACCACTAACAAAGAAAAAAAGTGGCATAACGAATAATCCTACAATACGAGTCACAGGAGTCCATTCTGTTTCAGATGCAGGACAAACATGACCAAAGATGACAAAAAACATCAACACGAGCTTCACGAAGTCCCAGCTCAAGTCTCTTTGATTTTCGATCATATCATAACAATTTTGTGCCTGCAAAATTAATTATTTTGAAACATATTACAAAATATTTCATGGTAAACTATTTTTTTTTATACAATAACTTGTTTTTTTTACAAATTATTTATAACTTTGCAACGAATTGAAAACTATTATGGTGTTATACCTCTTTGATGAGCAAACCATTTATTCATCTTATCATATGCAGTTTTTTCTGCTACCGCTATTATATTACCAATTAAGGTTTTTCAAAACTATATTATAACATGATTTACTATTTATTATGAGAATTATATGTGATGCACCCGGTCAAACATGTAATAGGTTATGGACATATGTAGCTTCCGTAGCACGATGCATAGCCGAGAAGAAAAAGATGACCATCATCTTTTTCGATTGGACAATTGAGGACTTTCCCAACTTACTCCATTGTCCATTCATCTATTTCCCGCTTTACCAGAAATGGTATCTGGAACGCGGAAATGGGTGGAACAACTACAAAGGACTTACATGGAAAGTGACACACAGTAGAATATGGGATAAAGTATTCTCTTTCTTTGGTTTCACCAAAGGGTGGGAAACTACGAATGACACACGTTATCTTGCAAAAACAAAAAGAGAACTACAACAAATATTTCGCCCCCGGCAAGAGATTGTTGATAAAGCAGAGAACATGATAAAAGATATTCATAAAGATGCAGATTTGGTTGTTGGAGTACACATACGGCAGGGAGACTACAAGACATTCCACGGAGGACGATATTATTATACTTTGGAAGAATATCACCAGTTCATGAAAAAGATACAAGAATTATACTCTAATCTGCGAGTAACCTTTTTTATAAGTAGTAATTCAAAATTTGAAACCAGTATTTTTACGGGATGCAAAGCATTCAGATTTGAAAATGAGCCATCTGGAGATATTCTTGACTTATACACACTATCATTATGTGAACGTATAGTTGGTCCATGGAGTTCCTATAGCCGTTGGGCTTCTTTTATTGGTGAAATTCCTTTATGTTATATTAAAGAGAAAGGGCAAGATTTTCATGAGGAAGACTTTAGTAAGATTGTAGACTTTTTCCATTTCGCAAATGGAAATCATACCGTCAACTATTGGGTAAAAGGGCTTTAATCTTATAAGTTTGTCATATCAAATGAGCATCAAAGTTTCCATCCTCATCCCTGTATATAAAGCGGAACAATATATCGAAGAATGTACTCGATCCATTTTCTGCCAAACATATGATAATATAGAATATGTATTCGTTAACGATGCCTCGCCAGATAACAGCATCAATATTATTAAGAAAATTGTCAAAGAATACCCTATACGTGAGTCTTCTGTCATCATAATAGAGAATGAACATAATCGTGGTGTTGCTTACACACGTAACATTCTTATAAATAATGCCACTGGTGACTATATCTACTTTGTTGATAGTGATGATTTTATTGAGAGAAACACCATTGAGTACTTTGTCAATGTTGTAGAAAGAGAAAATGCCGATATCGTCAGATGTGACTACTCAAAGTTTTATGACGGGCAATTTCTCCCTGTCATAAGGGAACCGAGAACAAGCGACGAAGACCTTTTAATGCACTGCCTTTCTAATGAATATGGCATGGAGTCATTGTGCTTTCTTTTTATCCGAAGAACCCTTTTTACCGAGCATCATCTTCATTTCCCTGAAGACATCAATGGCTGTGAGGACTTTTTAATGACAGTAAAACTTTTCTATTACACCAATAAGGTTGTAGATACACATCAACCTTTATATTACTATCGATTAGATAATGATCTTAGTATCACACACCAAGAAAAAACCTTCCGCACTCACTCAATTAGGGCAGTAGAAGAGGTTGTCTCTTTTTTGAAAACAAATAACTTATACGAAAAGTACAGAGAACAAATATTACGTCTTATGTTTACCAGTAAACAAAATTTTCTGCTGAACAAGTATATACGTGATATTGACAAGTACATAAACACATTCCCAGAGTCAAATGGATATTATAAGTATTTGCCATATAGTAAGAAACAAAAATTACTCCTATTCATGGCCGATCACAGAATGATTAAATTATTAAAAATTGTATGTCTACTTACATAATCTCTATATTATGAAATTTAGTATCCTTATACCTGCATACAAAGATCAATTCTTTAAAGAATGCATCGACAGTTGTCTTGCCCAAACCTTTAACGATTTTGAAATTGTCATTGTTAATGACAATTCACCATATAATATTGATGCAATAATTAAAGATTATCATGATCAGCGTATTCGTTATTACAAGAACGAGAAAGGATATGGAGCAGAAAGGATTGTAGACAATTGGAATCATTGTCTCGAGTATGCTACAGGTGATTATATCATTTGCATTGGTGATGATGACAAGTTAAAGCCAAATTGTCTTAAAGATTATGCGTATCTTATAACTACACATCCCAATTTGGATGTATATCATATGCGCATGGAAATCATTAATAGTGACTCTGAGATTGTAACTATACAGGAAGAACGTCCAGAGACTGAGTCTGCTTATTCCATGATTTGGCATTTTTGGCATGGACGTAAACAAGTCATTGGTGACTGGTGTTTTAATTCTATTTGCTTAAGAGAGAATGGTGGATTTATCAATTTGCCATACGGATGGAGCTCTGATAACTTAACAGCCTTCCTGCTCGCTCAAAAAAAAGGTACAGCAAACACTAAGTTGCCAGGATTTCAGTATAGGGAGTCTGACATTACACTCACTAGCAAACACTCGCTTGATACTATAGAAGGGAAAATAAAAGCTTGGAATATGGTAAAAGAATGGTATATTATCTTCCTCAATAATAATGAAGCTATTACAGAGGTGGATGCCATATACAAAAAAAACATTTCTGAACTATTAGATAGATATATTGATCGCAAAATTGAAGGAGAAATCGAATCAGGTGTTTCAACTTCTCCATACGCTCTATTTAAATGGTTAAAAGTAGGAAAAAAGACAAACATACCAGGCTCCTCTATTATTAAAATATTTATCAAGAAAATGATCTTTTAGGTTTTTTTATGATTATTGCGATTCTAACATCCGGCATTCTACCCGTTCCTGCTATACAAGGGGGAGCTGTGGAGAATCTTGTGGATTTTTATTTAGAATATAATGACAAACATCGCTTGCACGATATCACTGTATATAGTGTATGGCACCCAGACATTGAGGGGCATCCAGCTCTGAAATCTGAGGTAAACCACTACAAATTTATTAAGACAGATGGGTGGCAGGCTAAGATTAAGAAGAATATTTATCACCTGATTCATGATGATGGATACTACCACTATTCTATAGACTACTTCCTTCACGAAGCCATCAAGGATATTCGTCAACAGCAGTATGATGTTATTATCTTAGAAAATCGTCCAGGATACTCTATCAAACTGAACAAGCAAACTGATGCCAAAATCATATACCATTTACATAATGACAACTTAAACAACAGTATTCCCCAATCTCTTTTTGTCTATAACAATGCTGACCGGATCATAACCGTTTCCGATTATATCAGAAGCCGAGTGATGACCATTAACCCACAAGACACCAAGACGACCACTGTCCTAAACGGCATTGACCGAGCAATTTTTACTCCTTGTTCGGATGATAACAGAAAACATCACGATGATTTTATCATTGTATTCAGCGGCCGACTGATTCCTGAGAAAGGTATTCTGCAGCTCATTCAAGCGATGCAACTATTAAAGGAATATTCAGACATCAAGCTAGTCATCATTGGTAGCGGTTCATTAGGAAGTTGTAAGCAACTGACACCTTTCCTACAACAACTGCTAGAAATCACTAAAGGAATGAATAGCATTCATTTTACAGGCTATATAGCATATTACGAGATGGCATCTTATTTGCATCAGGCTGATGTGGCTGTTCTTCCGTCCACATGGGAAGAACCATTTGGCCTGACAATGGCAGAAGCACAAGCTGCCGGACTTCCAATTATCACCACAAAGCGAGGTGGCATTCTTGAAGTCGTTTCTAAACAGAATGCCATTCTATTAGATACCGATGAACATTTTATCAAAAACCTAGCTGCTGCTATTCTCGAACTTTACGAACATCCTGAGAAACGTAAACAAATGGCTGCAGCATCACTTGAACGTTCTAAGCTTTTCGATAAAGAAACGTACGCAAAAAATTTCTTTGAGGCATTGGAGAAAGCATGACTGTTTCGATTATCATACCTATTTATCAAGTAGAAGAATATATAGAACGATGTATAACATCGGTTATGCATCAAACATATAGTCATTCGTCTATTGAATGTATCTTGGTTGACGACTGCGGGACTGATAATAGCATCATGCTAGCCCAGAAATGTATTGACAATTACAAGGGTGAGATGCAATTCATAATTATTCATAACGAACATAATTGCGGTCTGTCAGTTTCTCGGAACAATGGTATGAAAGTTGCCACAGGAGATTATATCTTTTTCCTAGACTCCGATGATTACATATCAGATGATTGTATAGCGAAACTGATGAATGCCATTCTTGAACATCCTGACGTTGAAGTTGTAAAAGGCAATCATATAGATAAAAATTGTAATGAAACTATCGCATCTGCGCATATTCCCTCTTCAATTATTAAGAAAAAAGAATTGATGAAACTCTTTTGCATAGGATATATACCGTGTATGGCATGGAATACGCTTATATCTCGGGAATTAATAGAAAGGCAGCATTTGACATTTATGCCGTATTTAATTCATGAAGATGCACTATGGTCGTTTTATCTTTTCAGAGAAGTTAATTCATTTATGTTTGTTCCAGATGTTACACTCATTTACGAAGCTAATCCACATTCAATTATAAACGAAGCACATAAAGACGAAGAGCTACATATTAGAAGTATTATTACCATTTTAAAAAAACTGCAAAATCATATAGAAGAACGATATTATGAAGGTATCATCATCTATATGACCAGCATAACGTTGAGATTATTGGACAGAATAAAGCAAAAACACAATGATAAAGCCCTGCTATCGGAAGTTTTGGTTATTAGGAATAGTATTACAAAGCGGACACTGTCTGATTGCAGGCTGGTTTTATTTGCATTCAGTCTTATTATGTACCAACCTTTTATCAACATTTTCAAACTGAAGTTTTTCCGGCACAACTATCATAAAGCCACCTGTTGTGTTTATGAATTGGCCGCCTTCTTCAGTCCGATACACTCTCTCTTCAAAAGGCATAAGGCAACGGATAACAACACATATAAGGGTTGAAATATCAATTTTTATGCTAAAAATTTGGAAATAAGAGAAGAAATAACTACCT
>Ga0247611_10005043_pt1 | contig 17882 bp, 17 predicted proteins | sample 177DNAGHGhighgp2_FD_192422 | JGI IMG/M metagenome (GOLD analysis project Ga0247611, IMG submission 192422) | Sheep rumen microbial communities from Palmerston North, Manawatu-Wanganui, New Zealand - 1770 DNA GHGhigh gp2 | ecosystem: Host-associated > Mammals > Digestive system > Stomach > Rumen... | reverse complement strand
GCTACAGCTTCACATAATTCTTTTTGTCCACATCCAGCTATACCGGCAACACCTAATATTTCTCCACCACGGATGTAGAAGCTTACATTCTTAATAGCTTCACTTCCGTCATCTCTATTAACATATAAATCTCTTATTTCAAGTAATGGTCTATCAAAATCAGTGATTACTCTTTCTATCTTTAAATCAATCTTTTTACCAACCATCATTTCAGTTAATTGCTTTTCTGTAGTTTCATTTGTATTTACAGTACCAATATATTCACCTTTTCTTAAAATAGAAACTCTATCAGATATTTCCATAACCTCATTAAGCTTATGAGTGATAATGATAATTGATTTACCATCTTCCTTCATTGCTTTTAAGACTTTAAATAATTTTTCTATTTCTTGAGGTGTTAAAACGGCTGTTGGTTCATCTAGAATTAAAATATCTGCACCACGATATAATACTTTAATAATTTCAACAGTTTGTTTTTCTGAGACGCTCATCTCATAAATTTTCTTCTTTGGATCAATATCAAAACCATATTTGTTTGCAATTTCTAATACTTCTTCATTAATCTTGTTTTTCTTTTTGATATTCATCCCAAGAATGATATTTTCTGCAGCAGTAAAGATATCAACTAATTTAAAATGTTGATGTATCATACCAATTTTATAATTGTATGAATCCTTAGGACTTTTGATGATTGCTTCCTTACCATCTACATAAATATGACCTTCATCAGGAAAATATATACCTGAAATCATATTCATTAAAGTAGTTTTACCACTACCGTTTTCTCCAAGTAATGATAATATTTCTCCCTTTTTAACGGTTAGGTTAATGTTTTTATTAGCAACTACTTTACCAAAAGTCTTCGTAATTCCTTTCAATTCTAGTGCTATATTGTTTTCCATAAATGCACCCCCAGCGCATAATTTATATAGACATTTAAGGCGGGACGAATAAATCCCGCCTTAAAAAGTCTTTTTATTTTAGTTTTTAATTAGTCTCCGTAATTTCTATCAAGTAATGTAATACCATCAATTTCAATGTTGAAATATGGAGCACTTCTCTTAGAAGATTCTGTGAAGATTCCACCTTCGATAGCTTCTGTATCAGCTGTAAAGTCTTTATCTGTATCAACATCAGCCATATAAGTAGTGATCTTTTCACCTTTTACAGTGAAAGTGTTAGTATCAAATACTTTAACAGTTCCTGCTTTAATGTCAGCTTCAGCTTTTAAGAATAAGCTATATGGATGTTCATCATCTACATAAGCACCTAATGCATTATCAGCAGCAATATCATAATCTGTTTCATCTAAATAATATTTAACTGAACCAGTTGTAATTGTTCCTGTATAATCTGTAGGAATTTGATCTTGCTTATTTGCATCCATAATAATTGTGAAATATGGAGCCCAATCAATCTTTGATGAAGCTAACCAAGTAGTCTTAGCTTCGTTAGTTCCATTATAGAATACGTTTGGAACACCAGCAGCTTCACAAGCTTCTGGACAACCTTGTGAGTCAGCATGTTGACTAATTAGAACGCATCCTTCATTTTCAATTAACTTCTTAGCGATTTCTTTTTCTTTTGCATAATCATACCAAGAACCAGTGAAGCTTACCTTCATAGTTGCAGATGGACATACTGATTGTGCACCTAGGAAGAATGAAGTATAACCTGACATAACTTCTGCATATGTGAATGCACCAACATAACCAATAACAGCTTTATCAGCAGTAATAGTTCCTGCCTTAATCATAGCATTTAATTTAATACCAGCAGCAACACCTGCAAGATATCTACCTTCATAAATTGAAGCAAATGCATTATGGAAGTTATCTAATCCAGCTGTATGAGCTTGAGTACCTGTAGCATGACAGAATTGTACTTTTGTATACTTCTTAGCAGCCTTAATTAAATAATCTTCATGACCGAATGAGTCAGCGAAAATTACATCGCATCCTTGCTTAACTAATTTAACTGCTTCATTGTAGCATTCATTTCCTTCAGGAATACCTGATTTGATGATTACTTGTTCATCAGTTAAATTTAAAGCTTTTTTAACTTCTTTAGCAGCATCGATGAAGTTCTTGTCATAAGTTGAGTTTTCATCATGTAATGTAATGATACCTACTCTAAATACTCCATCGTCTTTATATCCGCCTTCACATCCAGCTAGAAATAAAGTAACAGTTACTGTAAGCACTAATGTTAATAATAAACTTAATACTTTTTTCATATTCTTTTTTCTCCTTTTTTTATCTAAAAGAAAATGTAAGATTATTCACATTATTTTAAAAGTATTCACAATCTCCTTAATGTCCTTTTCTTTTTCGATATAAAGAAAAGTAAGAATAACTAATAAAAATTATTAATATAAATAATTTTATACTCCCTTTCAGTTTTACATTATTAATATATCATATTAATTTTATAAATTAAAGTGTTAATATATTAAAATAAAAAAGTCAAAACGTTTACATATACATTTTGACTTAATATTCTTATTTTAAAATTACTTTTCCATTATCAAATTTCTCAATGATTGCTCCAGCTTCTACATGTATTCCTAACTCTTCTAATTTCTTTCTTCCGCCTTGGAATCCTTTTTCTATTACAGCAGCTACACCAACTACATTTGCTTTAGCTTGCTTACATAAATCTATTAAACCAAGTGCTGCATTACCTTCAGCTAGGAAATCATCAACAATTAAAATGTTGTCATTTTCATTTAAAAATACTTTATCAACTGTAACAATACTTTCAGTTCCTCTAGTAAATGATTTAACTGTTGTTTGATATACTTGATTCATATCAACAGTTTTACTTTTACTCTTTTTAGCAAATACTACAGGTGCATTATTATAATATCTAGCTACACCAATAGCAAAAGCAATTCCGCTTGCTTCTATAGTAAGTATTTTAGTAACATTATTAAATTTCTTACTAAAATATTCACCTAGTTTAAATAATAAATCTGTATCAATTTGATGATTTATAAAAGATCCTACTTTTAATATGTCATCTCCTATTACTATACCTTCCTTTATTATTTTATCCTTTAATTCTTGCATAAAAACACATCCTTTATTAAAAAGGGAAAACACTTTTGTTTCCCCGTTTTTCTATCCTTTTAAACCTCTTGTTTGTCTATCCATATCTTCTACTACGATATCATATATTTCACCTAGAGTTCTGCAATATCTCATTACATCCCATGGTTCATTTGTATGAAAATGTAGTTTAATTAATTCATCATCACCAGCAACTAATAAACAGTCACCTTTAAAGTTTGCTAAAATATAATCTCTAATAGCATCCTCATCTAAGTTTTCACCCTCAATTAATAATTGAGTATCATATCTAAATTCAATCATCATAAACCTCCTATACACGTTATCCATTGATTTGTAGATATTTATCATACTATATATATTATAAAACTTTATTTATTTTTTGCAAATTATTTATAAATTTAAAAAAATAAGAGAATCAACAGACTCTCTATACAAAAAACTTTTGTTTTTTCAATTGTAGCCTAATTATACAATATTAATGACTACTTTGTCAATATATTGCCAAGCACTATACAATATGTATTATAAAACTTTATTTATTTTTGCAAATTATTTGTTAAGTTGCTTATGATGTATATCAACTATTTCATTAATAGCTTTTAAGGAATCTAATATTCTTTTCATAATAATATCTATTTCACTGTTCTCAGTATAATTAGATGGAGCAATGAAATCTACTCTCTTTTCATTTAATAATGTATTAGCCAATTCTTTTGATTTATCAGTATATACGGCAATAGACTTTCCACCATTAGATTTTACTAATTTCATGCAAGGAATATCAGTTATGCCATCGGCAATATAAATCATATTCCTGAATGGAATTCTTCTCTTGTCATTTTCAATATACTTATTTAAATCATTGTCATTACTTACATCTAAAACACCTTTATTAATTCTATATAAGAATTGTGTTTTAGTTGTATAATTGACAACTAATTTAGGCCATATAGCTACTCCATTAACATTATATAAGAATTCACAAGCATATATTTCTTTAAATTCTTTTGCTATTTCTGATCCTTCAATAATTTCTTTTAAACCAGATGAAATAATATAATGTTCTACATCTATGCCTATAGATTTACCATATTCATTTATTCTTTTAAACCAAGTTAAAACTCCAGGGAAGAATTCTATATTCTTACCTGCATTATTGAATGTTTCTCTTTTAATAGGCATATCATGACTATTTGATTCTTTTATCATTAAATATAGATAAGATAAAATCTTATCCATCTTTTCTTTTTTTGATAGTTTATCGCATTTAATCCAAAACTCACTTGCGGATAAACCTACACTTGGGATAAAGGCATATTCTTGCATATCTTTTGTGCATAATGTCTTATCAAAATCATACATAATAGCGACTTTCATTAATATCACCTCATATCTATTTTATCATATTATATGATAAATATATATATTTTTATTATTTTTCAAAAAAATAAATAATATAATAAAAAAAGGCTTTTTTAAGCCTTTTTTTGTGCTTTTTTATTTGTAAATATTACTAACCAAATTGTAAATGCGATTAATAATGAAACTATTAAATCTCCAATTACGATTAACCACCATTCGTAATTATAATAATCTACGAAAGGATATGGAGGAGTTACTACTTTTGCAAGTACTACTATTGATATAACAATAGCATATAAAATAGAGAAAATTGATCCAAGTAACATTCCTTTTTTATATGAATAATCATATCTTTCAAAGAAAACAAAAGTAATAATAGCTATTATTGGAGCTATTGTATGATAGATTATAAAGTGTCTATCAATCATTAGTCTATATACATCAAATTTAACCATTGGAAGTAAAACAAACACAACTACAAAGAATGTAACATTTAACGCTATTGTAGCGGTTAGTTTCATAAATCTAACTATTTTATTAAATGATTCATTCTTCTCCTTTAATAAATAATTAATAATAAATAGGGCTGAAGCAATTAATCCTAAATAATTAGATAAATTTGTATAGAATTTTAATACTATACCTTTTTCAAAATAGATAGATAAAATAAATCCTACTAATTCAAGAATAAAAAGTATAATATTAAAAACTAATGCTTTTTTATTTAAACTAATAGTATCACCTTCTACCTATAATTAATTATAACATAATTGATATGATAAACAAAAAGAGGCTTTTTGCCTCTTAATTATTTTCTTTAAAACAATTATCTATATCAAAGATGATATGCATATCAAGTCCATTCATTTTTTTCATTTCTTCTATTGCTTCTTCATGGGTATAAGATTCTTTATAACTTCTTTTTTCTCTTAATGCTTGATATATATCTATATGTGCTAATAATTTATCTTCAAAAGATAAATCTACTTCTTTTAATCCATTAGGATACCCTGAACCATCAAGCCTTTCATGGTGCCTACTTGCCCATCTAACAATATCTTCTATACCATTAATACTAGATAGAATATTTTTTGTTTCTATAACATGATACATCATAAGTTCTTTTTCATTCTCTGTTAGGGCAGTTGGTTTTTCTAATATATCATTATTTACAACTAATTTTCCTATATCGTGCATTGCTCCTGCAAATAGAAATCTTATTCTCTTTTCATTCGAAAAACCGTAGAATGTAGCCATTTCATAACATTTTAAAGCAACATCTAGTGAATGCTTTTTTGTAGTAGATGATTTATAATCAATTATTCTAGCAAAGAATAAACAAATGTTTTCTATTTGATCATCTGAATAATCTTTTATTTCTGTTTCTACATTTACTTTTAGAAATGGTATAACACCATGTTCTTGTAGATATTTTATATGTTCAAATTTTAAACTGTTTAATAAAGTATCTACCATTTTATTAGAGAATAGAGTTCCTCTAAATGATTCTATCTTTTTCATAGCTAATTCAAAATCATATTCAGTCATAGTCTTTAAATCAAAGAATACATCTACTAAGTCAGCAATATGAATTATTTGAGCAAATTCATTTGTATCTTCTTCTTTAATTCCTAGTGGACCAGAACCATCCGCATTTTCATGGTGATATAATATGACATTTGTTACATCGCTATTAAAAGGAATTAGCTTTATATTCTTTTCTCCAACAACACAGTGCATAGGAGCTTTTAAAAATCCTTCTCTAAGTTTTACTATTTCCATTAATTTAGTTTTTAGTTTTTCATAATCTAATAAATCACCATTATTATATTCTTCTCTAACATATTCTGTAAAAGCATTATCATGTAAAATAGCTAAACCAACTAAATCATTTAGCATATATTTATCATAATTTAAATATTTACCCATAATACAAGAAATAAAAGCAACATTCTTTCCATGATGATTTGATATTTCTCCCATTTCCTCTTGAACAGTATCAAGAGCAAATGATAGGGCGTATAATGTATCTGTTAGATCTAGTTTCATATATATCTCTCCATTCAGTAAGATTATTATAATATTATTTAATTGGTTAATCAATAGGGTTATTAAATCTAAATTTAATAAAAAAGACTAGAAAAATCTAGTCTTCATTAATTAATTTATAATAATGCCATCTTTCCATAACTTTATAAAAATGCTCTATTACTTTTTCTTCTTTATAACCAATAATCTTTAGGAAATCATTAATATCTATTATTTTAATTTCTTTCCCGTTTTCCTTTGCTTCGTTAATGCTTCTTGCTCTACTACTATTATCGTCTTTGACAGTTGCAAAAATATCGCACTCTGAAGGCTTTATTGAATATTTCATCCCAAGTTTAGCAGATAGAGAAATAATGAATAACATTTCTTTAAAATGATGGTTTTCGTAATCCGATGAGATAGAAAAAGATAACCCATTGTATTCTGATTCTATATCTTTTTTTATCTTGGTTCTTTTTATCCATTTATTAAATAATCTATTATTATTTGAATCATGAGTTTTATTATTTTTAAAATCTATAATATTTCTTTCGTCAATATCTGTAGTTCTTTTTGCTTTAAAACCATATTTTTCAAACAAATTCACAAGACTCGTTTGTTCATCAAAGCATAATGTCTTCATTATTAAATATACTCTTTCGGCATCATCTAAGGATGTATGTGACTTTCTCTCTTCTAAACCACAAACTTCTTTTGAAATTGTATCTAAATTGTCATGATTCTTTCTTCCCTTTATTTTTCTATATAACTCACATGAATCATAATAAGCATAATTAAATAATTCTAATTTATATCTTTTACATGTTTGTTCTAAAAGAATAATATCGTTCCCTATCGCATGATTTATTACTATTAAATCATCTAAAGCAAATAATCTCTTTATTTTATCATATGCTTTTGGAAAATTAGACATTTGTTCATAACAATCTTTTTTATACGGAAGAATATTCTTTAATGCGTACCAGTCCCATTTTTTAAGTTCAGGATTAATAATAATGTCATCACTTTCGAGAATATCAAACGAATCGTTTGTTAATACATAACCAAAGCTACATATTCCTCCCAAACCATCATGTTCATTTCCACTTTCTAAATCATAAAATAAATAATAAATATTTACCATCTCCTAATCAATAAATATTACTTTTTTGTCAAACATTTGAGCTCTTTTTAAAGTTACTTTTTTACATATATCTGATTCATTATTAGATATTAAGATATATTTTCTATTTCCATTATCTTCCTTATTCAACTCTATTGTAGCATGGCCTACAGTTCCTGATCCAGCAAAGAAATCAAGAATTATAGAATCTTTATTTGAAGTTGCTCTAATAAGTTCTTTCATTAGTTTTAATGGTTTTGGCGTTTGAAAATATAATCTATCTCCAAATATTTCATTTATTTCATCTTTAGCTGATGAATTAGTTCCAAAACATCTAAAAATATTAGGAACCTTTGATTCTTTTTCTTTTAATTCTTCATTTTCTAAGTATGGTTGCATCAAATTATTTAGTTTTGATAGTTTCGATTTAGAACAGATAATAATATATTCATATTTAACCTTTTTCTTATCAGGACTAACATTTCTATTCTTGTCAAAATATGGATGAAGTTTTTCCCATTTACATACTTTTACTTTATAAAATATTGATTCACATAATTCATTTAGATGTTTTACTTCACCTTCATCAATATTAATGACTAAAAAGCCATCCTTTGTTAGTAGCTCATTAGCTAAATTTATTCTATCTAACATAAACTTTTCATAGCTGTTATATTCATCCTTATAGCCTATATAATCAATATTTGAATTATATGGTGGATCAATTAAAATAGATTTAATCTTATTTTTATATGCTTTAGTCATTGATTTTAAGGTATATATATTATCCGATTCAATTACATAATTTGATAATTCGCTTCTAACTATTATCTTTGCATTACTATTAAGTATTGCGTTATTATCAATGAAACAACTCTTATACACAGATATTTCTTTTAATTTATCACAATGTGCAAAAGCCCATTCACCAATATATGCTACTAAATCTGAACAATACACTTTTTCAAGCGAATTACAATTTGTAAAACATGTTTTAGAAATTATTGATACATTGTGTAAATTAATATTAGTTAGCTTATCACAACCTGAAAAGGCACCTCTTTCTAATTTGGTTGTTTCATCAGGCAGATAAATATCACCAACAGCATATTTTGCTGGGTAACAAACTAAAGTATCCATATCGCTTGTAAATAATGCATTATTATAGACAGTATAATTTTTGCTATGGGATACGAATTCAATATTTGAACAACTTACGAAGGGGTTATAGCCTATCTTTTCTAAAGTGTTTGGTAGAACTATTCTTCTTATTCCCTTGCAATTCCAAAAGGAATTTCTACAAATCCTTTTAACGTCTTTTAAAACTAATTCATCCGTATTAATAGAATTGAGGCATCCAATTACTGATGAATAATCACTATCATATATAACATCATCACAAATATGATAATATTCTGAATAGTTATCAATTTTAATTTTATCGCACCCTGAAAATGGGTTATTTTCAAGCTTTATTACTGTTTTAGGAATAATCACTTTTTCTAGATTATTACACATATAAAACGAATGTTTTCCAATCCTTCTACATCCTTCAATGATACTATAGTTTTTCCTGTCGTTAGAAATAGGGTAATAGATTAGAACACTAAGATCTTTATTATATAGAACACCATCAACCATATTAAAGTATGGTGATTCGTTTTTAACAACTATCTTTGGGCAACCAGCGAAAGGGTTGTTACCCATAAACTTAACATTCTTTGTGATGGTAACCCTCTTTAGGTTTTTAGAATTATAAAAAGTATCGCCTGATAAATTAACTAATGAATCAGGAAGAATAACTTCTTCTATAATTTGATTATCCCAAAACAAACAAGGAGCAAGTTCCGTAACACCTTCAGGAACAATTACTTTTTTGCTGCTACCTTTATATTTCAATGCTATACCAGCCTCAATTACAAAATCATCGGAAACCACATTCTCTGAATTATACAAATTATAAAAATCTAATTGCTTTTCGTTTTCAAATATTCCGTGATTAAAAGTAAGCCCAATAGATGTTTTGATAGATGTTCTTCTTTCAATTACACCACTAATAAGCCTTGATTCATAACTAATTGATTTAAATACATCCTTTCTGAAAACAATGGTATCTTCTTTAGCATGATCCCATTCATAACATTTTATATATAGATCTTTGCAATATATATCATATTCATTATCTAAATCAATAATTATATCACTAGCTTTATAACCCATAGTTAATAACTTGTCTAAACACTCTAGTATTACAAAGCTCTTATGAGTATTCAATAATAATTTATCACCATTAACGACTGATAATTTGTCATTAAAATCAACATATTGTTTTTCGCTATAAATAGCGATTTTTAAATTGCTAGTGTATTCTTTTGTAAATACATTTTTTTCAAGTTCTTCAAATCCTAATGCCCAATATAAAGCTTCATACTTCATATCTTTAGCGATTGAATTTATTTCTTCTATAGAATAGTTATTCAACTTCACATCTCCCCAATCACTTTTAGAATTTCTGATACTACAATGTTTGGTTCTTTTCCTGTTGTATCAATCACCACATAATTAAGCTTAAATGTCTCGCAAAAATAAATCATACGCTCATATGCCTTTTCTGATTTTTCTACTTTACTTATGTCAGAGTCATTTATATCTCTACTTTTTAATCTAGATAAAATAGCTTCCGACTTAGCATATAGTATAACTGTTAATTTAGGCTTTCCTATTTTCTTTATGATTAGATTATAGATATCTTTATTATAATCTGTGCCACTCCAACAATAGTTAGAAACTATGTGACGATCAGTTACGATATCTTGATCTTTAAATTTTTCATAAAGATAAATATTGTTTAAGCCATAATACCATGCCGTAAAATCTCTGTTTGGATTTGAATTAACCCTTTTAGCAACTTTTTGGTATTGTGTTATATCATCGTCACTATCATCTAATAAATAATGTAGTGGTTTTTCTACAAATATATATCCTAATTTTTCTGCTAATAATTTACATGTAGTAGATTTGCCTACTCCATCCATTCCCTCAATTGATATATGGTTCATCCTTGTTTGCCTCCTTTAATGCTTTTAGTTCTTCTAGTGTTCTAGGAGTAAAGCCAATAACATCAACACCGCAGTTATAAGCTTGTTTATCGCTATAATAAGCCTTAATTTGTGCATATGCGTATCCATTATTTGGAGTCTTATTATGTATATGCCCATATACAAATAAGCCGTTCCTATTGAATTCCATCCAATCCATTAATGGATAATGACATATGCATATTTTTTGATTATTATCCATAATTACATAAATGAATTTTATTGATTCAAAAATGTTTGATTCTTTTATTTTATCTATTAGAATGTGATCATGATTACCTACAATCAAATGTTTATGACCTTTAAGGCTTCTGAACATTTCAATTGAAGATTCATCATCGTCTTTAACAATATCACCAAGAACATAAACTATATCATCATCATTTACTTTGTTATTCCAGTTATTAATAATTGTTTGGTTCATTTCTTCTAAAGAATTAAATGGTCTTTTACACTTATCAAATATTTTTTGATCGTTTAGGTGAGTATCAGCTATATAATAAATCATCCTAGTTAGCCCTCCTATTCTTCTCTTCTGCTTTTTTACCTTTAGTAAATCCATCTAATATTTCTAAATATCCTGATACTCTTCTAATTCTAGTAATATCTTTTGATTTGCATTTAGGGCAAAAATCAAATACTCCTGTTGTACCACAATCGTTGCATACATCTTTAGGAAAATTGAATCCTAAGTAATGTACTCCAGCTTGTACTGCAATATTAATATATTCTTCTAAAGATTCTTCATTACCAAGCGGTGCTTCACCTAATTCTATATAAGTAATGCATCCACCATTACATAATTCATGGAATAGTCCTTCTAGTTGAATCTTTTTATATCCAGGTAGTTTTGAATCTACATCAATATGAAATGAATTAGTGTAATATCCTTTAGAAAAAATATCAACATTTGGCTTATATAAGCCTTTATCAAAGTCTATGAATCTTCCGCTTATTAACTCTCCAGATGTAGCTAAAAGTGAGAAATTAAGTTTATATTCATTCTTTAAGAAATCACAGTAATCTCTCATATGTTTAACAAAGCCTAGAGTCATAATATAATTATCCATGCTTGAATAATACTTTGAACCTGTAATTACTTCTATAGCTTCACTTAATCCAATAAAACCTAAAGATAGAGTTCCATGTTTGAATACTTCTTCTAGATTTCCTTTGAAATCTTTACACCATAGATGATATGCACTATTAGTTGGAAAATCATCTGCTTTTCTTTTACATACTTTATAATACCTATCAAGTAATATATCTTTAGTAATTCTAGCTACTTCATCCCATTTAGACATTAATAAATTAAACTTATCTTCTGTTGATAAATCTTTATTATTTTTATCAATTTCTAGAGCAAGTCTTGGTAGATTGATAGATATATTTGTTATATTACCTCTACCCATTGCACCATCTTCACCATATAAATCAGATACAACTCTTGTTCTACATCCCATTACAGATAACTTTTCAGGATTAGTATTTTTATCTCCTTTACAGTCACATAAAAGATATGTTGGAATCATTTTTTTAGTTGTACAAGTTAAAGCTAATTTTAATAAATCATAATTAGGATCAGTTGGTTTATTATTAATTCCATCTACTACTTTAAACACAATATTTGGTTTAAATACCATGTCTCCAAGTTTTAGAAATCTATCTATAACTTCATGAGCAATAAATCTTGCGCAATTTGTCTTAGCTAAGCCAATATTTAGTGATACATAATAACTTGTTTGGCCCATTCTTGAGTGATTACCATTACACCAAAGAATTAATTCTGCGATGCAATCACTAATTAAATCTTTATACTTTGTATAATCAACATTTAATGTTTCAAATATTGTTGCTATTTCATTATCGAAGTTAGCAAATGCCATTCCACCAGATTGTTCATTTCCAAGTTTTGTGAATAAATCTTTTATAAATTCAAATAAATGAATTATTTTGCCTTGTTCACTAAATGAATTGAATTCATTATATGGAAAGTTATTAATAATATCAAATGTTAAACAATTATATGTTAAATCATATGCGTCTAAATCATGAATATGAATGGCACCACTTCTATGTAAATCTGCCCATTCTTTTGGAAGGCTGTTAAGTATTTTGTTTTTATATTCTTTTTCACCAACATTATATACATAGCCTACGTAGCTAGTTCTATTGGCTGCATTATCATTGTTTAATTGTTTCATCCTTATTTAACCTCCTCAAAGATTTGATTGCTAGATCCTACAAAAGGTTTAACTGTGGTTTTTAATTCTTCAACAAAACTTCCAGTTTTTAGATATTTAACCTTTTTTATAATTTCTTCAGGTACATCTGATTTAACATGACCTGTATATAAGGCAATATCAAAACCAACATCTGATAGTTTATCAATTAATAGTTTTAACTCATCTTTTTGAACTAATGGTTCTCCACCAGATATAGTTATTTTTTTGTTGAATATATTCTCTTTTAATTCTTTGAATAAGTCATCAACACTTATTTCTTTTCCGTTGTTTAATTCCCAAGTTGATTTGTTTTGACATCCTTTACAACGAAGGTCACAGCCCTGCATAAATAATACTGTTCTAATTCCTGGGCCATCTACATGTGAATTGTTATATTTAATCGAATTAATACGCATAATTATAATCCTCCTCTTGTAAGTATTCTTCTAGAATTGCATATTTCTTTAATTTATGAGAAACTCTTGCTTTTCTAGCTTCCTTATCAACTTCTTTTTTTACATTATGATTATCAATTTCTAATCTTTCGTCTAAGCTATCAATCTTGTTTTGTTCTTGTTTAGAATGACATTTTAGATATGGATCATTATTATTCTTTTCTTTAATTTCTAGGAATTCTTCATAAGATATTTCTTTAACATCTAGAATAGCATCTTTATGATTATGCTTTACTCTAGAATATCCTCTAGCTTTTTTAGCAGCTTCTTTTCCTGATTCTGCAACAACTGCGAACTTAATTGGAATGTAATTTTTCTTTCCTACATGTCCACATTTTGCAATTACCATAAAATATTTGTTTAACTCATTTTTCATATTCGTTACCTCCATCTACACTTTTAGTTTATCAATCAATAAAACTTTTGATTAGTACAGGAAATGTACTATTTTCTTCTTGCTTATTTTGTTTATTGATTACACCTTCAGTATAAATGGAATATTGAATACAAAATAGTACAGCAATTGCACTATATATTAACGTATATTTTTATAAATTAATTGTAATATATATATATATATCAAGGTTTTTGGCGCTTTTTGTGGATAAAAAAAGGAACTCCTTATTTAAGAAGTTCCATAAAATCTACACCAAAAATATCAGCAATCTCTTGAATTGTATTGATGTCTTTAATACCATTAGCAATCCATCTCCTTACGGTTACTGGATCAACTCCGATACCTTCAACAGCAAACCTTTCTTGAGTTTTGTATTCTGATTCTTTAATAAGATTTTTTAAGTTTTTACCAGCTCTTTGAGCTAGAGTAATGTTATTTGTCATACTAATACCTCCTTTGCGAAGGTATGTTGTACCTAATGCTCCAGAGATTCATATGACAATTTTATTATAACATAAAAAAAAGACGAAATTCCATATTCGCCTTTTTTATTGTATAAAATCTTTCGGAAATAGTTTTTTGAATTCTTCATATGTTATTAGTTTTTGTAAAATCAAATCTACAACTAGTTTTACTTCTTCTGTCTTTGAGTCATTCATTCCAGTAATTATTAAATATGTTTCATACATTCCATCAAAATCAGATTGAAAAAAACGCAATATTATTGCAATTACAATATAAGATGTTTCTAATGCAACAGCAATGCCAACCATCCATGGTTGATTGATATAAGCAAATAAAGCCAATATATTAACTGCTGATGCAATATAGCTAAGAATTCTTGAAATCTTATAAAATTTAGATTCACACATCGTATTTCTCAATATTCCATCTTCATCAATAATGAAATTATTACTAGATGCATCCATTAAATCGATATCAATCATTCTTTTCTTCATTTTAGTATGATGCATCATTATTACAATAACTAAAATCATCCACCATAATTCAAATATAGAGGCAATAGAGAAGAACCCGCAAGATAAAGCTGTAAAAACGGAAGCCATTATTGATAATAAAACTAATATCCAACCGAACAAGTAAATTCTTTTCTTTTCTTTAACGAAATCTTCACTTGGTCCAAACCAAATATACTCTTTTTTTGACCTTTTAATAAAATTTCTTATTGCTTGTTGAGAGTTTTCTTTTGGACTTATACTTGATTTTTCATTTATTCGATCTTTTTTTTCGTTTAGCGTCTGTAACAATTCAATTATTTGCTCATTTTGATTGTTGAACCTTTCCTGCTTCGCTTCTATGTCTTCAAGGCGATCAAAAACACTTTTATCCTTGCTTTCCATCGTTTATCGCCTCCATTTTTTTTCTTTCAGCCTTTAATTCTTCATCCGTAATATATTTCCCATTAATAAACATTGATATTCTTTTTGAAATAATCCTGTTTTCTACTAGATAATCTTTCATACTATTGAGCATATCGATAGTTCTATTAAGCTTTTCTTCCATAGAATTAAGTTTTATATCTTTTAATATGTTAATTTGAGCTTGTAATTGTTGATTCTGTTCGTCAAGATTTAATAGTTCTATTTCTTTCATATTCAATAGAGCCTGATATTTAGCTATATCTTGTTCAGAAAGCTTATTAGTTTCATAAGACTCTTTAAGTTCGTTTTTTAGTTTTAAAACCTCTTCTTTGTACTGAAGATTAAGCCTTTCAGTTTCTCCATATATTGATGAATAATAGTCAGAATTAAAATCAACCTTTATTCCTTTTATATAATCAATATAGTAATTAATAAAATCGTAATAAATCTTTAAATAGTTAACTACACTCTCAATACCTACATTTTTTTCCTTTTTATGCTTATGATCATTGCATTTTTTTATATAATCAGGAAGTTTATTGTATGTGTAATCATCTAATTTCAATTTATTTAATAGAAAAAACTTTATTTTTTCATCTCTAATAATATAACCACATGTTCTTGAATCATCATAAGGAATATTATTTTCATCTAGAAAATATTTAATTGTAGCTTCCAATAAGTCTAGGTAAGAATCATAAAATGAATTACTCTTTGATTTTATGTTTCTTTCTAATGTGTTTAATCTCATTGTTAGTGAATCATTAAATAGGTTCATGTTATCCCTCTTTTCTGATTATTTATTATTATCTATTAAATCGGAAACAAAAGAAATTATTTCATTTGCTGTCTCAAATCCATCTTTTGCCTTTTTAATAACATTATTTGTATTATCAATTACTTTCTTTGTTTTAGTAATAGATTTATTAATGTCTTTTATTGTATCGTTATGATTATATTGACCAAAATCAAGGTTTTCAGCTTTAATTATTCCCTTTACTATTTTATTATCATTAAAAGTGTCAACTAATTCATGTAAATTATCGGCAATTCTATATACTTTTCCTTCTAAAGAATTAATCTTTATATCTTGTAAAATCATAATTTGTGTTTGAAGTGTAGAATTCTGTTCATCAAGACTCATTAATTCAATGTCTTTCAAAGCAAGTAACTCTTTATATCTTTTGTTATCTTCCTTCGATAATTTATGCTCTTTACTAATGATATCTAACTCATTTTTTAGGTCAATAACTTCATTCTTGTATTGTAGGTTTAAACGCTCAGTTTCGCCAAAAATAGATTCATAGTATTTAGCATCAAATTTTACATTTACACCTTTAATAAATGTAATGTAATAGTTTATAAAATCATAATACACTTTAAGATAATTTATGACACTTTCAATACTTAAATTTTTCTCTTTTTTATGTTTGTGATCATTACATTTCTTAATGTAATCAATAAGTTTATTGTATGTATAATCATCAATACTAAGTTTTTTATAAAAGAAATCTTTAGGCTTTTTATCTTTAATAATATATCCGCAAGTTCTTGTCTCGTCATAACTTACTTTATTTTCATCTAAAAAATATTTAATAGTTGATTCAAGAAGGTCTAAATATGAATCATAAAAAGAATTGCTTTTTGATTTAATATTTCTCTCAAGAGTATTTAATCTCATTGTTAAAGTATCATTAAATATTGTCATCTTATAAACCTCCTCTATCATAAATATCAATGCTGGATCTTTTTAAATGTTTTACATAATTCAGTAAAAAATAAATTATATTTTAATTATAACATATTTTTATTATTCTTTTGCTATTTGATACAAAAAAAAGGATGTTTGCAACCATCCTTTTTTTCAGCATGCTTATGATTAGAAATTATTGGTAGTCATGTCTCTTCGGCCTCTAATCTGGCGCTTAATGTTTCTGACTATAGAATAACATGTTTTTTTCCGAATGTCAATATATGTATTTTTTGATAATTAAATTGTTAGCCTTAAGGCTAACAAAAAAATCTCATTTAAAGCCTTTTTAAATAATCTTTCCTTTAGAAAATATTACATTATCAGGAATATCTCTATCTACTACTGATCCAGGAACTATTATGACATTATTACCTATTTTTACATTATCTTTAATAATTATTAAATCATTTTGTCCAATTTGTACAATTCCTTTTTTTAATTTAAACATCATTTTTCTTCTTTTAGAGTATATTGGATGTCCTGAAGCAAATAATGATGTGTTATTACCTATAACTACATTATCACCTACTATCAAGTTACCTCCAATAGTAACATTATCACCTATTATTACATTATTTCCTATCTTTGATGTTCCTAACATATCTAAGTGCAAATTATGGCCTAATCTAAAGTTTTCTCCTTTAAGTGGGAATAAATAATCAATTCCCTTATTTCTTTCTTCTATAGTCAAATTAGAAGCATTTAATCCTTCAGATATAGTATGAGTAGTTTTATATAATTTCATTAATTTTGAATCAATTAAATTAAATTGATTACCTTCTAATATATTGTGAAATTTAATTCTTTTTAACTTAGTCCATTTACTAACTGCATCATATAATATATTTTCTTCCTCAGTTGTAAAAGGAGAACCTTTACCATATCTATTCTCTTTTTCTTCTTTTGTGATTTTTCTTTTTACTTTTGCAGGACGGCCTAAAGCTAGTGAATCACTTTCTATATCAGATTCTACTATTCCACCTGC
>Ga0247611_10005042_pt1 | contig 17885 bp, 14 predicted proteins | sample 177DNAGHGhighgp2_FD_192422 | JGI IMG/M metagenome (GOLD analysis project Ga0247611, IMG submission 192422) | Sheep rumen microbial communities from Palmerston North, Manawatu-Wanganui, New Zealand - 1770 DNA GHGhigh gp2 | ecosystem: Host-associated > Mammals > Digestive system > Stomach > Rumen... | reverse complement strand
CTTCTCTCTTTTCACCTGTCTCAATTGAATCAGCTTCTGCGACATCGGCAACGATTGATTGAGGAATAATACCTAATAATGCCATAGGTAATGATGCTATAACAACGATTAATACTCCATAAACCATTCCTGGAATAACAGTTACAATATTAATCATTGCAGTTAATAAATAAGCTAATGCTAAGCCTAGGAAGCCAGCGATTGTTAATTTCTTCTTACCAAATTTTTTAACTAATTTAGATACTATAGGATAGAAGCATGCTGATAATACAGTCATTGCCCCCATAAATACCATAACCATTGATGGGTCTAGTTCCATAGATACCTTAACGAAGAATGGTAAACCTGTTTGGAATAATGTTAAACCAACCCAATACATGATATCAGAGCCTGCAAATACTCTAAAATCTTTATTTTTAAATGTTTTGCCTAATGATTTGAATGCATTTGTGCCAGCTGGTTTTGCTTCTACGAAATCAGTTTCCTTTAATAGGAATGTAGGTAATAGCATACATACACATGCAATTACTGCTAATACTATAAAGCAAATTCTATAAGCCCAATAATAATCAACGCCCATACCCATAATTATTCCACCGAATACGAATGGTGTATAAGCTAATAATGTACCTGCAAAATATGTTAAAGAAATAGATGTAGAAATGTACATTCTATCATCTTGAGTTTTACCAAATTCAGATATTAAAGCATTATATGGAGTACAATATATAGTCATAAATGTATAGAATAATACTAAGAATATTGCAACCCATGCTATGTTAGCTGGAGAATTTGCATTAACTGGTGCCAAGAATACTAATACTGTAATAATTGAAAAAGGAATTGCTGCGAATTTCATAAAAGGAATTCTTCTTCCTTTTTTATTTTTAGAATTATCACTTATATTTGCAACAAGTGGATCTGAGACTGCATCCCAAATTCTACATAAGGCTGTAATTAAGCCTAATACAGTTAAAATACCACCAATAATTAATCCTGATGGAACTAAAATTGGAATATTATATTTGCTAATATCATCAGATGTTGGTAAATAAAATGATACTAACCAAGCACTAATGATACCACCTAGAATGGACCAGCCAAGTTGACCTACGGCAAAGATCCACATTTGTTTTTTTGTTAATCTTTTCATAATTTTTTTACTCCTCCTTCTTAAATTCATTAAGTATTATGTCGATTAACTTTTGAATTAATTTCTTTTTATCAACAATTTTATCTTGTCTAACGATATCAACACCTGTTGATTCCTTTTTACATAATTCTAATAATGCTTTAGATGATGAATAATACATAATATCTATATTCTCTATTTCTTTTACTGTATTATCATTTAATCCTTTTTGATATGCATCCATAAATAAATCCTTAAAGCTATCTATTACTGATTCATATTCATCTAAATTAAAATTTGTACTTGATAACATAAATGCATCAAATTCGTTTATAAATCTGTAATATTCACTATGATTTTCAAAAACATCTAAATAGTTATCATAGAATCCTTTTATTTTTTCATAGCCTGTATTAAATTTTTTTAAATCAAAAAATTTTTCATATACCCTTTTTTCAAGTAGTTGAGCACATAGAATTACGATATTTTCTTTTGTTTCAAAATATCTATATATTGTGGCCTCTCCAACCCCTATTGTCGTAGCGATATCTTTTATTGTTACAACTGAAATATTTTTTTCTAAAAAAAGGTTTAATGCAGCTTCAATAATGAGATTTTTCTTCATTTCTTTTAATGTCATTTTTGTTTCCATCCTTATATTTGATAGTTTGTCTATCATTTTGATACTGCGTCTATCTATTTTTATATTATCATACATTGAAAACGCTGTCAAATATTATTGACAAATAATTTAAAAGAATATAAAATAAAGACGAAAATAGGTTTTTAAACCTATATCTGTTGCCGAGATAGATATAAATATTATCATAATACCCTAATGATTTTATCTATAATATCGAAGCAAAATAAAAAACCGTTTCTCAACACTCCACCAGAGATACGGTTTTTTATTTTGTCTTTTTTGAAATAATATTTAATTTATCCTTTATGACAGATACATTAACATTATTAGAATCAAATAATTCTCCATCTGTATTTATATTAGCATCTGTTTTAATTGAAAAATTTTCTGTAAATATTTGTATATCCTTCTTTGGTAATCTACCAAATAGTATGAAGCTTGTAAAAGATATACAGCCTTTAAATCTATTTCTTTTTTTAAATAATATTAAGCTAAAATTATTTCTAAATTTTTTAGTTAATTTAAATCCACCTAAATATTTATTATCAACAGCTAATACAAGATAAAAATAATCTTTAATAATCTTATTATCATAGCTTATTTCATAATATGAATTAGATTTGGTTTTAAATATATATTTTAAAATTCTTAAATAATAAGCTAATCTTCCTTGAACTCTTTTATCCTTTTCCTCAACATCATATGAAATCATTGATATTCCACCTGATGCAAGTCCGTATGTAAAATATGAATCATTTATTTTATATACTGTCTTTTTTTCTATATGATTATCTTTTATTATTTTTATAGCTTCTTTAAATGAATTATATCCAAAATTTCTTGAGTAGTCATTACATGTTCCCGTAGGAATAAAACAAATATTTCTGTTGATATTTAATTTTAGCATATTAGAGATTACATCATGAACTGTGCCATCTCCTCCTACAATCATTATTGTATCGCATGGAATTGAAACAAAATCTGATGTTTTATATCCATCTGGAATTGTAGGAATTTCTATTTCTTCGTAAATATCCTTCAATTCATTTTTGATATATGCTAAATTCTTTTTTGTTAATAATTTTCTTGAACCACTATTATATAAAATCAATAGCTTCATATTAATTATTTAAGAACGTATCGAATTTTCTAATATTTGGTTTTTTACCTGCAACAACGACAATATCATTTGGATTTATTTTATCAGTACCATGAGGAATAGCGAAAACATCGTTTTTGATAATACCTACGATGTTTACATCAAAATTATTACGGATGTCCATTTCAATTAAAGATTTAGCAACAAATTTTTTACCAACAATAATTTTTACCATTACATAATCATCAGCTACTACGTGATAATCTAGAATAGAGTCACTATTGATTTGATTAGCTAAAGAAACTGCTGAAGCTTCCTCTGGGATAATTACTTCTGTTGCCCCAATCATTTCGAATAATTCCTTGTGCTCTTCTACATCGGCTCTTACAGTTATATGCTTAACATTTAATTTTTTTAAATTCACTATTGTTAAAATTGAAGCCTGTAAATTTCCACCGATTGCTACTACTGCATGATCTGTAGTACCAGCACCTAATTCACTTAGGACATCATATTTTGTAGCATCTGCTATAACGCAGTGTGGTATTTGCTTAGAAACACCTTTAACTGATTCTTCTTTTATATCTATTGCAAGTACATCACATTTCATATCTGCAAGTGTCTTTGCAACATTTGAACCGAATCTTCCAAGTCCAATTACGACAAAACTCTTTTTCATCCTATAATCACACTCTCTTCTACATATTGGATTGCTTCTTTAGAAGAAGACATCCAATTCTTATTTACAACACCAATTACTGTCAATGGTCCTAATCTACCAAATAACATTAAAAATGATAATATAATCTTATTAGGAATAAATAGGCTTGTTGTTATACCTCTTGATAAGCCAGTTGTTGAAAAGGCTGATATAACCTCGAATGCTGTATCACCAACATCAAATCCCGGTTGAATTGTTAATACTATTCCTGTTATTGCAACGCAAATAATAACAGCGATATTTACTAATACGAAAGCTTTAAATATTTGAGCATCTGACACACTTCTATTAAACGCTCTAGTCTTTTTACCTGTAGCATAATGGAATATAGCCATAATTATTATTGCGAATGTTGTTGTTTTAATACCACCACCGCATGAGCATGGAGATGCACCGATAATCATCAATACAGCACAAATCAATGATGAAGCTGGAGGTAGGTCAGCAATTCTAAATGTTTGGAATCCTGCAGTTCTACATGTTATCGATGTAAAGAAGGATTCTAGCCAAGTCATTTGATTACATGTAAGCTTTAATAAGCATGCACCAATAATTATTAACAATGTTGTAGTGATAATAGTTATTTTAGTATGTAAAGTAAAATATTTCCACTTAAAACCTTTACTAAACATATCCTTTAATACTACAACTCCAATACCACCTATAACTATCATAAACATAGTTGATAAATTAATAGTTAGCATAGATGCATAGGATAATCCATAATTCATATATTGTGAGCTTGAGAATACTGCCATATTATCAGGACTAAATACATCAAATCCAGCATTATTAAATGATGCTGCCGCGTGAAATATAGACATTAATAATGCCTTTATTAAATCACCCTTGCCATCACCCAAATAAATTGTATATTCATAAATCGGATACCAGTTGATTACTATTCCGACACATTGAACTACTAAGGATAATAAAACAATGCTTTTAACTAGATTAATAATACCCTTTACTGAATTTTGATTTAAAGATTCTCTCAATAAATATCTATTTGAAATACCTATTTTAGCTCCTATGATTGTAAAGAAGAATACGGCTATTGTTATAATTGACAATCCACCTATTTCCATTAATACAACCATTACTGCTTTTCCAAAGATAGTCATATCTGCACAAAGCCCATTAGGCATAACAGAAAGTCCAGTAACACAAACTGCTGATGATGCCATAAATAAGGCGTTAGAGAAATAATCTCCACCAGAAACAGAATTCCTATATTCGTCAGTATACGCAAAAGGCATCAATAAAAATATTGTACCTATTACAATAACCGAAACAAAGGTAAAAATAATATATAAATATGGATGAATTTTATTATGACGCATAATATTTACCACCCCAATTATTTCACATATATATGCTATTATACTACATTTATGGGTATAATACCAAAGAAAAAATAAAAAACGGATATAAATATCCGTTTTACTTTAACCATTCATCTGGCATTGCTTTAGAAATTGCCATAGCTAATGCACCTGGTCCGATATGACAAGATACAGAAAGTGATAGAGGAGAACATACTATCTCTTCACCTGGGAATTTTTCTTTAATCATTTCAACGAATTTTTGTGCTTCGGTTGTATCTGTACCCGAATATGCAACCTCTAAAAATACATTATCAGTTCTTCCGTCTTTATCTTTAAGATAACCATTAATCTTTTCAACACAAGCATTTAGCATAATTTCTTTAGCGTTCTCAACGCTTCTATTTCTCATCTTGAATTTATCAAGCTTTTCACCCTTGATTAATAAAATAGGCTTAAGCTTTAACATACCACCTAATGCTGCGGCAGCTGGAGTAATTCTTCCACCCTTTTTTAAATAATCTAAAGTATCTACCATAATAAAGATATCAGACTCAAATTTGATTTCCATTAATTTATCATGAATTTCTTTTCCATCATATCCACATTTTGCTAATTCCATAGCGTCTAATACAGATTGTCTTTGTGTCACAGATATTCTTTGATTATCTACTACAAATACCTTATCTTTGTAATTTGCTTCTGCAGATTTTGATGCTGTATCACATGACTTAGATAATCCTGAAGACATTGGTATATATACTATTTGATCATATTCTTCTAACAATTCATCCCAAACAGAATTAACATATGCTATTGAAGGCTGACTAGTTGATACCTTTGCTCCGCCCTCAAGTTTTTTATAGAATTCCTCTTGTGTAAGATTTATATCCTCAAGATATTCTTCACCGTCTATATTAAATGGCATAGGAATTACCCTAATTCCTAATAATTTTGCTTCTTCCTGAGTAATACCACTATTACTATCAGTCATTACCGCAACTTTTTTCATAAAAAAGTCCCCCAATTCAATTCAAAATATTAGATTATTTCTTTTTAACTAACCGCTAAAATTATACCAAATTAACATATTTTGTCAATATGGCATATTTTTCAGCTTTATACCATATAGTAAACGTTTATGCTTTTTTCTTACTTTCAATAAATGAAATAAAATCATCTAATGGTAATGGCTTTGAAAAATAATAACCTTGGATATAATTACATCCAAATTCTTCAAATAATATAACCTGTTCTTCAGTTTCTACACCTTCAACTACAGTTTCTCTATTAAGCTCGTTAATTAGCTTAAATGTATTTTTTAATACTAATCTCATAGATTCCTCATGAGCTAAATCAACTAATGATTTATCTATTTTAACAATCTTAATAGGAAATTTAGAGAATCTTTCAATATTTGAATATCCTGTACCATAATCGTCTAATGAGAAATTAATGCCATAATCTTCAAGCTTTTTTATATTTTCTTTTGAAACATTATTATTCAAGCTATCATAGCTTTCAGTTATTTCTAAATTGATAGATTTAGAATCAATATTATATTCCTTCATTAAAGCTATTATTCTATTTGCTAGAGTATTATCCATACAATCCACCATAGATACATTTAATTCTATATAATCTAGACCTAATCTTTTGAAATCAGGTGATGAAATAAATTTGAACACCTTTTTCATTACTATAGTATCAATATTTGAAATCTTACCATTCTTTTCAGCATAAGGTATAAATAATATCGGATTTATAAATCCATATTTTTTACTATTTAATCTTACTAATGCTTCTGCTGATTTAAATTTTTTCTCTTTAATATTAATAATTGGCTGATAATATACCTCAAATTCGTCTTCTTCTAATGCGGTATCTATAATTTCATCTATATTATTTGTAATAATGAAATTATTGTCATTTTTAACATCAGAGATAATAGTAACCTCATTATTTAAATTAAATTTATTACTAAATGTAGACGCAAACATAAATAATTTTTCATATGTTTGAAAATCATTTGGAGAATTAACAACGCATATCTTTACATCAGGATGATATTTAGTAGATGCGAATGTATCATTTGATAAATCCTCTAATATCTTATTAGATGCAATTATAGCCTCATTCTTTGTTTGGAATATTAATGCATATGTACCAAAATCTAGATTGAATGTTTCATATGTCGCATCAATATCCTTATATTTTTTTTGCAATATTGATGAAATATGTAATATATATTTTCTTGATTCATCATAATTAACTAAATTATATATTACATCAAAATTTGAAATATTAATTAAAGATAAATAACAATCTCTTTTAAATGCATAGCTTCTTTTAATATAATCAATAAATTGCTTCTTTGACTTTAATCCAGTTCTTGAATCAATCAAAACCTCTTGTCTTTCAATAACTACCTGAACTAAGACTATCGCTAGAGACGTTGCGAATAATTCAACTAATATCTCTTTTCTTACAAGCTGTATTAATACTGATATTAATACTAATGGGAATATAGAAATTATCGCAATAAATTCTGGCTTTTCAAAAAATTTACGATATTTAATAATCCAAATTATTCCAGCAATCATATATATTGCTGAGCTTAAATATATTACCGATATTAAGAATCCTCTATTATATGCTAAATTTTCATCATAATAGAATACACTTAGATTATTAGGTAATAATGGATTGATTAATAAAATAATAAAAATTATGAGATATGGTGCTATTATAATAATTGAATATTTTTTCCTTAATCTCAAATCTCTACTAGGATCTGTTAATACCATTATATAAATTAAATATATAACTGGCATCGAAGATCTTAATATAAAATATCCTGTACTACATACCCATAAACTATTCGCACCCAGTATAGGGAATGCTGAAAATACATCAAACACTGATGTAATCATACAAACAATCATGAATATTAAAAATATCTTACCTGATTTTTGAACATACATTTTTCTATAAAAGCCAAATATAGTCATTATTAATAACAACAAGAAGGCAGCTAAGTCTAAATACATGTACCTAGTCATTATTCCACCTCCCTATTCTTTTTTAAAAATTCAATTAATTCATTTTGTAATACCGGCTTTGAATAATAGAATCCTTGCATAAAATCACAATCATATTTTTTGAAATATTCTAGCTTTTCCTTTGTTTCAACGCCTTCAATTACTATTTTTCTTCCTAAGCTTTTAATAGTATTAATAGTGTTATTTAATACATAATCCATATCCTTATTATCTAAATTATCAATTAATGTTTTATCAAGCTTTACAGTATTAATTGGTGCTTTAGAAAAATGCGATATATTAGAGTATCCTACACCATAATTATCTAATGAGAATTCTATACCAATCTTTTTAAATTCTTTAATTGTAGCATGAACCTTTTCGTGATCGATTAAATCATTTCCTTCAATTAATTCAAAATGAATATATTTTGGATTAACATCATATTTTTTAATTAATTCTAAAACCTTATTATATAATGCTAAATCTAGACAATCTGATATAGCAATATTAATATTAATAAAATCGAGCTTTAAAGAATCAAATTCATAGCTATTTACAAATCTAATTACCTCTTCTATAACAAATAAATCAATATCAAAAATCTTTCCCGATAATTCAGCATAATTAATGAAATATGAAGGCTCAATCATTCCATATTTTTTACTATTTAATCTAACTAATGCTTCGCATGAATTAAATCTCTTTTGCTTAACACTATAAATAGGCTGATACATTACCATAAATTCATTATATGCAAATGCTTCATCTAATATAATATCTATATTGTTTTTGATATTAAATGATCTATCATTCTTTAAATCACTATATAAAATAATTTGATTATTATAATTAAATCTAGTATGGAAATTTCTAACAAATTTTATAAATGGATCATATTCTCCAAAATCATATGGTAGCTTTACAACACATAGCTTAGTTTCTGGGATAAATTCTTTTCTTCTTCCTGCTAATATCGCATTATTTATATCATTTGCCATAGATAAAATATCAGTATTTCCTTCTATTGTAATAGCGTAAATACCTTCATCTATTGAATAGGCATCTGCCTTGTATTCCTTGGATTTCTTTTGAATTATTAAAGATATTTTTTTAATATATTCTCTAGATGCTTCATAGCTTAAATTATTTTTAATTTTATAGAAATTAGAAATATCTATAATTATTATATTTAAAATGAATCTAGCACTAAATTCTCTAGCTAAATTCTTTTTTAATCTATTAAATGATATTAAACCAGTATTTGTATCAATCAATTCTGGTGCTGATTCAATAGTTGATGTTATTAATACCATTCCTAGTGTTGAAGCAAATAGCTCAACTAATATTGTTGTATCCTTAATAAAATCTGTTGTTTTAGATATAAATTGGAAAATAAATGATAATACTGATAAAACAATAATTGAAATTATAGATACTATTTGAGCATTATTAAAATAATATTTAAATTTTATAATAACAAATATTGATACACCAAAATATAATGTAGGAATTATATACAATAATATACTAATAAAACCGCCTGATGTAAAATAAAATCTTCCATTTTCTATACCTACATCAAATACTATTCTTGTAAATGGATTAATAGCCTCAAAGAAATAACATACAAATATAGGCAATAATCCTAAAATTAAGAATAAAGGTTTCTTTAATAAATATTTTAATGAATCAGTTAATTGTAAAATATATATTGAATATATAATAACTGTCGTTGTTCTAAAGAAATAATAAAAAGAATTAAATATAAATCCAACATCCTTATATACTTCAAGAGGAGGGAAAGGCTCATCAAAAAATCGTACAGATAAAATATCAAATATACATGTAAAAATTGACATAACTGTCATAATTATAAAAATCTTACTTGATTTTAAAACATACAATTTTTTCATTAGAATAGACGCTATTAATAATAGCATAATTCCAATTGATGCATAATCTAGTAAAACAATATATTCTAAAAAAATACAAAGCCCCCCTTTCTTAAATTTAATAAATTCATATACTACTCTATTATAATTATATAATAATTAATGTTAATAAGATACAAAAAAAATAAACAAAAGACAAAAAACCTTTGTTTATATTCTTTCTTCTACTATTTCAATATCAAAATCTTCATCACTCATTATTGTAATTGATAATGAATAATTATCATAATTTATATAATGAGAATAATATATTTTTCCATCATATTCCTTCATTCCATCTATAGGCAATGAATTAACTTTTTTCAAGTCATTTACAAGTCCTGTACCTACACATTTTAATAAGCTTTCCTTAGATGTCCATATTTTATAAAAATCATCATTTTCTTTAATAAAATCCAGTTCTTCTTTATTACAAATAAAATTTTTCAATCTATCTTCTCTTTTATCATTTTTTAGTTCTATATCTATTCCAATATTATATTTATTAGATATAGCTAATATAACATAATCATGTGAATGAGAAATATTAAAATAAATATCATTAGATAATGGCTTTTTATTTTCATTTATATACCAATTTTTTATATATTTATTTTTAAAATATCTAGATATAATTTGTTGTTTCTGATCGATGATTTGTTTATATTTCATCGCATAAACTATATCTTTGTTATCAATAAATGGAATATCTTTAAAATCAATTATTAAATTATTTATATTATAAATATATAGTTTTACATTATTCATATTTTACTCCTAGCTTAGCATATCTATAATGTCATCATCTAATAATGAAAATACTAAATTTTGATATTCTTCTTCAAAGATTTTAATTTCATTTTTATTATTTTCAATTATTTTTTTATCTAATATTTCATAATCAATAAATTTTAAATTTGATTTAGCTTTTTCTGTTTTAATTACTACTTGGATATATAATGGCCCCACATTTAATATTTTTAAAGCTAGATTATTATCAATTAATCCACTTGTAACAATACCATATAGATCAAATATTGTATCATTAGCAATAGGTCCTATAATTACATCATAATCCTTATAAATATCATTATGGCCATTTCTATTTTTAAATATATATTCAAACCATTTTTCATCTCTAGATTTGAATTCTAAGATTTTAAGATCATCAGTATTTAAAAAATATTTATTTATTATTGTATCATTTTCTTTTCTTATCTTAGCCCATTTAGTAGAAAATTCATAATTAGATGATAAATAAAAGCCTTGACCAAAATCAGCATTTTTTCTACCATAATTTAATTCAATTTCTTCTATAATATTAAATCCTACATGATACAAATTCATAAATATCTCCTTTAAAATCTATTGTAAATAAATGGAGTCTATTAACTCCATTTTTTAATTTTATTCTATATCGCCATTAAAGATTGCCCATGGGTATTGAATCATATATTCTCCTCTATAGGCTCTTATTGCATCTGGGTTATTATTTTTATATTCATATGCATCACAATCTATTTTAGTGACATCTATAAAACATTCATTATGTCTTTTTATAAAGACCTCTTCAGCTCCTGCTTCCTTCAATGTTTCTTGAATATCTGATATTAGATTTCTTAAATATGAATTTTTATCTTCTTCCCATAATATTGCATTTAATTCATTCATATTCGTAGATGAGCCCTCTCTATCTACTAGATATGCAAATAGCTCCTTTGATTTTTGCCTATGAAATTTTAAAGGTACTCCATCTTTAAATACCTCAAAATTTCCAAAGCATTTAACAGTTAATATTTTTTTATTATTATCCTTATATTCTATATTATATCTTAATCCTTCTATTTCAATTCTTATTTTATTTTCATTTACAGGCTTTAATATATATCCTGATGCGTGTAAGCTAAATGCGTCAAGCGCATAATTATTATATGCTGTAACAAAAATTAGATTAATTGTTGGATTGATCTTTTTTAACTTTCTCGCAAGCTGAAATCCATTTATTAATGGCATTTCAATATCAAGAAACGCAATATCAATATGATTATTAATATTTTCCTCATATGCTAATTTAGGATTAGTAAAACAAAAATAATTATCATTTGGTAAAACCTTTTTGCATGCCTTTTCTAATCTTAAGAGCTGTAGCTGCTCATCATCTACTAATAAAATATTCATATCCTGCCTCACTTCTTTAGTGTTACCTTTACATAGGTACCCTTATTAATTTCTGATTTAATACCTATGCTCCCTTTGGTTCTTTCGATTCTATATTTAATATTGCTTAATCCATAATGTCCATTAGATTTTGAATCATATTCATTAGGATTAAATCCTATACCATCATCAATTATTTCTATATAATTATTAGTATCATCATCATATGTTTTTATTGTTAATGTACCACCTTCGATTTTCTTTAATATACCATGCTTTATAGCGTTTTCTACAAGTGGCTGAATAGTTAAAGGAGATACATAAAAATCACTATTTTTAATATCATAAATTACATTTAGTCTATCATTAAACCTGATTTTTTCAAGTTCGATATAGGTTTTTATATAATCTAATTCTCTACTGAATGGAATTTCATTACTCTCTGTTATATTAGATAGATTCATTCTTAAATAATTTGTAAAATCATCTAATGATTTTTGAGCCCTTTCAGGATCTATTTCAATTAATGTTGATATAGAAGATAAAGAATTATATATAAAATGCGGCCTTATTTGAGATATCATTAATTTCATTTGAGCATCCTTATTTTTTTCCTGTTCTATGGCAAGTATCATATTCTTTTGAACATTAAGGAAGAAAAATAATATTTCGACTGATACAATTATCAATAAATATACAATTGCGTAACCTTTAAAAATATTTTGAATTATTATTCCAACTAATGGCAATGTACAATATATTCCAAAGGAAGCTTTTTCTCTTAATAATAATTTTTTATTAAAGAATGTCAATAAAATTATTATTGAAAATATTATAAATTGGAATGTTTGGGATACTATCATTGCTTTACTTCTGATATACATTCCATTTTCTGCATAGAAAAACATTCCATTAAATACATTCACAACATCTAATACTGTTATTATTCCAAGCAATACTAAGGATACATAAAATATATTAGTTTTAGTTTTATGTGGCAATATAACGAAGGTTAAAGTATATATCAGCAATAATTCTGCTTCTAAATTATTAAATACATAAAATGTAGTATAAAATGCTTTAACAAAATAATCACTTGTATAATATACATGAATAATCGAATAAGTTAAATAAACAGAAAAATGAATTATTGTAAATATTATAAAAGCAAATAATGCTTTTTCATCCTTTCTTTTATTCTTTTTTAAAATTATAGTAACAATATGTACTAAAAAGATAAATATTCCTATTATGCATACAGTCACATTAAATACTTCATTATTCTTCATAAATTACTATCCTTATATTTAAACGTTTTTTATTAATCTAATTATAGCATAACTAGTTATCAATAAAAATAAAAAGATTGTCGTTTGACAATCTAATTTATTATGAATCGTAAAAATTATTACCTTCGTTAGTAATTAATCTTTTTGTTTTGGGATATTCAAATATTAAAGGATTATCTTTATTATCCTTTAAATATTTTACAAATTCTGAAGCATACCATTTAGCCATTGCTAAATTATGCATTAAATAATTCCCACAATTTTCCTCTTGTGAGCCTGGTACCTCGTTATAATTATTAACCTCTTCAAAGGAATTTAATATTAATTGATATAGCTCCTCAGGTTTTCTATTTCCTTTTAAAATTAAATAAAAGCCAGTTAGACATCCCATTGGTCCCCAATATATTATTTCATCCTTCCATTTCTTATTATTTCTAAGGTATGTTGCGATAATATGCTCAAGTGAATGCATTGCAGCAACGTCTACTGCTGGCTCTCTATTAGGCTTTTTTAGTCTTATATCATATGTTGTTACAAAGCCATCAGAAACCTTATCAAAACGACTTAAAAATATGCCTGGTACAATATATCTATGATCTACAGAAAAGCTTTCTATTAATTCCACTTTAATCACCTCTTACTGAATTTAATTTTATCATAAATGTCATTTTAAAAAAAGTAAAATTAATAGAAAAAAAGCCTCAGATTATTCTGAGACTTGAATTATTAAGATGGTGACCAATATGGGGTTCGAACCCATGAATGTCGCCTTGAGAGGGCGATGTGTTAACCATTTCACCAATTGGCCAATTATGTGCACTTATTCGTGCACATATAATGATACCATAAATTATTTATTTTTCAAGTTAAAAATTTCTTATAACTGAATTTATTCTTTCAAATACTTTTTCTTTACCTAAAATCTTTTGTACAAAATAAATATTAGGTGTATTCTTTCTACCTGCAAGACATAATCTTATAAATCCTGCAGCGTCTCCGACTTGACCATTAAAATCCATTGGATTTGCCTTATATGCTTTACGATCTGATGTGAAATTATATTTTTCAGCTAAAGCCTTTAGATTATTAAACCAAGATTCTTCATCTAAATCTACATTATAAGTATTCATATATTCTTCTAACATTGATTTAACAATAGATTTATCTACATCTCTTGTTTCACCTTTAGATTTCATAATTGTCCAATCTAAAGTATTTTTATCTATTTCATTATAAACATCATCATAGAAGAATGAAATAATTGGATAAATATCAGAATATTTAGCATAATCCTTACGTGGATTTTCTTTTTCTCTTTCTATATTTAAAATGTCCACTAAGAATTGTCTATTATTAATAATCTTATTATAGAATTCTTGATTGTATTCTTTAGCCCAGTTTTCTACTTCTTGTTCTAGGTCAGTTGCTTTTCTATAAGCCATTCTTTCTTTAGAAATTGATTCTACCTTTTCTAAATCAAATAATGCTCCATCTAAAGACATCTTTTCAAATGATAATTTAAAATCATATGGTGATTTATCTAAATTCTCATTTCTCCAAGCCTCATAATTTGAATTTGCTATAGTTAATAAATATTCAATAAATCCATATTTAGGATATCCCTTTTCTAAGAAATATGAGCATGCTGCTTCAGCATCCTTTCTCTTAGATAGCTTTCTTCTATTACCATCTTCAACCTTCATAATAACAGGAAAATGTGCATATTTAGGTCTTTCAAATCCTAATGTATCAAATAATTCTAGGTGGATTGGTAAGCTTGGAAGCCACTCTTCACCTCTTGTGATAACTGTAGTATGCATAAAATGATCATCACATAAATGAGCGAAATGATATGTTGGAAGTCCATCAGATTTTAAAATAACGATATCTTGATCATTTTGAGTTAATTCTAAATCTCCTCTTATTTCATCATGAAATGAAATTTTATTGTTATGATCTCCCATTGATTTAAATCTTATGATATATGGATCATTATTTTTAATTCTTTTGATTGCTTCATCAACACTTAAATTTCTATAGATAGCATATTTACCATAATAACCAGGAATTTCCTTTAATGCTTCTTGTTTTTTTCTTAATTCAGCAAGCTCCTCTTGACTAGCGAAGCAAGGATAAGCTCTACCGATTTCAATTAAGTGCTTAATTACAGTATTATAGATTTCACTTCTATTAGATTGTTTATAAGGACCATAAATACCTTTTTCTTCCGTATCTGAAATATACCCTTCATCAGGAATAACATCAAATACCTTTAATTGCTTAATTAAAGATTCACCAGAGCCTTCAATTTCACGCTTTGTATCAGTATCTTCAAGTCTTATATAAAATACACCATTAGATTGTTTAGCATATCTTTGTGATATTAAAGATGTGAATAATGATCCAGTATGTAAAAAGCCAGTAGGTGATGGTGCGAATCTAGTAACCATTGCGCCTTCAGGTAAATTTCTTTTTGGATATTTCTTTTCTAAATCCTCTATTGTCATATTAATATTTGGAAATATTAAATCTGCAAGTTCTTTATTTGTTGCCATATAATGCACCTCAATTCATACTATATAATTATATAAGATAAATATTCATTTTTCAAGAAAAAAGGGTAGCGTTGCTACCCTAATTAATTATATTGAATATCTATATTGTAATATATTAAATGTAATTGTTTTTTCTTGATTAGATCTAATAATATTAAATGTAATTGTATCTCCAATTTCTATATTTGAATTTAATAAATAATTCATAATATCAGCTACTGTAGAAAATGTAGTTAATGTACTATCAGTTTTATTGTTATCTAAATAATCAATAGAAATTGATTGAATAATATCATTTACATTTAAATCAGTTCCTGAATATGTATTATTTGAATTAACACTTGATACATATAATACATTCTTTCTTTGTTGATTAAATCCATATCCTGTTGTATATGTTCCTAAAGATATTTTAAATGCGAATTCATAATCACCTGAATAATATCCTTCATAAAAACATTTATTAGCTGTATCATATTTTGCTGTTTCAAAGATTTTATTTATCACATCTAATGCTGTATTTGAAGGTATTGCAAAGCCTAATCCTTCTATACCTGTTGATGAATATTTAGCACTTACTATTCCAATAAGAGCTCCAGATGCATTAAACAAGCCTCCACCTGAATTACCTGAATTTATAGCAACATCAGTTTGAATTAATGATTGTGTTTGATATGTATCAACACTCACCTCTCTATTTTTATATGATATTACTCCTTTTGATACAGAACCAGGTAATGTACCTAATGGATTTCCAATGCATATGACTGTTGATCCTAATCTTAATGTATCGCTATCCTCAAATAATGAAGAATAGCATAGATCATTCTCCTCTGGTGTTTTTATAGCTAAAACAGCTAAATCCTCATCCTCATATCCTCCAACTAAATATGCTTCATAAGTATCACCATCGGCTTCTGTTACAACAAAGCTATACGCTCCTTCAATTACATGGAAGCATGTTAATAAATAGCTAAATCCTAATTTATCATCCTTCGCGAAAAGCACTCCTGAGCCCCTAGATATTGAAGATGTAGATGTTGCAGTAATAGATGTTACTGAATCATAAATCAAATCAACCGCATCCTCTACAGGAATTTCATTTGTATCATTAGTTGTATTAATATCAATATTAATATTTTCATATACAGGCTCATATTTTAATGTTTTAGTTTGGTAAGAAGAATTTTCACTTACACTAGCTCCTGCCGATGTTACTGTATCAGTATTTGTTTCAATAATTGAAATATTTGAATTATCACATGATGTTAAAATAGCTGTTGTCATAAAGGCAGCTAATGAGAAAAATATAAATCTTTTTTTCATCTTAAATTACTTCCTTTCGTTTTTACAATTTAATTATAGTCGTTAAAAATGTGATAATTGTGTCATAAATAAAGGGAATGTTAAAAAAACATTCCCCGAAACCAAATTCAACCTAAATTTTTACTTTTTGAAGTATCTATTTAATAATCCTTCAAAAGCTTTTCCATGTCTAGCTTCATCTCTAGCCATTTCATGAACTGTATCATGGATAGGATCTAAATTTAATGCTTTAGCTCTCTTAGCTAAATCAAGCTTACCAGCAGTAGCTCCTCTTTCAGCTTCAACACGCATCTCAAGATTTTTCTTAGTTGAAGGTGTAACAACCTCTCCTAATAATTCAGCAAATTTAGCTGCATGCTCTGCTTCTTCAAATGCTGCCTTTTCATAATATAGACCAATTTCAGGATATCCTTCTCTATATGCTACTCTAGACATTGCTAGATACATACCAACCTCACTACATTCGCCAGTGAAATTAGCTCTTAAATCCATAATGATATCCTCTGGCGCACCTTTTGCAGCACCAACCTCGTGCTCACAAGCCCAGCTTGATTCTACCATTTCCTCAAATTTTGAAGCGGGTGCCTTACATACAGGGCACTTGAAGTCTTCAGGAAGACTATCTCCTTGATAAACATAACCGCATACTTTACAAACATATTT
>Ga0247611_10005041_pt1 | contig 17885 bp, 12 predicted proteins | sample 177DNAGHGhighgp2_FD_192422 | JGI IMG/M metagenome (GOLD analysis project Ga0247611, IMG submission 192422) | Sheep rumen microbial communities from Palmerston North, Manawatu-Wanganui, New Zealand - 1770 DNA GHGhigh gp2 | ecosystem: Host-associated > Mammals > Digestive system > Stomach > Rumen... | reverse complement strand
GTTTTGTTTGACCACGAATAAAACGAATTGAACGAATAAAAAGAAAAAAACAGAAAAGAATCCCTGCTGACGTTATCAGTCTTAATAGACTTCCGCAGGGTTTCAAATGTTCTATTCTTTGTAAGTAAACTTCCATGCATATACCACTTGAAATCCTACACCTTTCTACGCAAGGTCGTAACGTCCGCAGGCAAAAACATCGGACCTTTGGTCCTAAAAAAGGAGCCCCCTCTCTGCGAATTATTCCGAAAACATCGAAAATGTCGAAAGGAACGAAAAAGTTTTGTTTGACCACGAATAAAGCGAATTAAACGAATAAAAAGAAAAAAACAGAAAAGAATCCCTGCTGACGTTATCAGTCTTAATAGACTTCCGCAGGGTTTCAAGCGTTATCTTCTTTGTAAGTAAACTTCCATGCATATACCACTTGAAATCCTACACCTTTCTACGCAAGGTCGTAACGTCCGCAGGCAAAAACATCGGACCTTGGTCCTAAAAAAGGAGCCCCCTCTCTGTGAATTATTCCGAAAACATCGAAAATAACTCTAAGAAAGGAACGAAAAAGTTTTGTTTGACCACGAATAAAGCGAATTAAACGAATAAAAAGAAAAAAACAGAAAGAATCCCTGCTGACGTTATCAGTCTTAATAGACTTCCGCAGGGTTTCAAGCGTTATCTTCTTTGTAAGTAAACTTCCAAGCATATACCACTTGAAATCCTACACCTTTCTACGCAAGGTCATAACGTCCGTAGGCAAAAACATCGGACCTTCGGTCCTGAAAAAGGAACCCCCTCCCGGCCTCCCCGAGGGGAGGAGGACGGCCTCACCCCGAGCCCACTCTCCTTGACTTCCTGACTTCTTGGCTTCTCCTTATGTTAAGTGAATGTGACGTCTGTGTGAGGTGTCGTGGCTATACCTCACACGCCTCAATCCCTTTATCTGTCGGGGCTGCGGAGGGGTTGTGTTACCATGTGAGGTATAGCTGCCGTCAACCTGTTGCAGGGTTAAAAGGTGAATCAGGAAATATCAGATAAAGGGAAATGTTATGTGAAAAATGAAGATATTTTCATGTTTTTGTAGATATTCGCTCAAAAATGATTATCTTTGGGGCATATTAAATAAAACCTATGTGATATGAAGAAGTTCGAATTAATGGCATTGCCGTATGCGATGGATGCGCTGGAGCCGGTGATAAGCAGGCAGACGCTGGAGTTTCATCATGGGAAGCATCTAGCAGGGTATGTGAATAATCTGAATGGGCTAGCCTCACCCCCAAACCCCTCTCCAAAGGGCGAGGGGAGCCTTGAAGAATTTGAGGCATTGAAAGAGCTTGTGCTGAATAGCGAGGGAGCAATCTTGAATAATGCGGGGCAGATATTGAATCATAATCTGTATTTTGGACAGTTTGCTGCGCCTAAGGCTGACAATGCTCCTACGGGACAATTGGCTGAGGCCATTGTGCGTGACTTTGGATCGTTCGAGGCGTTCAAGGAGGCTTTCCAGAAGAGTGGGGCAACACTCTTTGGATCTGGCTGGGTGTGGCTGTCTGCTGATAAGGATGGGAAGCTTGTGATTACGCAAGAGGTGAATGCTGCGAACCCCATTCAGAAGGGCCTGAAGCCGCTGCTGACCTTCGACGTGTGGGAGCATGCGTACTATCTGGACTATCAGAACCGTCGTCCCGACCACTTGGCCGCTCTCTGGCAGATTGTGGACTGGGAAGTGGTATCAAAAAGGTTATAGGTTATGGGTTATAGATTATAGAATTCTAATAAAAAGGTTATAGGTTATGGGTTATAGATTATAGAATTCTAATGGTTATAGAAGATGGAAGATAAGAAGTTTTCGTTTGAAAGGTTGGAGGTGTATAAAAAGGCTCGTACATTAGTTTCTGATGTGTACCGTCTTCAAAACAAGTTTCCCAAAGAAGAGCGTTATGGTCTTGGAGATCAGGTACGTCGTGCAGCTGTTTCTATAACTGCCAACTTAGCTGAAGGAAGTGGAAGGCAATCACTAAAAGAAAAGATACATTATATAGAAATATCATATAGTTCAATGATGGAAGTCTTCTGTGAGTTACAGACCGCATGCGACCTTGGTTATATGAATGAAGTACAGTTAAATGCTTTACGTCCCCAGTTTACTGATATAGCTAAGATGTTTTCCGGCTTACGTAGTTCGTTTGAGGCAAAACTCAATAACCAATAATCAATAATCAATAAACATTATATTAATATGAAAGAACTAAAAGGAACAAAGACCGAGCAGAACCTCAAGGAGGCTTTTGCTGGCGAGAGTATGGCACGCAACAAGTATACGTATTTTGCTTCTAAGGCCAAGAAGGATGGATTTGTGCAGATTGCTGCCATCTTTGAGGAGACGGCTGCCAACGAGAAGGAGCACGCGAAGATGTGGTATAAGTACCTGAATGGCGGTAGCGTGAGCGATACAAAAACGAACCTGGCGGATGCTGCCAATGGCGAGAACTTTGAGTGGACGGATATGTATGCGCGTATGGCCAAAGAGGCCCGCGAGGAGGGCTTTGACGAGATTGCCGCGAAGTTTGAGTTGGTGGGCGCTATCGAGAAGCACCACGAGGAGCGCTATCGCAAGCTGCTGAAGAACATCGAGGATGCTGTGGTGTTCTCTCGCGAGGGCGATGTCATCTGGCAATGCAGCAACTGCGGCCATATCGTCATCGGCAAGAAGGCACCAGAGGTGTGCCCAGTATGCGACCATCCGCAGAGCTACTTCCAGATTAAGGCGGAAAACTTCTAAGAATTGATAGTTGACAATTGATAATTGACAATTGAAGGCATCGGAAATTATCGCCTACATGGAGTCGCTGCAGAATGAGGAGCAGCGAAGGATACTCATGAGGTTCTTCAAGACGGGACCTAGTGAGTATGGTGAGGGCGATGAGTTCCTTGGGCTGAAGGTGCCACAGACAAGGGAGATTGTTAAAAATACATGGAAGGACTTTCCTTTGAGCGAGGTACCTGAGTTGCTGATGAGCAAATGGCATGAGGTGAGGCTCTGCGGGTTGCTGATTCTGGTGGCGAAGTTTGAGAAACTAAGCCCCCTCCCGACCTCCCCCCGTAGGGGAGGAGATATGAAGCGGAGAGGAAATGATGAGGCTGCAATAAGAGGGCGTGACGAAATTCTGACAATGTACCTTAAATATGCGGAACGGGCGAATAATTGGGACCTCGTTGATCTTTCCGCACCGAAGATCTTGGGAGCCTCTCTTTTATCCCCCCTAAAGGGAGGAGATCCAGAACTGGATATTAAGTATAAACGTGAATTGCTGGATGAACTCGCCCATAGTGATAACCTCTGGAAGCAGCGCATGAGCATGGTCTGTTCGTGGAAGACCTCGCAGATGGGCAATCCTTTTTGGTGCCTACGCTATGCAGAGATACATCTGCATCATCCGCACGACCTGATGCATAAGGCTGTGGGATGGATGTTGCGCGAGATGGGCAAGCGTTGTTCGATGGAACTCCTTCGCGATTTCCTGCGTCAACATGCCCACGAGATGCCTCGCACCATGCTCCGCTATGCTATTGAGAAGATGTCGGAGCAGGAACGACAGTATTGGATGACCACATAGTTTATGAAAGACTATCCAGACAGAATGACGCCAGAACAGGCGCGTACGTTTCGCGATGCCGTGCTGAACATCGTCAGCCAGATACCTCGCGGACGAGTGACGACCTATGGTCATATCGCTGCTTTGGCGGGGTGGCCCAGCCATTCGCGGATGGTAGGCCGCACGCTTCGCTATACGCCTGGAGCAGAGGTTCTTCCCTGTCATCGTGTGGTGAACAAAGAAGGCCGAACAGCCCCTGGATGGAGTCGCCAGAGAACATTATTAGAGGAAGAGTGCGTCCGCTTCAAGGCCAATGGGCATGTGGATATGAGTCGGTATTTGTGGGAACCAGAGGTGGAGTTATACAATTAATAGAGACATCAACAATTAATCCATAACGACTATGAATATTGGAGACAAGGCGCCCGAGATTCTGGGCAAGGACGAACAGGGACGGGACATCCGTCTGAGTGATTACAAGGGACGTAAGTTGGTGTTGTACTTCTATCCGAAGGACAATACAAGCGGCTGCACCGCAGAGGCTTGCAGCTTGAGAGACCACTACGGAGAGCTGCAGGGGGCCGGGTACGAGGTGGTTGGCGTAAGCAAGGACTCTGCTGCCTCGCATGTGAAGTTCAAGGAGAAGCACGAACTCCCCTTCCCGTTGATAGCCGATGTGGATAAGACGCTGATGGAGGCGATGGGTGCCTGGGGCGAGAAAGTCATGTATGGCAAGAAGACGATGGGAACCATCCGCACCACCTTTATTATTAATGAGAATGGCATCATCGAGCAGATCTTTGCAGGCAAGCAGGTGAAGACCAAAGAGCACGCAGAGCAGATCCTAAACAAATGATGACCTCCTATCTGAACATAGAGAATATCGCCCGCAGCAGGGATGGGGTAGAGTACCACCCGTTGCGTCCCTTCCTGCCCGAGAATGCCAAGGTGCTGTTCTTGGGTAGCTTCCCGCCCCAGCGTAAACGGTGGTGCATGGACTTCTACTACCCGAACTTCATCAACGACCACTGGCGCATCGAGGGGCAGATATTCTTTGACGATAAGAACCATTTCGTGGACCTTGAAGCCAAGCGCTTCAAGATAGACGAGATTGTGGCGTTCTGCCAAAAAAAGGGGCTCGCCTTCTTCGACACCTCTACGGCTGTCCGTCGGCTGCAGGATAATGCCTCCGACAAGTTCCTTGAGGTTGTGGAGGCTACCGACATCCACGCTCTTATTTCCCAGTTACCCCATCTTCGCGCCATCGTCACCACAGGCGAAAAGGCCACAGAGACTATTTGTGCCTCACTCGGCATCTCCGACATCCCTAAGGTGAATTCTTTTGTAGAGATTTCAATTCGCGATTCAGAGGCTCCCTCCCTTTTGGGGGAGGGCGGGGGGAGAGGCTTTCTTTATAGATTGCCCAGCAGTTCCCGTGCCTACCCTTTGTCCTTCGACAAAAAGGTGGAGGCCTACCGTCGTTTTTTCAACTTCATTCAGCTATGAGAAACATGGAGATACACAGCTGTCTGAAGCTGCGGAGCAGCAGATTGCAAAGCTGATAAAGTGAATGCGAAAAAATTGCATAATTCAATTTTAATTCGTAATTTTGCACGCAAAAGCGTGAGAAACTGTTCACGTTGGCTTTGCAGTCGAAAAAATAACTTGAACTATGAATAAGATTAGTGATACCATCAAATATATCGGTGTGGATGATTTGGACATCGATTTGTTTGAAAGCCAGTATGTGGTGCCCGAGGGCATGAGTTATAACTCCTATCTCATCGACGATGAGAAGATAGCGGTGTTGGACACAGCTGACCGCCGCAAGGGCGAGGAGTGGAAGGCCAACCTGACTGCTGCTCTCAATGGTCGCCAGCCCGACTATCTGGTGGCTCACCACATGGAGCCCGACCATGCAGCACTCATTGCCTGGATGTTGGAGACTTTCCCCAACGTGCAGCTGGTGTGCAGTGCCCAAGCCGTCAAGATGTTGCCGAACTTCTTCGAAGGCTTTAACTTCGAAGGACGTGTGATGACTGTCAAGGAGGGCGATACCCTCTCCTTGGGCAAGCATGAACTGAAGTTTATCGGCGCTGCAATGGTGCACTGGCCAGAGGTCATCATGAGCTATGACAGCACAGACAAGGTGCTGTTCTCGGCTGACGGCTTCGGCAAGTTTGGCGCTCTTGTAAATGAGGCCGATGACTGGGCTTGCGAAGCGCGCCGCTACTACTTCAATATCTGTGGCAAGTATGGCGTGCAGGTGCAGAGTGTCATGAAGAAGATGGCTGCACTGGACGTACAGGCTATATGCCCGCTCCATGGTCCCGTGCTGAAGGGTGAAGCCTTGGCAGAGGCCGTCAAGCTCTATGATACTTGGAGCAAGTATGAGCCTGAGAGCGAGGGCATCCTGATTGCCTATGCCAGCATTCATGGTGGTACGGCCGCTGCTGCTGAACGACTTGGAGCGATTCTTAAGAACAAAGGTGCTAAGAAAGTGGTTATCAGCGATTTGAGTCGTTCTGATATGGCTGAAGTTATTGAGGATGCTTTCCGCTATCCTACGGTGGTGGTAGCTGCGTCGAGCTATGACGGTGGTGTGTTCCCCGTGATGCACGACTTCCTTTATCACCTGCAAATCAAGAACTACCAGAAGCGCAAGTTTGGTATCATCGAGAACGGTAGCTGGGCCCCTTCTGCCGGCAAGGTGATGCGCTCCATGATTGAGGCCATGAAGGATTGCGAGATTGTAGAGCCCATGGTCACAATCCGTTCGCGTATGAAGGCTTCTGACGAGGCACAACTGGAGCAATTGGCAGACGTTTTGATTAAAAATTCCTTGTGAATTTTGTCAATCCAATAATTTTATTTACTTTTGCAGCATTCTATAGAATTGTGATTTTTACATGATTAAAAGGAGGAGCAAAGAATAGATGAATGCGATAAAGAGATTACTTAACTGGTACTTTACGAAGGCCTCTTTGCCGTATTGGTGCCTGCTGTTTTTAGACACGGCGATAGTGTTCGTATCGGCGTTATATACCTATTGGGTGTTTAACAAGTCGATGGAGATGTTTACCCATCGTTTTGAAGTCCTATATACGGCCATATTCTATGCACTGCTGAGCTGGACAGGTGCCCGTGTCTTCTCTACCTATTCCGGCGTTGTCCGCTACTCAAGTTTTGTTGACTTGATGCGCGTGGCTTTTGCCAACACGATCTCAATGTTTGTTTCGTTAGGTGCTTCGTGGCTGTTGGAATGGAAAGGCATTACCGCTCTTACGGCGCTGAACCAGACACAAATCGTGTTGACCTTCTTTACTGCCACTTTGCTGATGAGCCTTATGCGTGTGTTGGTAAAGCTTCTTCATGACGCAGCCCTTCAGAGCAACCGTGCGCTTCGTGTACTGATCTATGGTGCTTTGTCTGGCGGCGTAGGACTTGCGAAGAACATCAACTCCCAGAAGCCCGCGAAATTCAGACTGTGTGGCTTTATCTCCCATGACAAGCGGGCGCACCACATGCACTTGATGGGGGAGAAGGTCTATAGCGTTGATGACGATTTGAAGGAGATTATCCGTCGTGAACGCATTCAGGCTATCTTGGTTTCTCCGCTTCGTGTAGAAGATTTCAGAAATGACCAGGAGATTCAGGATACATTGATTGAGGCAGGATGTAAGATCTTCATGGCCCAGCAGGCGAAGGAAGCCAGTATCAAGGATGGTGAACTCACAGACAAAGACTACTCTCAGATGCAGTTGCAGGAGGTCTCTGTTGAAGACCTGCTGCCTCGTTCAGAAATCAGGGTTGACTTGGAGTCTGTGGGTGAGCTGCTTCGTGGACGCTGTGTAATGATTACAGGCTCAGCCGGTTCTATCGGCTCCGAGATGGTTCGCCAGATTGCCGCCTTCAATCCTTCAAGAATGATTCTCATTGACCAGGCTGAGACACCCGAGCATGATATCCGCCTGATGATGCAGAACAACTTCCCCGACGTTGAAGCCCTGACCATCGTTACCAGCATCTGCAAGGAGGAGCGCATGGAGCAGATCTTCCGTGACTTCCGTCCGGAGTATGTCTTCCATGCTGCAGCCTACAAGCATGTGCCGATGATGGAGGACAATCCTTCTGAGGCTGTGCAGAACAACATTCTCGGCACGAAGATTCTGGCTGACCTGAGTGCGAAGTACGGAGTCAGGAAGTTTGTCATGGTCTCTACCGACAAGGCCGTGAACCCGACGAATGTGATGGGTTGTTCCAAGCGTATCTGTGAGATTTATGTGCAGGCCCTTGACCGTGAGTTGAAGTTCCAGGGACTGAAAGAGGCGAAAGAGAATAAGGAGGGTGCTCCCCTGCAGCCGCGTACACAGTTTGTCACGACGCGCTTCGGCAATGTGCTGGGTTCTAACGGCAGTGTGATACCGTTGTTCAGGGAACAGATCAGAAAGGGCGGTCCTGTGACCGTTACTGATGAGAAAATCGTTCGTTTCTTCATGTTGATTCCCGAAGCCTGTAAGCTGGTGTTGGAGGCAGGTACCAAGGGTAATGGCGGCGAAATCTTCGTCTTCGACATGGGTAAGCCGGTGAGGATAGCCGACCTCGCAAAGCGTATGATTCAGCTCTCCGGTGCCAAGGGCGTCGAGATTAAGTTCACAGGACTCCGTGCCGGTGAGAAACTGTACGAGGAAGTGCTGAACGAGCTGGAGGGAACGAAGCCTTCGTTCCATGAGAAGATCCGTATAGCCCAAGTCAGGGAGTACGACTACGAAGAGGTACGGAAGGACATTGAAGAACTCATTGACATCTCCAACCGCTTTGACGACATGGCCACGGTGCGGAAGATGAAAGAGATAGTACCGGAGTATAAGAGTAACAACTCCATCTACGAAAAACTGGACAAAGCTTAGTTGCTTGTCCAGTTTTTTTTATTCTCCTGTTTCTCTCCTCGGGGAAGGATAGGAGGGTACTTATTCCTCTTCCTTTTTCTTTCCGAAGTTAGGGTCAACTTCCAGGAAGGCTGTTATGAGGAATGTGATGGCACAGCAGACCATGACGATGATGAAGAATGCCTGATAGCCTACTGCTTCCTGCAGGGCGCCCGCAAAGAGACCGGGAATCATCATCGACAGTGCCATGAAGGCTGTGCAGAGTGCATAGTGTGAGGTCTTGTATTCACCCTGACTATATAATATAAGGTACAGCATGTAGGCCGTGAAGCCGAAGCCGTAGCCGAACTGCTCGAAGAAGACGCAGACGTTCACCACCATGAGATTGGTGGGCAGGGCGTAGCTCATATAGACATAGACGATGTCGGGCAGCGTGATGGCACATACCATTGGCCACAGCCAGCGCTTCAGGCCGTGCTTGCCTGCCGCCATGCCGCCGAGGATTCCTCCGAGGGTCAGGCCGATGATGCCCACCGTTCCCTGTACCAGTCCGTATTCCTGTGGCGACAGTCCCAGTCCGCCCTTGTGCGGGGCATCAATCAGGAAGAGTGCCGACACCTTGGCAAGCAGTCCTTCCGGCATGCGGTAGAGCAGCATGAAGAGGATTCCGATAACCACCATCCTGATCGGGAACTTCGTGAAGAAGGAGCTGATGGTCTTGATGAATCCCTGCAACAACGTCCGCAGCGGTGCGGGATCGGTGCTGAGGTCAGAATCCTTCTCGTTGGGTCTGGGAAGGATGTAGCTATGCCACAGCCACAGACCGATGAAGAGACCGGCCACGCCGTAGAACGTGAGGCTCCAGGAGAAAGGAATGCTGTTGCGACGAAGCACCTGCAGGTTGCCGGCAATCATCACGAGCATGCCTTGCCCGACGATGGTGGCCAGCCGGTAGAACGTGGAGCGGATGCCCACAAACCAAGCCTGGTCGTGATCATTGAGTCCGAGCATGTAGAAGCCGTCGGCAGCGATGTCGTGTGTGGCACTGGAGAAGGCCATCACCCAGAAGAAGAACAGCGTGCCTTGTAGCCAGAAGGAGGTGGGGATGGTGAAGGCCACACCTCCGAAGGCGGCACCAATGAGTAGCTGCATGGCGGATATCCACCAGCGCTTGGTGCGTACGATGTCGATGAACGGACTCCAAAGGGGCTTGATAACCCACGGCAGGTAGAGCCACGAGGTGTAGAAGGTGATGTCGGCATTGGAGAGTCCCAGCTGTTTGTACAGCACCAGTGAGACAGTCATCACCGCCACATAGGGAAGTCCTTCCGCAAAGTATAGCGAGGGGACCCATGACCAGGGATTTCGTTGTTTCATTTTCTGTTGTTTTTATTTCGACATTTCGATATTACGATATTTCGACATTACGATATCTCGTCTTTTTTAATAGATTCGTTTGATTTTAGCGTTGCGGTAGTAGTGGAGGAGTATCTCGTCGTACTTGAAACCCTTCTCGCCCATTACGGCGGCACCAATCTGGCAGAGTCCTACGCCATGTCCCCAGCCGCGGCCATGCAGGATGAAGGTGGTGTCGGATGTTCCTTGCTTCTCCACCTCGAAGTTGGAGCTGAGCAGGTGACTCTCGCTCAGTGCGCGGCGTATCTCCAGTTCCTTTCCGATGGTGAACGTGCGCTCCGTTCCGACAATCTTCAGTTTGGAGATGCGGCCGCTCTTGCCACGTTCCAATGGGATGAGGTCGGTAATGGTGCCGAAGTCCATCTTCGTCTTCTCTGCGATGAGACGGGAGAGCTCTTCCTGTGTAAAGCGAACTTCCCATTTGTAGAAGTTCATGGTCTCCTGGTCATAGTCGTTCAGCACCTGTGCGATGATGTGCTTGTCGGAGGTGTTGCAGTAAGGATCGTCCACAGAGACCAGATAGGGCTTGTGGATGTTCTCCCAGCAGTATTCGTATTCCTCCGTCTTTCCTCCACAGCATTTCGAGAAGCGGGCGTCACAGATCTCTCCCTCTGAGGTGAGAATCTGACCGCGCGTGATCTTCACTGCCTCTCTCACATGCGGGTTGCTGGCCATCGTGATGCCTTGGTATCGCTGACAGTGGTCATCGGCGCAGACATCGAAGATGGTGTGGTCTTCACGGTCGTACCAGCGGATGAGCTCATCGTCCTTCTTGATGAACGAAAAGAAGTTGTTTCCGCCGTCCTTTGCCTTTCTGCGACGTTCCATCTGTGCCAACAGCCATGAGCGGGAGATGACGGCATGCGCTTTCAGCAGTTCCAGGGACGAGGTGGCTTTCATCTCACTGGAGATGACGCTCACCAGATAGTTCTCCACAGGCAGCTCGTTGATGGCGCATATCTTGTCGGCCTCTACCATCAGACGAAGGGTGCCTTGGAAGGTCTGCGTCTGCTTGCGCTCCCAGTGGAAGCCGACACCGATGGTGACATCCTTCAGAGAGAAAGAGGCGTCGTTGCTCTTGGGCTGAAGGGTGAGCTCACGATATTGGTTGCCGTTCCAGAGGATGCCGCCCTCCGAGAACTCCACGATCTGCTCGCCTACGAGGTCAATGCCCTTGGCGGTGTAGGGCTTGTTCAGTATAAACTCTATCTTCTGTGCGTTGACGATGCCTACGGAAACGGTGGGCTGCTGACCGCCGAAGCAGGAGGTAAACTCCCGTTCCTTGCCCTCGTCATCGCCAGCCTTCAGGCGGTCGATGACGGCAGTTATCTCCTTGCTGTCGAGGGCACACTCCTGTAGGATGGCAGCGGCCTCTTCCGGTGTGAGGCGGGTGAAGTCTTCCTGACGTGGCGTGATGATGAGTCCTGCCATGTCGAGCGTGCCCGGGCTGATGAGCCGCTGGCTGTCACCCTCGGCGTGGTAGCAGTCTGGACGGTGCTTGCCTCTGGGGAAGACGATGGTGATGTGTTCCTCTTCCGTGCGCCATGCCAGGATGTTGAGCATCGGCTCCTCATCGGAGGTTGTGTTGCTGCCTGGCATGGGGAGTGCCCTGTAGAGCTTACGGAAGAGCAGTTGCTCATTGGCTGCCGAACGGCTGCGGATGGCGAAGACGGGACACACATAGTCTTTCACCAGCGAGATGCCTTCGTCTTCGTTCAGCGAATAGACGGTCTCCATGTTCCGACTCAGGCGTTGCCATCCCGTCTGCAGTGGCAGTTGTCCACCCGTGCCGGCCTGCAGGTGCAGGTGGTCGGGGGCAGAGGCTCCGCAGTGGGGGCCGTTGTAGAACACCGTCAGCTCCGGATATTGTGTCAGAATCTTATAGATGGCTTTGAAGCATTCGCTGATGCGTTGCGGCTGGTGCTTGTGCGATGGGATGGTGAAGTGCATGGGAAGGATGGGGTAGGGGTTCACCAGCAGGTCCATCTGGTTGTTCAGCTGCTTGGCAAACTGCACCTCCGGCCTGTTCTTCTCGCAGAGGAAGCAGGGCCGTTCCGCCAAGGTCTTCTTGTCCATCTTCGCTCCTGTGGAGACGATGCGGGCGGGATTGAACTGCACGCGCAGGGTGTTGTCACCGCAGGAAAGTTCGCGTGTCTCCACGTTCAGCAGGTCGCGGTAGTTCTGCCATGCCGTTTCCCATTTCTCCAGTTGTCGGTCGAAGAAGCGTGTGAGCGGCGACGAGAGGCTGCCAGCCGTTGCCTGATGGCCGTTGGCAGTCCGCGCGGCGTTCATCTGTTGGCGGGCTTTCAGCTCCATTGTGCGCAAGCGATCCTTATAGAGGTTGTTTGCGTTCACCCGCTCGATGCTCAGGGCGGCATCACTGTTGCCACCCCAGCGTCGACAGAGGTACAGTTCGTTATAGAGTCGTCCGATGCGCCACTGCCTGCTGAAGGCCAGTCCGAGGGCATAATCCTCGCCATAGCTGGTGTTGGGGAAGCCGATCTCTCTCAGCAGGGGGGTGAAGAAGGCACGAGGCGCACCTAACCCGTTGATGCGCAAGGCGTTGTTCGGTCCGTTCTCGTCTGTCCACTCCTGATGGTCGATGAGTCCCGGAGGAAGTGTGTTCAGTTCGAAGTCGCACATACGGTAGGCACCGATCATCATCACCGCCTTCTGCTTGTAGAAGGCATCCACAATCTGCTGCAGGGTGTTGGGTGAGGAGTAGAGGTCGTCGCTGTCCAGCTGCACGGCAAACCTTCCGCAGCGGTCATCATCGATGGCTTGGTTCCAGCATCCTCCGATGCCCAGGTCTGTGCGCTCCGGCACGATGACATGCAACTTGTTGTCACTCGCTGGCAGCAGGCTCGACAGGATCTCTCCCGTCCGGTCTGTGGAGTGGTTGTCCACTACGATGACGTTGAAGGGGAAGGTCGTCTTTTGCTCCAAGGCAGACCTCACGGCATCGGCAATGGTCTTCTCGCGGTTGAACACGGGGATGATGACCGAAGCCTCCGTCTCAAAATCCATCTCCTTGAAGTCGGGTTCCTCATAGCGTGTGGTATCCACCAGCGCGTTGACGGCATTCAGGTGGGCCGTACAGACCTTCTCCATCTCTATCTGTACCTCTCGGTTGCGCGGGTTCACATAGTCGAACTGCTTCTCTCCGCTCTTGCGAGTGTCCAGTTCGATGGCCGTGTAGAGGTATTCGTTGATGTGGAAGATGGTCCCCTTCCTGCTGAGGAAGAGTCTCAGGTCATAGAGGGCGGCATAATTCAAGGGTGTTGCCTGTCCGCTTTGGGCTTTTCCCCATTCACGCAGCAGGTCGGTACGGATGAGCAGCAGCTGTCCGAAATCGAAGTCATCGCGCAGGGCTCCCTCCTGATAGTCGATGAGGGGGTGGTTGCGGGTCACTTCCTTTCCGTCTTCTCCGTTGACGCGCTCCCGATAGTCACTATAGACGAGGGCGGCATCCGTGTCTGTCGCTACACGCAGAAAGCGTTCCAGCGCATGCCGTCCCATCTGGAAGGGCGTGGGTTTCAGGCTCAGTAGGATATAGTCGGCCTTGGCCTGTTGACTGATTTCAACCAGCGTGTCCGTAGCGACAGGCATCCTGTCCAACGGATAAACGTTGCGTATGGTTTTGTCTCTGTGAAGTTCCTCAGTTTGCGCCGTTGCCTGCTCTTGGCTTTGGCATGGCATGAAACAATCAATCTTTCTCATGTTGCAAAGATACATATTTCCTGTTAAACTGGCAAGAATCTTTGAAAAACATTCGGCTATATCACACGTTTTTATTACCTTTGCGCAATCATAGTATATAAAACTCGACTTTAGGAATTTCAAGGAGTTCCTTGTCTCCTTGTCTCCCTGTAAGTGGAGCAAATGCGAAACTTGAATTTAAAAAGAATGAGAGAAGTTCTTCTTGGTAAGACGTTGGCCGAGCTAAAAGAAGTAGCCCGTTCCGTGGGAATGCCCGCCTATGCAGGTGGGCAGATGGCTCAGTGGATCTATGAGCGGCATGTCTGCTCCATCGATGAGATGACCAACATCTCGAAGAAGAACCGCGACCTCCTGGCTGCCTCCTATGAGATTGGGGCGATGGCACCCGTTGACTGCCAACGCAGCGCTGACGGTACCGTCAAGTACCTCTTCCCCGTCTCCCTAAACTCCCTGTCTCCTTGTCTACATGTTGAAACCGTCTTCATCCCCGATGGTGAGCGTGCCACGCTGTGCGTCTCCTGTCAGGTGGGCTGCAAGATGAACTGCCTGTTCTGTCAGACAGGCAAGCAGGGCTGGCAGGGAAACCTCAGCGTGGGTGACATCCTGAATCAGATTTATGCGCTGCCCGAGCGCGACCGGCTCACCAATATTGTTTTCATGGGTCAGGGGGAACCGATGGATAACCTCGACAATGTGCTGAAGGCAACGGAGATTCTCACCGCCGACTATGGTTGGGCATGGAGTCCCAAGCGCATCACCGTCTCCTCTGTAGGTGTCAAGGGCAAGCTGCAGCGGTTCATTGAGGAGAGCGAGTGCCATCTGGCCATCAGCCTCCACGCGCCCACCCATGAGTTGCGTGCCTCCCTGATGCCGGCAGAGAAGGCCATGCCCATCACGGAGGTCGTTGACCTGTTGCGTCGTTATGACTTCTCCCACCAGCGTCGCCTGTCGTTTGAGTACATCGTCTTCGGCGGTGTCAACGACTCGCTGGGCCATGCCCGTCAGGTGGTGCAGCTGCTGAAGGGACTCGACTGCCGCATCAATCTCATCCGCTTCCACCAGATTCCCGACGTGCCGCTTCATGGTGCCGATGAGAAGACGATGGAGCAGTTGCGCGACTTCCTGACCGCTCACGGCCTCTTTACCACCATCCGTGCCAGTAGGGGAGAGGACATCTTCGCTGCCTGCGGCCTGCTGAACACAGCACGCCAGCAAGCCTCCCCTCAGGGTAATGTCCTGACTCCTTGACTCCCTGGCTTCCTGAATTCTTAAACTTCTAAATAAAAACGATGGAACAAAACAGAAAAATCCGCGTGGCCATCACGCAAGGCGACACCAACGGTGTCGGATATGAACTGATTCTTAAAACCTTTTCCACTCCGGAGATGCTGGAGCTCTGCACCCCCATTGTATATGGGTCGCCGAAGATTGCCACCTACCACAGGAAGGCGTTGAACATGGAGGAAGGCAATTTCACCATCATCAACAATGCCGCTGATGCCAAGGAAGGACGGCTGAACCTCATGACTTGCTTCGACAATGAGGTGAAGGTGGAGTTGGGCACACCCACCAAGGAGTCTGTGGAGTCGGGCATCAGAGCCCTCTCTTCCGCCTTGGCCGATGCTTCCAAGGATGTTTATGACGTGCTGGTGCTGTTGCCCCTGCAGAAGGACGATGCCCTCCGTTTCCCCGGTCAGCAGACTTTTGTTGACAAGGCGCTGGGCACGCAGTCCCAGCAGGTGGTGATGAACGGTTGCCTGCGTGTAGCCTTCATGACTTCCGACATCGCCCTGAAGGATGTCGCAGCCCGTATCTCACAGGAAGGCATCAAGGAGCAGGCCACCCGCCTGTTCAATACCCTCCGCCGTGACTTCCGAATCCTGAATCCGCGTGTGGCCGTGCTCGCCCTGAACCCCACTGCCGACGGGCAGGAAGAAAAGGATGTCATAGCCCCCGCCATCGCTGCTCTGGAGGAAACCCCTGTGAAAGCTTTCGGTCCCTATGCCGCAGAACAGTTCTTCGGCACCGCGCAGTTCGATGCCTTCGACGGCATCCTCGCCATGTATCACGACCAGGGCATCCTTCCTCTTACCTCCCTGTTATCTTCCAATGATTTCCCTCTTATCTCCCTGTACTCCCTGTACTCCCTGAACTCCCTGAACTCCCTGAACTCCCTGAACTCCCTGATCGTGACCTCCCTCGAAGACAATCCGCTCTTCGAGCAGGCTGGCAAGGGTGTTGCCGATGAGCAGCCGCTCCGTCAGGCCATCTATACTGCTATTGACGCATGGCGCAACCGCCACGACTATGATGAGCCTTACGCCAATCCGCTGCCGAAGCTCTATCATGAGAAACGTGATGAGAGCGAGAAAGTTCGCTTCGCCATTCCGAAGAAACACGAAAACAGCATCAAGGAGAGATTGTAAAATAAAGGAGTTCAAGAAGTCAAGGAGACAAGAAGTCAAGGAGACAAGAAGTCAAGGAGACAAGAAGTTAAGGAGACAAGAAGTTAAGGAGACAAGAAGTCAAGGAGACAAGAAGTCAAGGAGACAAGAAGTCAAGGAGACAAGAAGTCAAGGAGACAAGAAGTCAAGGAGTAATGAAATCGAGGTACCAGAACTATTTCCTCCTCTTCGGCGTAACCGTGTTGGCGGTGATGCTCACCCAACTGGACTATGCGGAGGTGTGGCGTGGCATCAGTCATGCCGGCTACTGGTTTCTCGCCGTCATCCTCATCTGGGTGTTCCTTTATATGCTCAACACCGCGGCGTGGTATTTGATTATAAGGAGTCAGGAAGACAGGGAGACAGGGAGACAAGGAGTGAAGCCTTTCTTCCTCTACAAGGTGACCATCAGCGGTTTTGCCTTGAACTATGCGACGCCAGGCGGACTGATGGGAGGTGAAGCCTACCGCATCATGGCCCTCGCTCCCTATCTCGGCACCGAGCGTGCCACCTCCTCCGTCATCCTCTATGTGATGACCCACATCTTCAGTCATTTCTGGTTCTGGCTCCTCGCCCTCATCCTCTTCCTCCTTGTCTCCTTGACTCCCTGTCTCCCCGTCTCCCTGAACTCCCCTCCCTATTGGGGAGGGGTCGGGGGTGGGGCTGCCCTTCTCTTCATCCTCCTCGGCCTCTGGTTCTTCATGGTAGGCTATCGCAAGGGCTTGGCTGTCCGCGTGATGAATGTTCTGCGTCATATCCCCTTTGTGAAAGGGTGGGCCGGCGGCATGGTGGAACGTCATCGTGAACAGCTGGACAACATCGACCGGCAGATAGCGGCACTCCATAAGCAGCAGCCGCGTACCTTTGTCACCTGTGTGCTCCTTGAACTCCTCTGCCGCATCCTCTCCTCCATGGAAATCTATTTCGTCCTCCTCGTCCTTCAGCCCAGTCTTCCTGACTTTCTGAACTCCCTGAACTCCTTGAACTCCCTGAACTCCCTGACTCCCTGTCTCCTCGGCTTCCTTGTCTCCTTCTTCATCCTTGCCTTCACCTCCCTGTTTGCCAACCTGCTCTTTTTCATTCCCCTTCAGCTTGGCGGACGCGAAGGCGGCTTCCTCATGTCGGCCACCGCGCTCGGTCTGTCCGTCAGTGCCGGCGTGTTCATCGCTCTCATCATCCGACTCCGTGAACTCATCTGGACGGCCATCGGCCTCCTGCTCATTAAATTCTCCAAATAACTTCCGCTTATGAATACCCTCATCCTTTTTCTATCATTCCTTCTCTCAGTATCCTCCTTCCCCTCGGGGGAGTTGAAGGAGAAGGGGCTTGAAGTTCAGCGTCTGCCCGATATGAATACCCCTCGTTCCGGTCATAATGCCTTTTGTGTGAACGGAGAGGTCGTCGTTGCAGGCGGTCATACCAGCGGCTTTTTGCCTACGCCTACGGCGGAATACTTTGCTGACGGTGAATGGCATCAGCTCCAGATGGTCTATAGTCACGACCAGGGGATATTCTGCAAACAATCTTCGGGAGAGGTGTTGCTGATAGGCGGACATGAGAAGCACCTGGGCATTGGCCAGACCTTCGTGATAGAACGCTACATGCCTGCCACCCATTCTTTTCAGGGCTTCGGCTGTTTAGAGAAGAAGCGGGTGTTCAGTACGGCCCTGGAACTGGACAGCGGTAAGGTTTACATCGCCGGCAACTGGTACACGGATGACTGCATAGAGTTCCTGCCTGCCGGTCAGACACAGTCCTTGTACGCCAAGCCTGTTACCCGTGCGCTTGCGCGTCCGTACATATATAGAATAGCTTCTGATGAC
>Ga0247611_10005040_pt1 | contig 17885 bp, 12 predicted proteins | sample 177DNAGHGhighgp2_FD_192422 | JGI IMG/M metagenome (GOLD analysis project Ga0247611, IMG submission 192422) | Sheep rumen microbial communities from Palmerston North, Manawatu-Wanganui, New Zealand - 1770 DNA GHGhigh gp2 | ecosystem: Host-associated > Mammals > Digestive system > Stomach > Rumen... | reverse complement strand
ACAGGAGAAATAAAAGAGCAAGAAATTTATCTTGGTGATTTTCCACTTATGACAGACTCTGGAACATTTATTATTAATGGTGCAGAAAGAGTTGTAGTAAGCCAGTTAGTACGTTCACCTGGATGCTATTATGATGCAATTTTTGATCCTAAAACAGGTAGAAAGACATATACATCCACAGTTATGCCTTTAAGAGGTGCATGGCTAGAATATGAAACAGACAGTAATGATGTATTCTATGTACGTGTAGATAGAACTAGAAAAGTACCAATTACTACATTATTAAGAACAATTGGAATAGTTACAGATGACCAAATAAGAGAATTATTTGGAGAGAATCCAATGTTAGAAACAACAATAAACAAAGATCCAATCAAAACTCAAGAAGAAGCGATTCTAGAAATATACAGAAAATTAAGACCTGGAGAGCTTCCAACAGAAGAAGCAGCAAGATCATTATTTAACAATATGTTCTTTGATAATAGAAGATATGATTTAGCAAAAGTAGGAAGATTTAAATTTAACGAAAAACTAGGACTAGCAAATAGAATTGCAGGAAGAATAGCTTTTTCAGATATAGTAGATCCTGAAACAGGAGAAATCTATGTGTCTGCAGATGAGCAAATTAGTGAAGATGTTGCAGAAGCAATTCAAAACTCTGGAATAAATATTGTAGATTTAAAAGTAAATGATCAAAAAGTTAGAATAATAGGAAATGGAACAGTAAATATTCATAAAGTACTTCCAAACTTTAATTTTGGTAAATTACATTTTAAAGAAAACGTAAATTATGCAGTACTTAAAAATATTTTAGACAATACAGAAGAAAAAGATTTAGCAAAAATATTAAAAGAAAGATATGATGAATTAATTCCAAAACATATTACAACAGAAGATATGATTGCTTCTATAAGTGTTTTATTGAATTTAGCACAAGGTTTAGGTGAACCAGATGATATAGACCACCTAGCAAATAGAAGAATTAGATGTGTTGGAGAATTATTACAAAATCAATTTAGAATTGGTTTAGCAAGACTTGAAAGAGTTGTAAGAGAAAGAATGACAATTCAAGACATAGACAGTGTAACTCCTCAAACATTAATTAATACAAAACCAATTACATCAGCAATAAGAGAATTCTTTGGAAGCTCACAACTTTCACAATTCATGGACCAAACAAATCCACTTTCAGAGTTAACACATAAAAGAAGAATTTCTGCATTAGGACCAGGAGGACTTTCTAGAGAAAGAGCAGGCTTCGAGGTTCGTGATGTTCATTATACACACTATGGTAGACTTTGTCCAATAGAGTCTCCAGAAGGACCAAACATTGGACTTATATCAGCACTTACTGCTTATGCACAAATTAATGAATATGGATTTATTGAAACACCATACAGAAAAATAGATCCAGAAACTCATAAACCAACAAAAGAAGTTGAATATATGAGTGCTTCTGCAGAAGATAAATATTATATAGCTCAAGCATCTGAGCCTTTAGCTGAAGATGGAACATTTGCAAATAAAAGAGTAAGAGTTAGATATGGTAATGAAATTATGGAAGTTGAAAGAGAAGAAGTTCAATATATGGACGTATCTCCAAAACAATTAGTTTCAATTGCTGCAGCAATGATACCATTCTTAGAGCATGATGACGCAAAACGTGCCTTAATGGGTGCAAACATGCAAAGACAAGCTGTTCCACTTATGATTACAGATTCACCTATGATTGGAACAGGTATGGAATACAGAGCTGCAAAAGACTCTGGAATATTAGTATTAGCAGAAGATGATGGAGAAGTTATTCATGTAGATGCTACATCAATTACTGTTAAATATAAAAATGGAAAAACAGTTACACATCATTTAAGAAAGTTCAAAAGAACAAATGGTGGAACATGTATAAACCAAAAACCAATTGTTACAGTTGGTGAAAAAGTTAAAAAAGGTGACGCAATTGCAGATGGACCTTCTACACAAAACGGAGAAATGGCACTTGGTAAAAACGTACTTATTGCTTTCTCAACATGGGAAGGATACAACTATGAGGACGCAGTTTTGTTAAGTGAAAGACTTGTTAAAGAAGATGTATTTACATCAATCCACATAGAAGAATATGATTGCGAATGTCGTGACACAAAATTAGGACCAGAAGAAATTACTCGTGACATTCCAAATGTTGGAGATGACCAATTAAAAGACCTAGATGAAAACGGAATTATCAGAATTGGTGCAGAAGTTAGAACTGGTGATATATTAGTAGGAAAAGTTACTCCAAAAGGAGAAACAGAGCTTACAGCCGAAGAAAGACTATTACGTGCTATCTTTGGTGAAAAAGCTAGAGAAGTAAGAGATACATCTTTAAGAGTACCACATGGAGAAGCAGGAACAATAGTAGATGTTAAAATCTTTACTAGAGAAAATTCTGATGAATTAGCTCCTGGAGTAAATCAAGTAATAAGAGTATATATTGCTACAAAGAGAAAAATTTCAGTAGGAGACAAAATGGCAGGACGTCATGGAAACAAAGGTGTTGTTTCAAGAATTTTACCAGTAGAAGATATGCCATTTATGCCAGATGGAACACCAATCGATATTTTATTAAACCCATTAGGTGTACCTTCTCGTATGAACTTAGGACAAATCTTAGAAGTTCATTTGGGAATGGTAGCAAGAGAAAAAGGCTGGAAAATTGCTACACCTGTATTTGATGGTGCAAATCAAGAAGAAATTGAAAAACTTCTTGCAGAAACAGGATTATCAACAGATGGTAAATCAATTCTTTATGATGGAAGAACAGGTGAGCCTTTTGATAAACCAGTTACAGTAGGTGTTCAATACATGCTTAAATTACACCATTTAGTAGATGACAAAATCCATGCTCGTTCAACAGGACCATATTCACTTGTTACTCAACAACCACTTGGAGGTAAAGCACAATTTGGTGGACAACGTTTCGGAGAGATGGAAGTTTGGGCACTTGAAGCTTATGGTGCAGCATATACATTACAAGAAATGTTAACTGTAAAATCAGACGATGTAGTAGGAAGAGTTAAAACTTATGAAGCTATTGTTAAAGGCGAAAATATTCCTGAACCAGGAGTTCCAGAAAGCTTTAAGGTTTTAGTAAAAGAACTTCAAGCTTTAGGATTAGATATTAGACTATATGACAATGACAAAGAACTTGAACTTAAAGAAGATATAGAAGATGCAGTAGACTTCAATATCGATGAACATAAAAAGATGATTAGTGGAGAAAATTCAGATGTTGCAGTAGATAGCGAAATCGAAGAAAACTACATAGATGATGAGGATGATGAAGATTTAGGCGATGACGAGCTTCTTGACGATGATGAAGAAATCGATGTTGGTCTAGATGATGATGAATTATTCGACGACTTAGATGAAGATGGGGAAGACGATTTCTTTGACGAAGAAGAGTAAAAGGAGTGAGTAATCTATGAATGAAAAAAAACTGAGTTTAATGGTATTTGGAAGTATTAGAGAAAAATTAAAGAAAGAAGCGAAAAAACCAGGATTTGATTTGGATAAAGCTATAGATAATGAAAAAACAAATCTTTTACAATTGGAATATTCACCAACAGATGTAGAAGAAAAAATGACTAAACTTAAAGAGTATTTTATTAAGGGTAAAAATAAGGGAAATGGAATTCCATTTAAATATGATGTACTAATTGAAAATCCAACTAAAAGAAAAGTTATAGATAGAATAAATGGAATAATAAAAACAGAATTAAAAGGAAAGCCATTTAATTTTGGAGTTATTGTAGAATATTATTTAAAAAAAGAATTTGAATCTCAAGTGACAGAGGAAGAATTAGAAAACTATTGTAAAGAAGCTTTACTCGATTTAGCACAAAAAGGAATAATTTGTGGAGTAAGTGGAGGTGAATTACCAACAGGAAGTTATATTTATGTTGAAAAAACAACTAAGTTAGGTGAAATAGGAGACCGTTAAATTTTTATTTCAAATTCACAAAGATTAGATATAAGAGAAGCAACATCAATTAAATAAAAAAATTAACTGAATATTTATGAACTTTGTTATTTGAAATAGCTTCAAAGTCTGCAACAGCGGTGTATATTTTAAATAGCAAAAGTTCAAACAAAACCTATATATAAAGGAGGGGCTTTATTAAATGGAAGAATCATTTAATAAACTAAAAATAGGAATAGCATCAGATGAGAAGATTAGAGAATGGTCTAAAGGGGAAGTAAAAAAACCAGAAACAATAAATTATAGAACATTAAAACCTGAAAGAGATGGTTTATTTTGTGAAAGAATATTTGGACCAACGAAGGATTGGGAGTGCCATTGTGGTAAATACAAAAGAGTAAGATATAAAGGAGTAGTATGTGACAGATGTGGTGTAGAGGTTACAAAATCAAAAGTTAGACGTGAAAGAATGGGACACATAGAACTTGCAGCACCAGTAGCACATATTTGGTATTTTAAAGGAATACCTAGCAGAATTGCATTAATGCTAGACATTTCGCCAAGAAACCTTGAAAAAGTAATATATTTTGCTTCATACATAGTAACAGATAAAGGAACTTCAGGCTTAGAAAAAGCACAAGTTTTAACAGAAAAAGAATATCATGAAGCAGTTGAAAAATATGGAAAAGGTTCTTTTAAAGCTGGAATGGGAGCAGAAAATTTAAGAATTTTACTAGAAGAAATAGATTTAGATAAACTTTCAGAGCAAATAAAGAAAGAAATCTCTAAATCAACAGAACAAAAAAGACTTAAATTATTAAAAAGATTAGACACAGTTGAATCTTTCAGAATTTCAGGAAACAGACCTGAATGGATGGTTATGAATGTAGTACCTGTAATTCCACCAGATTTAAGACCAATGGTTCAATTAGATGGAGGAAGATTTGCTACATCAGACCTAAATGACTTATATAGAAGAGTTATAAACAGAAATAACAGATTAAAAAGATTAATTGAGCTAGAAGCACCAGAAATAATTGTAAGAAATGAAAAAAGAATGTTACAAGAATCTGTTGATGCTTTAATAGATAACTCAAGACGTGGAAAACCTGTTACAGGAGCTGGAGGAAGAGCATTAAAATCATTATCAGACATGTTAAAAGGTAAACAAGGACGTTTCCGTCAAAACTTACTTGGAAAACGTGTTGACTATTCAGGACGTTCAGTTATCGTTGTTGGACCTGAACTTAAAATATATCAATGTGGTGTTCCAAAGGAGATGGCAGTAGAGTTATTCAAACCATTTGTTATGAGAGAATTAGTAGGACGTGGAATAGCACACAATATTAAAAATGCAAAACGTATGGTAGAAAGATTAAGACCAGAAGTATGGGGAATATTAGAAGAGGTTATAAAAGACCACCCTGTAATGCTTAACCGTGCTCCAACACTACACAGACTTGGTATTCAAGCATTTGAACCAGTTTTAGTAGAGGGTAGAGCTATTAAACTTCACCCATTAGTTTGTACAGCATTTAATGCAGACTTTGATGGTGATCAAATGGCTATTCACTTACCATTATCACCAGAAGCACAAGCAGAAGCAAGATTTTTAATGCTTTCTACAAATAACTTACTTAAACCACAAGACGGTAAAACCGTTACAGTACCTACAATAGACATGGTTTTTGGTGGATACTATTTAACAATGGAAGTAGAAGGAGAGCTTGGAGAAGGAAAATACTTTAAAGATCCTGAAGAAGCAATAATGGCTTATGAAAATCACGAAGTAGGAATGCATGCTAAAATATGGGTTAGAAGAACATTAGAAATAGATGGAGAACTTAAATCTAAAAAAATACAAACAACAGTTGGAAGAATTATATACAATGATGGAATTCCACAAGATTTAGGATATAAAGATAGAACAAATCCTGATGAAATGTTTGAGTATGAAATAGATTTCCCAGTAGATAAAAAGAAATTAGGTAAATTAATTGATACATGTATAAAAGTTCATGGACTTTCAGTATCAGCAAATTTACTAGATAATGTTAAAGACAAGGGATTCAAATATTCTACTCGTTCAGGACTTACATATTCTATGGAGGATGTTAAAGTCCCAGAAGACAAACCAGATATTTTAGCTGAAGCAGAACAACAAGTTGAAAATGTTAGAAAACAATATAGAAGAGGTTTAATTACAAACGACGAGAGATTTAAAGAAGTTGTAAACATTTGGAATAATGCAACAACTAAAGTCGGTAAATCTTTGGAAGAAAGATTAGAACCTCAAAACCCAATCAACTTAATGGTTCAATCAGGAGCTAGAGGTAACTTAAACCAATTAAGACAAGCTGCTGGTATGAGAGGACTTATGGCTGGAACAACAGGAAAGGTTATCGAGATTCCTATTAAGGCATCATTTGCTGAAGGTCTTGATGCACTTGAATACTTTATTTCTTCACACCAAGCAAGAAAAGGTCTTGCGGATACAGCTTTAAGAACAGCAGACTCAGGATACTTAACAAGAAGACTTGTAGATGTTGCTCAAGAGATTATAGTAAGAGATCATGACTGTGGAACAACAGAAGGACTATGGGTATATGACATAAAAGATGGAAACCAATTAATTGAGCAAATTCAAGAAAGATTAATTGGAAGATTTGTAACAAAAAATGTTGTGAATCCAGAAACTAAAGAGGTAATTGTTGATACAAACACAATGATTACAGACGAAATTGCAGAGAAAATTGTAAAAGCAGGAATTACAAGAGTTGAAGTTCGTACAGTTTTAGCTTGTCGTTCAAAACATGGTGTATGTCAAAAATGCTATGGTATGGGCTTAGCAAGACATGATTTAGTTAATATTGGTGAATCTATTGGTATAGTTGCAGCTCAGTCAATTGGTGAGCCTGGTACACAGCTTACAATGAATACAAAACACGCTGGTGGTGCAACAGGTACAGATATTACACAAGGTCTTCCAAGAGTTGAGGAGCTATTCGAAGCTCGTAAACCAAAGGGACTTGCAGTTATTACAGAAATTGCAGGTAAAGTTAAAATTAAAGAAACAAAAAAGAAAAAAGAAGTTGTTGTAACATCTGATGATGACTCTAAAACTTATACAATTCCATTTGGATCAAAGATGAAAGTTGAAAATGGAGATATGGTTGAGGCTGGAGATCCATTAATAGAAGGATCAATCAATCCATCAGACATTTTAGCAATAAAAGGACCTGAAGGAGTTTATGAATATTTAACAACAGAAGTTCAAAAAGTATATAGAAACCAGGGTGTTGATATTAATGACAAACACATTGAGGTTATTGGTCGTCAAATGCTTAAAAAGGTTAGAGTTGATGATAACGGAGATTCAGATATGTTCCCAGGAACATTAGTTGATATGTATGAATTTGCAGACAAAAATGCAGAACTAAAAGAAAAAGGTCTAAAACCTGCAAAGGGTAAACGTGTATTACTAGGTATTACAAAAGCATCTCTTGCAACAGATTCATTCCTTTCAGCAGCTTCATTCCAAGAAACAACAAGAGTTCTTACAGAAGCAGCAATTAAAGGTAAAGAAGATGACCTAATCGGATTAAAAGAAAATGTTATCATTGGTAAATTAATCCCAGCAGGTACTGGAATGCAGAAATATCAAGCAATTCAAATAGGTACAGAGCAAAAAGAAAATGAACAAGTTGATGAGGTGGTTGTTGAAAACGAAGAATAAATTTAAGATACTTTAGATAAATAATTTTATGAGATTAATTTATTAAAAGGAGTTCAACAATATGAAAGGAAATAATTTTGTTCCACAAGTTAAAGTGAAAAGCCCCAATATGTCTGAAGAGAGAAGAAAAACACCAGTATTAAGTTTTGAAAGATTAAGTGAAGATGAAAAAAATAGAATTAAAAAAGCGTGTTTTGATGCTTCTTTATATAAACAAGATAAACTAGGGTTTGAAAGTATGGAAGAATATGAAGCAAATAACAAAACTATAATTTTCAACCCTAAGTTTTTTAAACAAGCTATTTATGAGGTTCTTTTTGAAAGAATTTCTAAAAATAAAAAATTGGACTCTAATACACTTAAAGAATATATAAATAATATTATTAGCTTTAATATAAACAATATAAGAACTGTAAGAGATTTTTCAGAAGGTGCCCTTTATTCACTAGGATTTAACTTGGGTACAGGAAGGTCAAGAGATAAAAATCATTTTCAAAGCTCAAAACAGATAGATGAATGTTTAGAAGATTTTCTTATTCCAGGAGAAACTGTTGAATTAGATAATGAAGAAATAGATAAATTATTAAAAATAACTGATAAAGAAAAAGAAAGAATAAAAGAATTTAGCTTTTTAGATACCAATATAAGAAAAGAGCCTTTTTATGATTATAGAACAGTTGAAAGTGAATTAGAAGAAGCTGTTTTTAAAAGATTAATACAAATTGAAAGATTAAAAGTAGAAGATATATTCAACAAAAAATTTGACTATAGACAGATTTACAAAAAGCTTTATTCAATTATAGAAAGAAATACTAAAAAAATAGAGTTGGTAGCATGGTATTTAAAAAGAAAAAACATTAATCTCGATCCACTAGATGAAGAACAAATAGATGCATTTTTAAATGAGTTTGATATAGCGTATGAATTAGAGAAAGAAGAAAGAGAAGCTAAATAAGAATAACGTAAAATAACAACTTAAATTAAATATCACCATTGGGAAATACAATTTGTATTCCTGATGGTTTTTTTTTATGATTATTTAAAAAATATAATAAAAGTTCATATAAATAATATAGAAAAATCTGTAACTGCTATTCAAAACCAAACAAAGTGTGTGAAGCATATTAAAATGATATGTATATTACTTGCTAAAATTTAAAATAAGAAGATGTTATTAAAGTATTATTCTTTTTAGATTAAAACTATAGCCAAAATGCATTGAAACAAATCCTCAACGTATTATCAAAAATAGTAGGAGATAGAAATTTTTTGAAAAAAATAAATATTTATCATCACTATTTAAATGATATTATAAAAAATTTTACAAACTATTGGATTTTGATTCCTACATTTACATTACAAATAGTTTATATAGTTACTTAAAGAATTTTATAATATCAATTTAAATATGTTGCCTAATTTTTTGCTATAAGTAGTGGTAATTTATTAAATTAGCTTATTGCTAAACTTGTAACATATTTCCAATTATTATTTTTATTTTTAGTTGAATTTTTCATATTAATGTAGTAAAATAACCATAGAAAAAGTTTAAATGGCAACAAGAAAACACAAATAGGACATAAAAAAAGAAAGGAAAGTGATATTTATGAAAAAAGTATTAGTTACAGGTGGAACAGGATATATAGGAAGCCACACAGTAGTAGAATTATTAAATTGTGGAAAAGAAGTAGTTATAGTAGATAATTGTTCAAATAGTAATCCAGAAGTCTTAGATAAAATAAAAGAAATAACAGGAAAAGATGCAAAGCTATACAACATAGATTATTTAGACCAACAAGCTTTAGAAAAAGTTTTTGAAGAAAATGAAATTGATTCAGTTATAAACTTTGCAGGATACAAAGCTGTTGGAGAATCTGTAAAAGAGCCTCTAAAATATTATCATAACAATGTTTCAGGAGCCATAATACTTCTAGAAACAATGCAAAAATACAATGTGAAAAAATTTGTATTTAGTTCTTCAGCAACAATTTATGGTGTTCAAGATGATGTAAAATATGTTGAAACAATGCAAAGAGGACAAGCCTCAAGCCCTTATGGAACAACGAAAATAATGATAGAAAAAATATTAGAAGATTTATATATAGCAGATAATAGTTGGGACATTGCAATTTTAAGATATTTCAATCCAGTTGGAGCACATGAAAGTGGATTAATTGGTGAAGATCCAAAAGGAATCCCAAATAATTTAATGCCTTTTATTATGAAAGTAGCAAATAAAGAAATTGATCACTTAAATATTTTTGGAAATGATTATAAAGAAACAAAAGATGGAACATGCGCAAGAGATTTCTTACATGTAGTTGATTTAGCTGTAGGACATATAAAAGCCTTAGAAAAGTTGGACAAAGAAGCTTCTGGAATATTTGTATATAATCTAGGAACTGGAAATCCATATACAGTACAAGAAATGGTAGATACATTTATAAAAGTAAATAATGTTGATGTACCATATACTTATGCAGATAGAAGAGATGGAGATTTACCAGTATTTTATGCAGATAGTAGTAAAGCTGAAAAAGAATTAGGATGGGTTGCAACAAGGACTTTAGAAGATATGTGCAAAGACTCTTGGAATTTTGTTGTTAAGAATAAATAGATAACTACCATTTTTGCCCCGTCCCCAAAAGTAACCTAAAAGGAAGGAATTTTTGATGAAAGATATTTTGCTTGGTGCAAAAAATTTAGAAATTGGTGGAATAGAGAAATCCTTAATTACTTTAATTAATTATTTTGTTGAAAATGGATATAATGTTACTTTAGTGCTTGAAGAAAAAAAAGGCGCTTTGCTAAAACAACTAAACACAAGTGTTAAAGTAGTTGAATATAAGCCATTTAAAAGAGGATTTAAACCAATTAGAAAAATAATGAATTATATAAAACAAGTTAAATTCAAAATAAAATATAAAAATAAATTTGATGTTTCAATATCTTATGCAACATATTCAAAACCAAATTCGTTTGTGGCACGAGTTGCATCAAAAAATTCTATTTTATGGTGTCATGCAGATTATTTATCATTATACAATGGGGATAAAAGAAAAGTAAAAGCTTTTTTTGAAGATATATATTATGATGAATTTTCTAAAATTGTATTTGTTTCAAAAAAAGGAAAAGAAAGCTTTAAGCAAGTTTTTCCAGAACAAAAAAATGTATATCAATGCAACAATTTTTTAAATTGTAATAAAATATATGAGCTTTCAAAGAAAAAAATAAAAATTAGATATAATCAAGAAATAACAACTTTTTTGAATGTAAGCAGACATGATGAAAAACAGAAAAAACTTTCAAGAATAATAAAATCGGCTTCGCTTTTAAAAAGAGAAAATTACAAATTTAGAATTATTTTTGTAGGAGAAGGTAAAGACACTCAAAAATACAAGTATTTAGTTGAAAAATATGATTTAAGTAAAAATATAATTTTTCAAGGTTCACAAGAAAATCCATATCCATATTTTAAAATTTCAGATTGTGTTATTCTTTCATCAGATTATGAAGGATATCCTGTTGTTTTTTTAGAAGCTTTTCTTTTTAACAAGCCGATAATTACAACAGATGTGTCAGATTTTTTAGATATACAAGCAGGGAGAGGTATTGTCACATCAAAAAGTACAAAAGGCATTTATAGAGCTATGAAAGAGTATTTAAATAGAGGATATAGAATTGAAAAAAGCTTTGATGCAAAGAAATATAATACAAACATAGAAAAACAATTAAAGAAAATTTTAAAAAACAGTTGAAATTTTTGTGAATATAAGCTAGAATATATAAGGTAATAAATGAATGTTTCTGAATGGAACGACAATAATTAAGAAGGGATGGATTTTAAATGAAAAAATTAAAACTAATTGCAAAGGTTATAGCTATTATAATAATATGTTTAATAGGTTTTGTAGGAATATATTTGCCATGGCAAAAACCATTACAAATGAATAATTTAGTAAAAGAATATTCATTAGGAAAGGATTTTACAGGATATAGAGAAATAACTCTAGAAGTAAGTGATGCAAGTAAGGTATTAGACTCAAATAACAAAGAAGTTGGAGATACAGACTCATATGATGATTCTACTATACAAGCTAATAATTATACAAAATCTGAAGAAAAAGTAAACAGTGCTGAAAGCTTAAATGAAGGGAATTACGAAAAATCAAAATCTATAATTGAAAAAAGGATGATTGATTTCGGTGTACAAGATTACAATTTAAGTATGAATAAAGAAACAGGAAAAATTTATATACAAATTCCTGAAAATTCAAATACAGATAGAATAATTAGTAATATAACAGAAATTGGTGGAGTTGAATTAAAGGATTCGGAAGATGATACCAAGGTGCTATTGACAAATGATAATTTCAAAAAAGCAACAATGAAAACAACAGGAACAATAGATACAGGAAAACTAATAAGTCTTAATATTATTTTTAATAAAGAAGGAAAAAGAGTATTAAAAGACTTAAGTGAAAATGAATACAAGAAAATAGATGAAAACAAAGACCAAGAGAGCTCAGATGAAGAAAATGCAGATAATGAGAACCATACAGAAGAAGAGCATGAAGCAGAAAATGAAGAAAATGCTCAAGAAGGTGAAGAGAATAAAGAAGAAACAAAACAAAAAAAGGTTGCATTATACGTTTCAGGAAATGTAATTACTACAACAGAATTTGAAAAGGCTATTAATGATGGTACAATAGGGCTTGTTATGGGAGGACAATATGTAACTGATGAACAAACTGCAAATGAACTAGAGGATTCTGCTAGAGCTATTTCATCAATACTTAATAACGGAATATTACCATTAAAGTATAAAGTTGTAGGAAATAAATATATACAATCTGAAATTAACAAGAATACATTAAGAAATATAATTTTAATAATTATAATTGTATTTGCATTATTACTAATTTATATGATTATAAAATACAAAGCAAAAGGAATATTAATAGTATTAAGTTATTTGGGATTTGTTTCATTATATACACTAATAGTAAGATTATTTAATGTTACAATAACAATGGAGAGCATTATAGGAGCAGTTATTATTTTAGGTTTAAATTATTTAATAAACATGAGATTAATAGAGAACATCAAAGATAAAAAGAAATACTATCAAACATATTTAGATATAATTATGAAAGCAATACCTATTTTAGTTATATCAATTGTATTTGTATTTATGCCAGTTTTAGGACTTTCTAGTATAGGAATGATTATGTTCTGGGGAATTGTATTAATGTTGGCATATAATATAACTGTTACAAAACATTTAACAGATTAGTATGTGTTAATAAAGACAATAGCATATTAAAAAGAAAGGAAGGTAAAAATGAAAAATAAAAATTTAATAATTTATATAGTAATATGTTTGATAATTATTGCTGGAGTTGCAGTTTGGGAAGCAAAAGGATTTAGAACAGAAATGCAGTTTGCACCAAGAAAGCAAATAGAAATTACAAACTATACTGGAATAGAAATTTCAGACATGGAGAATATTGTGTCAGAAGTATTAGGAGATACTAAATTTATGGTACAACGAGTTGAGTCATTTGGAAATGCAGTGGTGGTTGTTGCAAAAGATATTACAGAAGAGCAAAGAGATAATATAGTATCTAAGTTTAACGAAAAATATGGCACAGAACTTAAAAGTGAATATATAGAAATAAAAGATATTCCTTTTACAAGAATAAAAGATGTAATAAAAAAATACATTTTACCAGGTTCTATAACACTAGGATTTGCTCTTATATATTTTATTATAAGATTTAAAAAAGTAGGTTGGAAAAAGGTAATACTTAAAACATTACTATTACCAGCTACTGCAGAATTATTGTTATTTAGTATTATTTCAATTACAAGAGTGCCATTTAGTAGAATAGCAGTTGCTTTAGGCATTGGACTATATATAGTCTCTATTATTTCATTAACAATAATGTTTGAAAATGATAGAAATAAAATTGTAAATCAAGTAGAAGAAAATAATTAGTAAGAGAAAGGATTGACTTAAAATGGAAGAGAAGGAAGTAATTTTAACCCAAGAAGGGTACAACAAATTAGAAGAGCAATTAAACTTCTTGAAAACTAAAAAAAGAACAGAGATTGCAGAAAGAATAAAAGTTGCTAGAGGATTTGGAGATTTATCTGAAAATGCTGAATATGATGAGGCTAAAAATGCTCAACAAGAAAATGAGCAAGAAATCGCAGATTTGGAAATAAAATTAAGAAATGCAAAAGTTATAAATGAAAAGGAAATAGATTTAGAAACTGTACAAATCGGAAATATCGTAAAAGTACATGATATTGAATTTGATGAAGATATTACTTATACAATAGTAGGTTCAACAGAAGTAAATCTTGCAGAAAATAAAATATCAAATGAGTCTCCTTTAGGAAAAGCTCTTTTAGGACAGAAAAAAGGTAAGACTGTTGAGGTTAATGCTCCTGCTGGAGTTATTAAATATAAGATATTGGCAATAAAGAAATAGTTTAAAAATAGCGATAAAATGCAAATAGTTGGGGTGGAAAAACAATGAGTGTTTTCTGCCTCAATATTTTTTTGATTTGATAATACAAAATTGAATTTTGGCGCTATCATGAAATAACAAAAATAAATATATAATTGATAAGATTGGATAAAGGTCAATATAAGAATTTCGATATTTTGTAAAATATAAGAATAATAATGTTATTTTTTTCATAGTATGTACAGGGTGTAATTTAATGAAAACATATTTTGTTGAAGAAAATGAAAAGAATAAGAGAATTATCAGTTTATTTAAAAAAGTTGATAATTTTGGAAATAAAATTATAATAAATGTGAACTTAGAAAAGGCAAGCTTAAAAACTAAAATAAAAGTTGTAAAAAAAATAAAAAAAATCCTTGAAAAATCTAAAACAAGAAAAGTTTGCATAGAAAAGAAAATTAAGAAAGACTTACAATTTGTAAATTTATTATATAGTAACAATATAAGCATGTGTACTCCAAAATGGATTTTTAAAGAAAAGACAGATGAAATAATTAGCGAAGTATTAGGTAAACAAAAAAGAGAAGAATCAGAAATATTTATTTGTGTAAATGAAGTCGACAGCCAAGTTGAAAAGTACATATATAAATTTGCAAAAGAATTCAAAGAAATTAATATTGTTACAAATCATATTGGAAAGTTCAAAAAAATAGAAGAAAAATTATTTCAAGAAGAAGGCATATTAATCAATTTAAGTAATAACAGAAGAAAAAGCTTAGCAAAAGCAAATTTAATTCTAAATGTTGATTTTCCAAAAGAAATTTTAAATGAATTTTCAATTCACGATAATAGCACAATAATAAATTGGGAGGAAGGACTAAAAATAAAAAAGAAAAGATTTTGTGGAAAAATAATAGAAGAGATAAATTTAAATTTAGATGATGAAAGTGAAGTTACAAGATTTATTAAGCAAAATAATTTAGAGAAATATGATGAAAGAGATATATGTCAAGTTTTAGGAAATACAATACATTAATAAAAACGAGAAAAAAGATTATTGAAGTTCTAAATTTTAATTAGGAGAATATAAATAATAAAGGAATATACAAAGTTGTGCATTTTAAATAAGTTATAACAGAACAAACTATAAAATGTAAAAAAGGAGGACAATTTATGATTATTGAGGAAAAAAGAAATCTAAATAATAATGCAAATATATCTCCTACGGGTGTTATTCAAAATTTAATATTAGAGAACAGAGAAAAAATAAATATATCAGGAGTTAATGATGTACTTAGTTTCGATGATGAAGTTGTAATAATGGAAACAGAGCTTGGACTTTTAACAATAAAAGGAGAAAATTTAAAAATAAATAAATTGAATATAGATACATCAGAGGTAATTGTAGAAGGAAGAATAAATACATTATCTTATAGTGATCATCATGCCAAAAATGAGGGCGGAATACTTGGAAAAATATTTAAATAGGGTGATGTTTAATGGCAGGTAATCAAGCATATCTATTTATGGCTTTTACAATTGTGGGGATGCTCATAGGAGTTTTATTTGATATTTTTAGAATACTAAGAAAAAATTTAAAGACTAATGATTTTATTACATATATAGAAGACATAGTATTTTGGATAATTACAGGAATGATTATCATTTATTCGATGTACATATTTAGTGATGGTGAATTAAGGTTTTTTATGATTGTAGGAATTATTATTGGAGCAATAATATATTTACTTACTATAAGTGAATATATTATAAAAATATCTATGTTTTTAATTAGTTTTTTGAAAAAGTTAATAGCAATTCCTATAAAAATTACGAACAACTTAATAATTCTTCTTACAAGGCTTGTAAAGAGATTGCTTTTTCCAATACATCATTTGCTAATAAAGAGTTTTTTTCGACCAATTTTTATTATTTATATAAATTTCAGAAAACAATTTGTCAAAAAAATGAAAAAAAGTAGGGGATTTTTCAAAAAAAAGGAGAAATATAATAGTATATAGATAATTATGTATTCGAAGGAAGAATGAGGATAAATGAAAAGTATAAAGAAATTAATTAAAAGATTAATTATTATATGTATTATAATATATGCATTTGTAACATTTTGTAATCAGCAAAAAGTATTAAATACGTATGCATCAAGCAATATAGAAATCGAAAAAAAATTGGAACAAGCACAAGAATATCAAGAACAACTCAAAGAAATTCAAAAAAATGTTAATTCAAAAGAATATATAGAAGAAGTAGCACGTAAAAAATTAGATATGTATCTTCCAAATGAAAGAGTGTATGTAAATCAAGAATAAATCGTTTTAGCTAGTATTAAAGCTGAAACGTTTTTTTTTTATAAAAAATGAAAACTTTTTTACAAATTTCAAAAATTGTATTGAAAAAAAATGAACTTTGTAGTAGAATAGATTTTGTCAGTAAACTTAAAAAAGGGGATACAAAAATGGTAGATTCAATGGAAAAATTAGTTGCACTATGCAAAAACAGAGGCTTTGTTTATGCAGGCTCAGAAATATATGGTGGTTTGTCAAATACATGGGATTATGGCCCTTTAGGTGTAGAACTTAAAAACAACATAAAAAAAACTTGGATGAAAAAAATGGTTCAAGAGAATAAATATAATGTTGGAATAGATGCTGCAATACTTATGAATCCTGAAGTATGGGTTACAACAGGACATGTAAGCACATTTGCAGATCCATTAATAGATTGCAAGGAATGTAAAACAAGGCATAGAGCAGACAAATTGATAGAAGAATGGGCAACAAAACATGGAAAAGATGTTATTGCAGATGGATGGACAGATGAAGAAACTGTTAAATACATTAATGATAATAACATTGTGTGTCCAGTTTGTGGAAAACTTAATTTTACAGCTATTAGAAAATTTAATTTAATGTTTAAAACTTTCCAAGGAACTACAGAAGATGCAAAATCAGAAATATATCTTCGTCCAGAAACAGCACAAGGAATTTTTGTAAACTTTAAAAATGTTTTAAGAACAACTAGAAGAAAGCTTCCAATGGGAATTTGCCAACAAGGAAAAGCTTTTAGAAACGAAATAACACCTGGAAATTTTATATTTAGAACACGTGAATTTGAACAAATGGAAATAGAATTTTTCTGTAAACCAGGAACAGATTTAGAATGGCATGAATATTGGAAAGAAGAATGTAAAAGATTTTTATTGAATCTTGGCGCACATGAAGAAAATATAAGATTTAGAAATCATACAAAAGAAGAACTTTCATTCTATAGTAATGCAACAGCAGACATAGAATTCAAATTCCCATTTGGTTGGGGAGAAGTTTGGGGAATTGCAGATAGAACTAATTATGACTTATCAAGACATATGGAGGCTACAAAGCAAGACTTAACATATACAGACCCAGAAACAAATGAAAAATATGTACCATTTGTTATAGAGCCATCTGTTGGCGTTGATAGATTAATGTTGATGTTTTTATGTGATAGCTATGAAGAAGAAAAAATAGCAGAGGGTGATATAAGAACTGTTATGCATTTTCATCCAGCTTTAGCACCATACAAAGTTGCAGTTTTACCATTATCAAAGAAATTATCTGAAAAAGCTATAGAATTACACAAAGAATTATCAAAAACATTTATGTGTGATTATGATGAAGCTGGTTCAATTGGAAAGAGATATAGAAGAGAAGATGAG
>Ga0247611_10005039_pt1 | contig 17891 bp, 15 predicted proteins | sample 177DNAGHGhighgp2_FD_192422 | JGI IMG/M metagenome (GOLD analysis project Ga0247611, IMG submission 192422) | Sheep rumen microbial communities from Palmerston North, Manawatu-Wanganui, New Zealand - 1770 DNA GHGhigh gp2 | ecosystem: Host-associated > Mammals > Digestive system > Stomach > Rumen... | reverse complement strand
CCCATTCCGAACAGAGAAGTTAAGCCCGCCTGCGCCGATGGTACTGCAATGCAATGCGGGAGAGTAGGAGGCCGCCGTCTTTTCAGAAGAGAAGCCCTGGTTCAGCAATGAGCCAGGGCTTCTTCGTATGGAATTATTAGAAAAACGTAAAAAAAACACGCATTGTTTTGGGCAGTGTCATTTTTTGTTGTACCTTTGTGCCCAGAATTGAGCTTATTGCCTATGCCCAGGTTCAACCAACTGCTCTTAACCATCAGCATGGCCGTGGTCATGGTGTTCTGTGTTGTGCCGTTTCATGCTGAAACAGCAGACTCGCTGCGTAGACAATTGCCTACCATGAAAAAGGCAGAACGCCTGAAGGCATACGAGACCCTTTTAGAACTAAGTCTTGAAGAAGATGACGTAGATTACCAGTTACGCTGTGCCAATGACTATCTTGCAGAGGCTAAGCGTCAGAAGAATACTGATGAAATTATTAACGCCATGGCGCAGCGTGCCGTTATTTTCTATAATAACGACATGAACGACTCTATACTGACTGTGGTTAGGAAGGATTTGGAAATAGTTAAAACAAGTAAGAAGAAACGACTTGTTTATTACGAAATGTGGTCCTATATCCCTAATACCTACATTTTTATTGGCCAGAATAACTTAGGACTACGAGAAACACAGGCGATGTTCAACGACGCCAAGATTCATAATGACGCATACGGAATGGGACTGGCCTACAGCATCATGGGTACCGCATACGCAAACCTGCGAAGTTTTGACCAGTGCATGGATGCATTTCAAAAGAGTATTGACATCATCATGCGACAAAAAGAATTGCCTGGCTTCCTTACTGAGACTTTTGTGAATTACGCAAATGCGTTGAACGATATGAAGGCTTATGGCAGATTAGAGAAACTTACTGCTCAATGGAAGGCATTCAATCAAAAGGTCATTCAGGTGAATCATTTGGAAGGGACGCCATCGGCAAATGTCTTATGGTCATACTACTATTTGGCTCGTGTTCAGGCTGCTTTGGGACTATCAAAATTTAAGGAAGCCGAAGAAATGCTTGGGCACGCACGCGAAAATATTTACACATTGGAAGGCATACGTGGCGGTAAGTGGCTTTACTATACAGCTCAGCTCAATCTACAGTTGGGAAAATACAACAAAGCTTTGGCCTACAATAATATGCGCACAGACCAGATGACAGAGGGTACAGACCGTAGTGTGGTAGTCATGGTTCGTGAGCAGCGGGCAGAGATTATGGAGAAATTGCAACGCTATGAAGAGGCTGCTGCCCTGTATAAGAGCATCTATTTGCTGAACGATTCGATGAACGCTCAGGACACCAAGAATCAGCTCAACGAAATGAACACCATCTTCCAGGTGAACGAATTGGAAATGGAGAAAGAGCGAGAAGTGAACAAACTTGAGATGGAGAAGGAACGTGAAAAGATGCGCTATATTTATATTGGTCTGTCGCTGTTAGCTCTTGCTTTGGCCATCTTCCTATTCTTCCGATTCCAGGCTGCCCGCAAGCTGAAACAGGCGCACACCAAACTGCAATCGGCCTATACTGATCTGCAGGCCGCCAACGAGGTGATCGAGCAGACTACTGCTGCCAAGGAACGCATAGAGAGTGAACTGCGCATTGCCCGTGACATTCAGATGGGCATGGTGCCCGCCACCTTCCCGGAACGTCCCGATGTAGACCTGTTTGCCTCCATGACCCCGGCCAAGGAAGTGGGAGGCGACCTGTACGACTACCTGCTGATAGAAGGTACGGACGATGCAGCGGCTCAGCTATACTTCTGTCTGGGCGATGTCTCAGGTAAAGGCGTACCGGCTTCGTTGTTCATGTCGCAGGCCACCCGCCTGTTCCGCGCACTGGCCAAGCAGCAACTGATGCCTGCCGAGATTGCAACTCGCCTGAATGCAGAACTTACTGAGAGCAATGACAGCGGCATGTTCGTCACGATGTTCATTGGGCTTGCCGACCTGAGCACGGGCCATCTGTATTTCTGCAATGCCGGTCACAATCCGCCCGTGCTGCTGAAAGACGGCGATGCCGTGTTCTTAGAGATGGAGCCCAATGCCCCCATCGGCTTGTGGCCGGGCCTGGAATACGAGGGAGAACAGATTGACACCATCATGAACCAGCCCCTCTTCATCTATACCGACGGACTCAACGAGGCAGAGAACCGGCAGCAGGAGCAGTTCAGCGACGAGCGACTGCTGGAACTGCTGAAGCAGACTCCCTTTGAAAGCAGTCAGCAAATCATTGGCTTCCTGAAGGAAGAGGTGGAGAAGCACCGTGACGGTGCCGACCCGAACGATGACCTCACCATGCTCTGCCTAAAATTGATCAATACCCACTAATCATACCAGATAATGAGAAAGGAAATCAAAATCAGAAACCAGGTGAACGAACTGGAACATGTTGCCCAGTTTGTTGAGGAGATTGGCGAAGAGCTTGGACTCAGCTCGGAGCTTCAGATGAACCTGAACCTCGTGATGGAGGAAATGGTTTCAAATGTCATTTTCTATGCCTATCCCAAAGAGTCCGATGCCAGCATAGAATTGGTTGCCGAGAGCAATGGCAAGGAGCTGACTTTCGTTCTGAGTGACCGTGGGCGCGAGTTCGACCCGACCGTTCACGACCCTGAATCCATGGATATCAACCCTGCTGAACGTGAAATAGGCGGTATGGGCATCTTTATTGTGAAGAATATCATGAACCAGGTGACCTATCAGCGACTGAAAGGCAAGAACCTGCTGACCATGACGAAAGACATCTCAAATAGTTAAGACAAATACAGAATAATCAATAACAACTAAATTTTACAGATATGACACAGATTCTGAAACAGGATGGTAAGACCATCATCAAGACAGGCAGCCGCATCGACACGATGAACGCTGTGCAGTTTGAGAAAGACATTGAGCCGGCACTGGCCGACGGCGGTGTGGATTTGGAGATGGACTGCGAGGAGCTGGCCTACATGGCCAGTTCGGGTCTGCGCGTCATTCAGAAGACCATGCGCACCGTGATGCAGCAGAAGGGTAAGTTTAAGATTACGAACGTGAACCCGGAGATCTACAAGGTGCTGCAGATGACGGGCTTCACCAAGTTCATGACGGTAGAGAAGAAAAAGTAGAACTTCCAAAAACAGAGATAAGCTATGTATATCGTTATAATTATCCTATTGTTGACCACGATAGTTCTGGCTATCATGCTCTACCAGCAGCGGCGTGCCTCGAAAGAGCAGTCGCAGGAGGGCGACAAGCTGCTCAATGCCTATCAGAAACGCGTGGACGAGCAGGAAAAACTGCAGAACGACTACCGGGATCTTGAGAAGAACTTCGACAACATTGGTGAAGGCTATGAGCAGGCCCTTCTCATGTTCGACAAGGTGGAAGAGAACAACCGTGTTCTGGAGTCGGTGAAGAACAAGCTTGAAGAGCAGAATGCAGAACTGATGAAGCAGAAAACTCAGTTTGCAGAGCAGCTGCGCACGCTCTCGGCCCAGATGATGCCTGTGGTCGGAAACTTGCAGAAAGACATCACATCCATGCTCCTTTCCGGTGGGAAACTCGACGCCAAGATGGCTTCACGCATGGCGCGTGCAGCCTCTAAGCTTTCAGGCATGGCGCTGATGAGTGCCAACGACGAATCGCCCATCAGCAGTCAGGACAACATTCAGCCTGAGCAGATTGCCAAACTTGCCGTAGAACAGTCGGGCATTGCCATGGTCAACTATCTGAAGTTCGACCAGCAGGTTTCGCCGATAGCAGCCTCGATGATGGTGCTCACCAACCTGCAGCAGGCTGCCAATGCGCTTACTGAGCTGCTCGACAATTCCATGAAATTCGCCACCGATGGCCGTGTAACGCTCCGCGTCGACATCGACGACTCCAGCACAAAGCTCATCTTCACCGTCGAGGACACCGGTTCCGGCATTCCCGTGGCTGAGGCCGAACACGTGTTCGAGAAGGGGGTACGCCTGAACAACTATTTTGATGGCGACGGCATGGGGCTCACCGTTGCCCGTTCCATTGCCCGCCGCATGCGTGGTGACCTGATTCTCGACACCAGCTATGTCGGGGGTACACGCTTTGTGATGACTCTCCCAATCTGACCGTAAAGCCCTTGTACGTACACCAGCGGAGCATCGTCGTTTCATGACAGATGCTCCGCATTTGTTTCGTTATTTGTTGCAAGATGATTTGAATGAGTGTTTTTTTTGCAATTTAGCTTTTTTTGTTTTTGTCATTTCTGAGAAAAGTCGTACCTTTGTAACGATTATTTAAGATTGACCGAAAACCATAAAAATAATAGCCGATTATGAAACGAAAGCTATCCATTAATCAACCGATTTTAAGGCTACTCTGTTTTTACGCTATACTTCTGTTCCCTCTATGGACGCAAGCCGAAGAACAGGGTCTGGACAATCCTGACTATGCCGTGGCGAGAAAAGCCCCAGTCCAGGAATACGGTCTCAACGTGGCAGGCGTGCAGGTAACCTCTGAGAATGCAACAGCCATTATGGGCGACGCTATCACGGGAACCGTTACCTTCAATGCAGCATCGAACATACTGACATTGGAGAACGCCACACTGACTGAGAGAATCCAGAGTAGTTTGGATGACCTGACCATTGTCTTAAAGGGAACCAACACCATTGCACTGGATGACAAATATGCTGTTCTGGAATCTACCAGCGAAGAAGCCCCACTGACCATTACGAAGGAAGGAACGTCTGCATCGCTCACCATTTCGAACAAATACAAGAATGGCGGACAATATCCTGTCATCTTCAATTTTTCTGAAATCAATTATACGGGTCTTCAGCTTATCTCACCCGTACCTACAGCATATACCTCGGTGACTTTTTATCCAAACTATAGTGGTGGAGTCACTGGCAACGGCCTGATCTATCTTTACGATGACTATGTGCTGCCTTCGCCTATCACCTTCTCAACGGTCACGACATACCCTTTGTGGATTGCCGGAACACAGGTGACGGAGGAAAACAAGGACAATGTTACTGGCGATGAAACACCTCATGTAAGCTTTACGCCCGCCAGTGGAACTCGCGCTGCGAGACTGTCGCTTAGCTCAGCCGACATAGAAGGCCACATCTATAGCAATGTTGGCAACCTGGAAGTCTACTTCAGCGGCGAGAACACCATTACCCCTACAGATACAGCCGCACTGATCAGGGCCATTGGCAGCAATGCCAGTCTGACCTTTACCCATGCCGATGCCGGGAGTTCGTTAGTCTTGAACAATGAATTCCCTATGGCAAACTCAGTGGTTCACAGTTTCGCATCCATAGAACTGGCAGAAGGTCTGTATATGGAGACAAAGACTCCTGTATTCTATGACCCGACGCCTGGTGTGGGCTATTATGACACAAACGAATACGAGGTCAGCTATCTGAAGCTGGCCACTAACCAGACCTATCCGTTGTGGATCGGAGATGTGCAGGTGACGGCTGCGAATGCCACAGAAATCGCTTATCCCGACTATGTGATGGGAACTGTCTCCTATAAAGCCTTATCGAACACCTTGACGCTGGACAATGCAACCATACAGAGCTGCAACATCAAGTACGCAGGCAATCAGAATCTCACCATCGAATTGTATGGAGAGAACAATTTCATGTACGACTCTTGGACATGGGACAGCAACATCAGTTACATCGGTGACGATGAGAATGTTGCACTGGTCATCAAGAAGGCCGATGACACAGACGGTTGCTCGCTGAGCATGTACTGCAATAGTGATGAAGGCGAAGCAACTGTCGTATCGGGCTTTTCCGACGCCACTTGGACGGGTTTGGATGTGGTATCGGACCAGGACGTCATGTATGATACTGACAACAGGATGATGCAATACGTCGATGGCGGGCATGCTGAAAACGTGATGTTCAGCAAAATCACGGAATACGACTTGTCGGTGGCGGGTGTCCAGGTGACAAGTGAAAACAGGACCAACATTACCGGCGACGGCATTTCTGGTCCCGGATCTGTATCGTTCGACCCAACGAGCTACACACTGACGCTGGACAATGTGTATCTCTCCCCCGACTACAGTCTGACGTCGGGAAACGTCAGTATTCTGACTCGGCTCCCCAATCTCAATATCAGTCTTGTGGGCGAAAGCCGTTCATACGCCATCATGACCGACAGTGAGGCCAGCACGATAACCTTCAAGTCGCCGGAAGAAAGCCGTGGCGCTGCCCGTTTGAACTTCTGGTATAGTGCCGATCCGCAGTTGGTGGGATTTACGGATGGCCATGTGGTCTACGATGACGGCCTCTGCCTGCGCAATGATTGGCAGAACCAGTCGTTCCCCAAGATTGTGGCCCTCTACATACCACAGGTGACGACAACCGAGAAGGAGCACGGCCTCTATTTCGCCGATCACCAGTTCTCGTTTGCACTGGCCGAAGAAATCGACGGCTTCGATATCTACTATGCCAATATGATTGGAGCCAGTACGCCAACGAAGTGCGACGGCACGTTCACGCTATCGACAGGCAATTACATGCTCCGGGTCTATCCCATCTATCCGGGCATGAACACCGAGGCATCGTGGAATTACCAATATGCCAGCGAAATCAGCGCAAAAGTGATTGAGCGGCCCACCTTCTCGGTGGCTCCAGGCAAATACGAGGAGTCGCAGACGGTCTTCTTGCAGAACCTGCCTGAGCTGGGTACCGAGGAGTACAATGGTGTGAACTATCCGCAGGTATGGTATTATCTGAACGAGAATGCCGAAGACTCCGTATGCTACGATCCCGCTGTTGGCATCAGCGTAGAAGAATCATCCGTTATCTCGGTCTTCGTGCTCGACACAGACTCTGGTCGCGTAGAGAAGAGTGACACTGTGATGGCACGCTACACCATAGGGTGTGAGGTCGAGGTGGCTTTTGGCCAGCGTCAGTGGGCCACCTATTGCGCCAGCCGCAACTTGCAGGTTCCCGAAGGCCTTGAAGCCTACATCGTAAACGGGCTTGATGGCTCTGTGCTGACGGTAAAGCCCGTGGACTATCTGCCTGCAAGGGTGGGCGTGCTGTTGCACAAACCTTCTACTGTAGCTGATGCGGGCACCTACCTCACACAGGTTTATACGGGCAATACCGTCAACAACCTGGGTAATATGCTGGCCGGTACACTGCAGGATACCGACATAGCGCCACTTGTGTCAAATGGAGTTCAGCTCTATGTGCTTTTCAACGACGAATTTGTGCGTGCTACCACAGGTACTATTCCCGCCCAGCGTGCCTATCTGCCACTCGGCGTTGTGATGCCCGTTGGAGCACGTCTCACCTTTGGTACCGACGGCTCTGTGACTACAGGCATTCAGGTCACGGAGACAGAAACCTCGGATAGCGTTGTCTTCGACTTGAGTGGGCGTCGGCTTCGGGGCATGCCTGCTAACAATGGCCTATATATAATAAAAGGTAAGAAGGTCGTAAAGAAAAACTGAATGATTAATTAAAAAAAATAATAGAACTATGAAACAGAATCGTAGAAACGCGTTGATGATGGTTGTCATGTTCCTGATGGCAACGAGTGTTTGGGCTGGTGGTACAGTGACCATCGTGAAAAAGCTGAATGGCACGCAGAACAGTAGTGCCGGTGTGGTGACTTCGTCGATTCAGGAGGTAGCAGATGGCAAACTCTGCACCCTGTCTGTGACGCCTGCCGAGGGCAACTATGCCTTCATAGACAATATTATGGCCGAAAAAATACTGGATGCCGGCAGTGCACAGTCGCGCTTCCGTGCTCCCAGTCTTTCCGGTATGATTGATGTGTCGATTGCAGACGAGACCGCTGACCCTTCGGGTTTGACGCAGTACACCTTCATGATGCCCGGTGCAGACTATGACGTGCTGGTAGAGGTGAACTTCCAAAGCCGCATCAGTATTGACGGAGCCATAATCTCGCTGGCAGAAGAGGAATTTGTCTTTAACAATGAAGAGCAATGTGCTACGGTTGATTACGTGATGCTTGCCACAGGAGAAACCGAACTTGGAGAAAGCGACTATGAAGTGTCGTACAGCAACAATATCAATGCCGGTATGGCCACGGTGACGGTCACGGGTAAGGGCTACTATATGGGTACGGCCAGTACTACCTTTATCATTGATAAGGCCCCGCTCGACAATCTGACCGTGAGCATTGATGGCTGGGCGGCTGGTGCCACCCCCAATCAGCCTTTGGTGGAAGGTAATGAAGGCAATGGCCAGGTGACCTTTACCTATAGTGCTGCGGGTAGCGAGGCCTTCGAAACGACGGTTCCCACCGCAGTGGGCTCCTATGTGGTCAAGGCTACGGTGGCCGAAACCAATAACTATGAAGGTGGTGAGGCCACGAATGAGTTCAGTATTACCCGCAGTTTGGTGTTCTCGTTCTCTGAGACAGCCCAATGGGCAACTTATTTCGCAGCCGAGAATCTTGAGACACCCGCAGGCTTGCAGGCATACCTTGTTACGGATATTACAGAGGAAGAGGTGCTGGTGGAAGAGATTGGCTATATACCCGCCAATGTCCCTGTGCTGATTGAGAATCAGGAGATGGCCGAAGGCCCCTTTGAGGGCGTCGCCTATACAGACCAGTCGCAGCAGTTTGGTAATACGCCGTTGGTGGGACTTTCCACTGCTACTGCCGTCGCAGATCTGCAGAACGATGACGTCGACGTCTACGTATTGTATAACAATGAGTTTGTGAAGAGTATCAGCGGAACTCTTCCTGCTAACCGCTGTTATCTGGCCGTGCCGAAGGATTTGCATGCTGGAGCCCGTATGTTCATTCATGCTGCAGGTGGAGCCACTGGTGTTGCGCTCACAACAGTGAACAAGGCTTCCGTTAGCGGTTGGTTCGACCTCAGTGGCCGGCGCCTCGCAGTGAAGCCTGCCGGAAAGGGTCTCTACATTCATGACGGACGCAAACTGGTCGTAGAGTAACGAGATATCAACCTGATCAAAACCGCTCATTTCCTATGAGACAATTATCACGATATATATTGGCGACAACAGCTCTGTTCCTGTTTATCGCAGGTGCCAGGGCCGACCAGACGGTGATCGTGACAACACTGGCAGATGGCTTGCCCAGTGACCAGGCTGGTATGGTGGACTATCAGATGGCCAATGGCGTGTGTACGCTGACTGTCAAACCGTCGAAAGACTACTTCATTACCTCTGATGACATCACAGTAATGAAGGTGCTTAGTGGGGATCTGGCACAGGCGAGAAGGAAAACTCCCTCCATGGGTACTGCCATAGCACTCACGGCCACCGCTGTGAACACCTACACGTTTGAGATGCCTGACGCTGAATATGACGTCGAGGTCACGGCCAATTTCCAGTCTGATGCCCAGCATCCCGGGTTGGGCATCAGGGTCATGAATACGGTGCTGACCGAGGCCCGGAAGGCATATCCCATTGGGGGAGGAACGGTGTCGTTCGACCCAGAGACCAGTACGCTGACGCTGAACAATGTAGCTATTTCTGGTGTGGACTGTGGTGTCAGGAGCAGCGTGGGTACTCTAACAGTCCTGTTGCTTGGAAGGAACACCATATCGACCAGTGGCAGTGCTATTGAGTCAACGGTGGCAACCAATGTGTCGAACCTGTTCTTCACTACACAGGAGGATCAGGCTGGAGAGCTTACCCTGTCGTGTGTCAACGAGGACTATAACTTCACCCGTGACATGTTTCCCATGTTCAAAGCCAACTATGAGAATGGCTTGAAGCGCTATGAGGAGGTCGTGGATGGTGAGAAGACAGGCAGCTTTATTGTTGGCATACCGCCGTTGGTCTATCAGACTCCGGAGATTGAAGCAAGTAACGGACGCTGCTGCTTTGATGACCAGCCCGTGGAGATCCGGGTGTCTGCCAATGCAGAGAAGTTCGACATATTCTATACGCTTGATGACAGTGCTCCAATACGCTACGATGCACCTTTCACGTTGCCTGCCGGACGTCACACCCTGGCTGCCTACACCGTGAAGAAAGGTGCAGGAGCCGATGCCGCCGAGCATAGCGAGACGGCCGTGTTGCAGCTGGCTGTCTTTGCCCGCCCGGTGTTCAACCCTTCTTCCGGCTATTATGCCAGCACTCAGCAGGTAGGCATCACCCGTCTGCCTGATGCTCCCGCACAGGTGTGGTATTTCAAGAATGACAACAGGGCTGATTCGGTGCAATATCAACCAGGAACTATGATTCTTATTGAGGAGAGCACTACGCTCACGGCGTATATAGTTGATACCGATGGGGATCAGATCGTGGCCAGGACTGACACCGTTATGGCTACCTACCAGCTGCCCGCCACCTATGATATTTGGGTGCAGGCGTCCACGGGGGGCGTAAGCGGCGTGACGGAGGCCAACAAGGCCGACGTGCTGGGCGATGGACGGGTGAGCTATGACAGCAACGCCCGCACACTGACACTGAAAGGAGCGGCGCTGGCAGGCATTACCAGTCATAGGACGGACTTGCTCACCATTGACCTGCAGGGTGTGAACACCCTTACGGGAAGCATCGCCCTTGAAAAGAATACTGGAGGGAAACTGCGTTTTGCCACTACTACGGGCACTGGCTTGCTCAAGGTCAGTGCTGCGGGTAGTGTTCTGTCGGGATTCAGCGAGGAGACGTTTGACGACGGGCTCTCCCTGCTTACGCCGGGCAAGGCCGTGCGTAATGAGTCGGGCGAGTACCACTATCTGCTGAACGGCGAGGCTGTGAGCAGCGCTACCGTGGCCGTGGCCACACCCTATGAGCTTTGGATTGACGGCACGCAGGTGACCGACGTCAACAAGGCCGATGTACTGGCCGATGGCAAGGTGAGCTATGATGCCGCCCAGCAGCGGCTCTCGCTGAACGGGGCTCACATAGGTGAAAGCTTCATAGGGAAAGACCATGCCGGTATAGAATGCTACGACACGACGGGAAAGGGACTAACCATCATGTTTAGCGGAAACAACAGCGTGGACGCCACTGCCACGTCGGCAGTCTATTCGCCCGCGGCCGACAAGAAGCTGAAACTGATATTCAAGTGCAGTGATGATGCCGAGAATATGCTTGTACTCTCCACCGGTAGTGAAGCTATGGGCGTATTCGGGAATGTTTCCGGGAAAACCTATGAGAATGCCACCGTCACTGAAGAGACGATGACGAGCGTCACATTGTTATCCTGTGTCAGCTATGACCTGTGGATTGGCGATGTTCAGGTGACCAGTCTGAACCGTAAGAACCTGCTGAATGACCAGAAGAGAGCCAGTGTAAGCTTCATTAGCGAGAACACGCTTGTACTCAACGATGCCACACTTGAGGCCAAGCCCATAAAGACTGCACTCGACACGCTGCACATCATTCTGATAGGTGAGAGCGTGCTGACGAGCAAAACGGGCTCGTCGCTCATTCAGGCCGAAGGCAATGGCAAGACTGTTGTCTTCAATACCTCGCCCAACAACTATGGCTCGATGAAGTTGAAGACTTCGGGCAGCTATCTTAGCGGTTTTGCTGAGAACGGCATCTTGTATGAGAACGGTCTGACATCGCAGCTTAACGGCGATGAAATGACCATCTGGCGTAACGTACCCATTACCCCCATTCTCGATGAGAAGGACGAGGGCGCTGACGGGCAGGCACCGGCCTCATCGTTGAACTTTGACCCGCAGTCGTTTGTGACCACCGATGAACAGACTGGCGAGGTGGAAAAGAAGGATCTCTCAAACATCACTGTTGGTAATGCATTGATCACACTATCGGACGTGCAGCAAGACGGACAGACCGTGGAAACCGGTTCGTTTGAAGAGGCCAAGACGGAAGGCGGAGTACAGAAGGAACCTGCCGGCATTGTGCTGAAATACTCGCTTACCGACGATGAAGTAATCGAGGCCTCAAGAGTCACACCTGGTTCAGAAGAATATGCTGACAAGTTCAAGGGCATTACGTTTGAGATTCCTGGCGGCAAGGGGTATGTCTACATCTACGCCATCGTCACGGCCGGTGCCCGGCTGAACGTAAAGATAGGCGACAACGACCCGCTTTCCTTCCCGGAAGAAGGACGGGTGCTGAACGATGGCGAGCCCATCATCATACCCTATGAGAGTGACGAACCGCAATATGTGCAGGTCTATCATGGCGGCGTGGCGTCTGGGAATAGCCGCAGGGATATCTTCCGCGAAAAAGTGGAAAGGATTCATATCAAGGTTACTGGCCTGGGTGCCACGGCTTCAAGCCTTGTTCAGGTTAACTATCCTGATGAGAGCCTTAACCAGACGGATCAGGTCAGGGCCTACACTCTTGGAACGGAGAACTATGTGAACTCCTTCGGCTCCACCGGCATCGTGATTAGTCATGTGTGCGGGAAACCGGTGACCTGGCTCAGCAGTAGCCTGTTCGATGACGTGGCCGACAAGTTGGCCGTGGACTATATTGACCTTCATGAGTCGGGTGTGCAGAACCTCTTTGCCCCCATGGCATCGCGTCAGATGCGTACCCGAAGGAAGGTTCCCGCTCCCAACAGCCGTTTGAACGGACTGCTGAATGGCTTCGATGCCCGTACGCTGGTGTTCCTGCCCGCGGGCAATGAAGGCTCAACCGAGAGCAATATCGTGGTCGATGGTGTGTGCAACCGCTTGGAACTCATTGATGGCAAAGCGTTCCTGACACCCTATGACTTCAGGGCTCGTGAACTGACCTTCGACCGCGTGTTCAAGGACGGGCAGGCTACAACGTTGTTCCTTCCTTGCAGCATTCCAGAAGAACAGTCTGCGGCACTGGGAACGTTCCATCGGTTCAGTGGCATTGCTGACGGGAAAGCAGTCTTTGCCCCTGCAGAGGAAGGCGATATTGATGCTAACACGCCCTTTGTCTTCGTGCCCGCCGCCTCCGGTGTCCTGCCGATGCTGAACAGGGTGGCCGTGTCTTCACTTGTCGGTAATGACGGCAGTGAGAGTGAGAAGATGTACGGAACGTACAGGACGATAGCCTGGGATATCGACCATGCCGACATCTATTGCCAAGCAGAGCAGGACAATGACACGGAAAACGCTAACGTCCCGTTTGTGCGTATGACGCAAGGTATGCAGGTGACTCCCTTCCGGGCCTATATCAAGTCGGCCTCGTCGTTGTCAAGTCTGCCCATAGCAGTCAGCAATGGCCAGGGTGGCGATATCACCGGTATCAGTAACGTGAATGAACAAGACACATCCTGCCAACAGCATAATAAGGGAGTTGTCTATAACCTGAATGGTCAGGTGGTGACACATCCCCGTAAGGGCTCCCTCTACATTGTCGATGGCAGGAAGGTGGTGATGCAATAGAAAAAAGATCAGACCTCGGTCTCGTAGTCTAAGCAGGTGCGGCTCACAGTGTAGGGCCGCACCTTTCCGTTTGCCACGGCCAGATGCTCCGGGTGCTGGGCATAGCCACGCAGGGCCTCGGCAGACTCAAGGGTGGATTCGAGCATGACGTCGGCCGTCGACGAGGGCAGGCGGCCTTCAATATGTACCTTTACGTCAATGAGTCCGGGAACCTTGCCTACAAGTCCTTCCAGACCGGCCTTGATGCCGGCTTTCACCTTTTGTTTCTCCTCTTCCGGGAGGGTTGGATCCAACGTCCAAAGAATAATGTGCTTAACCATTGCTGATATAGTATAGAGTTGATAACGTCACAAAGGTACTTATTTTGTCCTAAACGGCCAAAGAATCGCCTTGAAAAAACTGCAGGTGACTATCCTTTGGCCTGTTTAGAGGAGAAACGCGGGCTAAAAACGGGTAGAACATAAAAAAACGGGAAAAAAACATACTTCATTCGTCCTTTTTTTGTATTTTTGCAGACGCGAAAGGGTACCTTAACATCAAACCTATGAATATGAGAAAAGAAATTGTCATCAAGAACCGAGTGGACGAGTTGGCACGAGTGTCGGCATTCATTGAGGAGATAGGTGAGGAACTGAGTCTCGATATGGAGATGCAGATGAATCTGCAGCTTGTCATGGAGGAAATGGTGTCGAATGTCATTTTCTATGCCTACCCTGAAGGTACCGAGGCCAGCATTGAACTGACTGCCGAGTATGACGGTCGGGAGCTGACCTTCGTGCTGAGTGACCAAGGGCGGGCATTCGACCCAACCCTTCACGATTCAGCCGATATGGACGTCAATCCTGCGGAGCGCGACATAGGCGGCATGGGAATCTTCATTGTGAAGAACATCATGAACCAAGTGACCTATCAACGGCTGGAAGGTAAAAACCTGCTGACCATGAAAAAGAATATTGTTAATGACAACTAAGGAACATTTAGGAAAAACAAATCAACAAATATGACACAGATTCTGAAACAGGATGGTAAGACCATCATCAAGACAGGCAGCCGCATCGACACGATGAACGCTGTGCAGTTTGAGAAGGACATTGAGCCGGCGCTGGCCGACGGCGGTGTGGATTTAGAGATGGACTGCGAGGAACTGGCCTACATGGCCAGTTCGGGCTTGCGCGTCATTCAGAAGACCATGCGCACCGTGATGCAGCAGAAGGGCAAGTTCAAGATTACGAACGTGAACCCTGAAATCTACAAGGTGCTGCAGATGACGGGTTTCACCAAATTCATGACGGTGGAGAAGAAAAAGGCATAGTTGATGACAAGTGAAGAACAGGACCGGCTGCAAGCCGAACTGACGCAACTGCGTGCCGACTATGCACAGTTGGAGCGTGACTTCGACAGCATGTCGGAGGGCTATCAGGAGTCATTGTTGCTCTATGACAGGCTTGAGGAAACCTACCGCGAGCTGGAAGAGACCAACAGGCAGCTTGAGGTGGCTCGGAAGCGGGCTGAAGAGGCTTCGCAAATGAAGACTGTCTTCATCCAGCAGATAAGCCATGAGATACGTACGCCGCTCAACATCCTGAGCGGGTTCACGCAGATTATCACCACACCTGGCATGGAGCTCGACGAGGCTACGCAGCGTGAGGTGACTCAAGGCATCAGTGACAACACCCGGCGCATCACGTCGCTGGTCAGCAAAATGCTGGAGTTGGCCGATGCCAGCAGCCATACGGCCATCGACCGCACCGATGTGGTGCCTGCCGTGCAGGTGGCTGTTCAGGCAGCCGACGAAAGCGGCATCACTATGGAAACGCATCTGGACTTCGACCTTCAGTTGGCAGAGGGCGCCGACACTGCCATGCTCACAACCAACCTGCAGCAGGCATGCAGGGCACTGGCCTTGCTGCTTGACAATGCCCGCAAGTTTACACAACCGGCAGAGGCCCATGTGGGGAGCGGACAACAGAGCGCTCGGCGCGGAAACGTGGTGCTGAGGCTGTCGCTGCATACCGGGAAGGGTATGGCCGACTTCTCTGTCGAAGATAATGGCATTGGTGTGCCTGAGGCAGAGGCCGAGCATATCTTTGACGAGTTCGTGCAGTTGGACAACTATTATGACGGTACGGGTATCGGCCTGACTGTAGCTCGTTCCATTGCGCGCCGATTGGGAGGTGATGTTGTGCTTGACACTGCCTATCAGTCTGCCGGAGGCGGTGCGCGTTTTGTTCTCTCGCTGCCTTTTGACAACGCAGAATGATTGTCTTCTGGCGTACCGGAACGCAGTAACGTAAGGAAAAACGCAAAGTTTTTCACAAATCGTTGGCCGATTGACAAAAAAGCACTACCTTTGCACGCGATTTAGTACTAAAGCACAATCATGGGAGATAGAATAAAGAAACTAAAGAAAATCAGAATACACCGCGAGGGCACAGAAGAACTGCTCTACACCCTTTTTGCCATCATTGGTGTCGGAGTCATTCTCTGGCGCTCATTCGATACCCCCATACCATTCATACTCTTCGTGGCCATCTTCGGCGTGGCGTGGCTGCTCATGCTCAATTTTTACCGCTGTCCCATACGCTATTTCAATGGCGATACCGACAAAACCGTTGTCGCTCCGGCCGACGGCAGGATTGTGGTTATCGAGGAGATGGAGGAGACAACGTATTTCCATGACCGGCGGTTGATGATCAGCATCTTCATGAGTCCGCTGAATGTTCATGCCAACTGGTTCCCCGTCGATGGACGTGTGAAGTTCGTGCAGCATCATGACGGCAACTATCACAAGGCCTGGCTGCCTAAAGCCAGCGAGGAGAACGAGCATGCCGACATCTTGATTGAGACGCCCGACGGCCAGGAGGTTCTGGTCAGGCAGATTGCAGGAGCCATGGCACGCCGCATCGTGACCTATGCCCGGGAGCATGAGGACTGCTATATTGACGAGCATCTGGGCTTCATCAAACTTGGATCGCGTGTCGATGTGTTCCTGCCCATCGGATCAGTGCCCTCCGTGAAGATGGGGCAGCCTACTACAGGCGACCAGACCGTCATTGCCCGCATGCCGTAGCGTGTCTTCCGGTCAATCCCGATATTGTATCTTTATTCCCCTTAAAATCTCAGCCAACGATCTTGAAGAAGCATATCCCCAACGCCATTACCTGCTGCAACCTGATGTCGGGTTGCATCGCTACCTACTTCGCCTTTGACGGGGTTTACCGCATGGCGTTGCTTTTCATTGTGATTGGCGCAGTGTTCGACTTTTTCGATGGTATGTCGGCCCGGCTCCTTCACGTCAGCTCGCCCATTGGCAAGGAGCTTGACTCGCTGGCAGACGATGTGACTTTTGGCGTGGCTCCTTCAAGCATCGTGTTCACGTTTCTGGCAGGTATGACCCCAGACTGGCCGTTGCTGCCTTACGTAGCTTTCCTGATTGCGGCCTTCTCGGCCTTGCGACTGGCCAAGTTTAATCTTGACGAACGGCAGGCCACCTCGTTTATCGGACTGCCCACCCCTGCAAATGCATTGTTCTGGGCCTCGCTCGTTCTATGGCTGCAGGGGCAGTATGCCGATGCTGGAGTCACTCAGCCTGACTGGTGGTTCTTTGTGGTGCTGGTACTGATACCAGTAAGCTGTTATCTGCTTATAGCCGAACTGCCGCTCTTTGCCTTGAAGTTCAAGCATTGGGGTTGGCAGGGCAACGAAGTGAAGTATTTGTTCCTTCTGTCATCGGTACTTATCCTTTTGGGTGCTTTTGCCATGGGGTTTGGAGCCCTTGGCATTGCAGCTGTCATTGCATGGTATGTGGCACTGGCGGCGTTCACCAGGAACCGGTAGACCACTCACCCTGAGTTCAGAAAGCCATTACTGCACTATAGCAACGAATATTGACAGAACTGATCTATGAAAATACTCCTTGGCATTCCCATTTTCATTTTGGCCTTGGCCGCACTCTTCTTCATGACGATGTGCTTCTACGCCTATCGCATCTACCGCAAGCTGACGCGTGGTTTGCGTGGCGAGTATACTGACGAGGAAGTGGAACGTTTTTCCAATAAATACTACCGGCAGAAAAATACGCATCATTTCAGTTCCGACTATTTCAAAAGTGCAGGCAGCTCCCACTCTAGCGCTGGCCAGCGTTCCGAGGAGTGGAACTTCGGCCAGTCAGAGCAGTCGGCTAATGACCGTCAGCGCACCACCACATCGTCAGGAGTCACTATTATTGATGATCGTGATCCGAATGTGGCTTCTCGCAAGATTTTTGACAACGACGAGGGCGAGTACGTTGACTTCAAGGAGGCATAGACACCTATTCTTTTATTTGACAGCAAGCGCCCGCATGGCATTGAATACAGCCAGGACGGTGACACCAACGTCGGCAAAGACCGCCATCCACATAGTGCTGAGTCCTATTGCCGCCAGGACTAGTACAGCCACTTTGATGCTAATGGCCAGCCAGATGTTCTGACGTGCTATGGCGATGGTTCGGCGTGCTATGCTGATGGCCAATGCCACATGCGAGGGATGGTCATCCATTAGTACCACGTCGGCC
>Ga0247611_10005038_pt1 | contig 17893 bp, 16 predicted proteins | sample 177DNAGHGhighgp2_FD_192422 | JGI IMG/M metagenome (GOLD analysis project Ga0247611, IMG submission 192422) | Sheep rumen microbial communities from Palmerston North, Manawatu-Wanganui, New Zealand - 1770 DNA GHGhigh gp2 | ecosystem: Host-associated > Mammals > Digestive system > Stomach > Rumen... | reverse complement strand
GCCTTTATCAAGTCCTCACAGACGTCTGCGTTGAGAAGCAGTCGGCGACAAGTGCGCATACCCATGTAAACCATCGCATCTTCACTTGTCAACCGCTTCTCCGAGGCTGCACGGAATATGTCGGTGCAGATCTGCTCCGTCATTTTCGTGACATCTTGCAGTCCAACATCAGTGTAGTCACCGATATTGGAGAGGAAGGTGCGGAAATGACGGTCTTCTGTTTCAAGGAAAGAAAGGAGTTCCTTTTGATTGGTGATGCCGTGTTCCTTGGTCGTGGCGAGGAAGTCACGATAAAGGGCAATCTTCTCACGCGCATTACCTTTATTAAAAAGAGGCTGCTTGTCTAAGGCGGCAAAGAAAGTGACGGCTTTCTTCTTGGTGGGGTCAAGCTCAGTGTCGCCTCTGTAGGGGGATGTGTGCATCTTGATATAGGCCACATCCGACAGGCTACAGTCTGAAGCCAGGCGAAGCAGTTCTATACGGACAGAGTCCGATGTGCCAAAGAAGGACATGGACAGAGAAGCATGGGCGTTGAAGGCAGGATCTTTCTTGATGTAGTTGTAAACGGTGTCTGAAAGTTCCTGCCAACGGCAGATGAAATCAGAAAGCTTCTCGGCATTAGCCTGATGTTCTTCAGCAATACTGTGATGAAAATCTCTGTATTGCTTCAGGGCATCAGCAGAATCCTTGAAATGATAATCAGACTTTCCAGCGCATGAGGTCATGCTTAGAATAAGACACAAAAAAAACAAGTGAAAGATTAAACTCATTTGAGTATTTTTTCTTTCACTTGTTTGACTTTTTTTCATCTGCCTTTTTGAGCCGTTCTTGTGCTGTGCAGAAATTGATGTGGAATGTAGGGTAAACCCCGTTTGCGGTCTTTCTTTCATGGGCGTATATGTTTGAATTGCGGTGCAAAGATACGAATAAAAATCATAAGTTGTGCCAGTCTGATTTAAACTTTATGGTATTTTATACATCATACTCTAAAAAGTATGATTATTTATTGATTATATGATTTAGCCTGTAACCGTGTATTTTATAAAAAAGTATAATAGTATGAATAGTATGATTTACAATCCAATAAATTTTCATACCTTTGCAGTTGAAATAAACAGAATAATGGTCATCCGACCATACTTGCAACAACCAACAACATATTGATTATGGCAAAGATAGGTTACATCATGGCAGCCGCCCACTATGACAAACTGGAGGAAGACCGTCAGTGGATGCAAGAGTACGGCTGTGTAAAGATCGTCGAAGAGAACGATGCCGACGAGAAGAGCCGTCCGCTGTGGAAACAGCTGATGATAGCCCTCGAACGAGGTGACGAACTCGTCATCAGCAAGTTCAGCAACGCCCTTCGTGGCGCACGGGAACTGGCAATGTTCCTGGAATTTTGCCGAGTGAAGGTCATAAGGGTCATAAGCGTACATGACCGCATAGATTCCAATAATGAACTGTTCCCAGAGACAAAGCCGTCGGACGTGCTGCTGATGATAGGTTCCCTGCCGGACGAAGCACTTGTCCTTCGCAAGGCATCCGAACACGTTTCCAAACTTCAGGAACGTATGATTGTTCAGCTGCCTCCTGTCTCTACGGCCAAGGAGAGACGCATGGACAGGGAAAAGACGGTTATCAATCTTTATGCAGCCGGGCATCCTATTGATGACATCTGGAAAGCCAGCGGTTTCCACAGTCGAAGCTCGGTATTCCGCATATTGAACAAATATGGTATTAAGTTGAACCGTGGCAAACATTCCGGCCCGATCAAAAAGAAAGGTGAAAGAAAGAATAGCCAAGACAAAAAAGTTGAAGACAATCAGTAAAAGAAGAAATGAACCTACTTGAAGCTATTACTGCACGTCATAGTGTACGGAAGTACCTTGACAAGGAAATTCCTGCCGACATCATTGCTGCTCTCCAGGATAAAATCACGGAGTGCAACAAGATTGGCAATCTAAACATTCAGCTGGTACAGAACGAGACGAAAGCATTCACAGGAATGCTGTCGTATGGTTCTTTCAGCGGAGTCAAGAACTATCTTGTGATGGTTGGTAAGAAGGCCAAAGACCTTGATGAGCGAGTGGGCTATTATGGAGAGCAAATCGTCCTTCTTTCCCAGACATTGGGACTCAACACCTGTTGGGTTGGACTCTCGTACCGCAAAGTTCCAGAAGCGTACAATGTCGGCAAAGACGAAAAACTTGTCTGTATGATTGCGCTTGGCTATGGAGAGACACTGGGTGTCCCTCACAAGATCAAGAGTGTGGAGGATGTCAGCAATGCCAGTGACATTACGCCATCGTGGTTCAAGAAGGGTGTTGAAGCTGCTTTGCTTGCTCCTACAGCCGTGAATCAGCAGAAGTTCTCGTTTGAGTATGTCGGCATAAACAACAATTGCCATCAGGTACGAGCTAAGAAGGGCATCTCCATTATTGGCTATACCCAGATGGACTTGGGCATTGCCAAGTACCATTTTGAGATTGGTGCTGGAACAGATAATTTTGAATGGGTATAAAAGATATATCAAACAGAAAAATGGATTTTATGAATGCATATTTTGACTTATTAATAGAAATTGGTACTACTGCAATACTTCCTCAGAAAGATTATTTGATTGAACATTCTTTGTTAGAAAGACGTTTTTTGCCTGAGGGTTGGGAGATGTTGAATAATAAAGATTTGATAAACCTCTTTAGAGGATTGGTTGTACTAGAAGAATACTGGTTTTCATCGGGAGAAAGAATTGGCTCTACAACAGACACAAAATTTGTTTATAGAGAAATTGTTAATCGTAAATTAGACAATGATTATTCGATTGGAAATTGGGCTTTCGTTTTTTCTTCAAATCCTTATGTGCCGCTTGATACTGGAAATAGGCATGGGGCACAAACTTTATATGAGTATCTAGAATGGCAATCAAGTTTTAATGATAGGATTGCCACAGAAAAGGTTGACGCAGATGAACGTCGAGAAGAGAAAAAGCGACTAAAAGCTGAAGTTCATTTAGAACGGCTTAAACGCAAAGAGATAAGAGATAAAGAGCTTGGATACAAGAAATAATTCAATGATTTGAGAGAGTCTTGAAAATCATTAATTGTGTTCTGATAAAACGGCCATATGAATTACATATTGGCCGTTTTGTTGTAGTATATGTGACAATTCCAAATATTTTGTATTAAAATGTGTTAATTATAAAATAATTGCCTGCAGAAGTTATTTAAGAATCAGATAAAGTTATTATATTTGCATTAAAAATTAATGCAGTCTATGGAAATAAAGAAGAATCTTAATAGAATCAAAGCAGTTTTGGCAGATGCTGGTCAAACTAACAAATGGCTCGCTGATCAACTGGGCAAAGATCCTGTTACCATTTCAAAGTGGTGCACAAATACCACACAACCAGATTTGCAAACGTTATCTAAGATAGCAGATTTGCTTGATGTTGACATTAGAGAGCTATTAATAAGCAAGACGAAATAATGATGGATATTTGTCTTGATTTGATGGGTTTATTCAAGTAGTATAATATGGCAATTCTTGAAAATAATCAAAAGATAAGTATATATACTGTTCAGGCTTTTTTAAAAGATGGACAGTATAATGAATCGTATAAGATTAAGGATGATAAGGATGAATCCTTCTTTCTTAAGATTTATGATTCTCAAAGAGTCCCTGAAAGAGTCCTCAGTTCCGACTCTATTATAACAGAGATTGGTTACTGTGAAAAAATGAATCACCCAAATGTGATTAGCTATGTGGAAAAAGGCGTATTTGTCAAAAATGAAAACAAATATCCTTATTTGGTCACCAAATATGTTAATGGTTGTCTCGTTGCTGATCCTCTTTTAAAAGGAAGAATTTTTCCTTTAGACATGACTTTAAACATTGCAAAATACGCTATAAAAGGTCTGGTACATATTCATTCTTTAGGATTGGTACATAATGATATAACCCCTCGTAATATCATTTATAATCCTAAAGATCTACCGTCAACAACAATCATTGATTTAGCACACGTATCTTCTCCTGGTAACGATGTGCATTCTTTTGAGACAACGGATTTAACAGATTTCTATAGAGCTCCAGAGACTTACGAGAATACATTTGACGAAAGGTCTGACGTGTTCTCAATAGCAGCTGTTGTTTATGCAATGCTTTTTGGAAAAGCACCTTGGTCAAATGAAAACAAGTCTGACTTGCCCATGAATATTGACAAGGTTAAAGAAACTATGTCAAACAGACTTTCTTTTTCTGGCTCTTTGGACAAATGCCCTTCTTGGCTTCAGTTAATATTAAAGACATGTCTTTCTTTTGACCCAAATAGAAGAATACAATCTGCCCAAGATTTATTGCAGGCATTAGAAAATGAAGAATGTCCAAGGATTGAAAGAGCACCCGTTAAAACATCGTATTCTCCTAATGGATTAAAAGAAAAACCAGCGACTTATGGCATTTCTCAAAAAGAAGGTAATGGCTTTGCCGATGTAGCTGGAATGGATGATGTTAAAGCGATGCTTCAGCAAAAAGTTTTGTTTTTGCTGAAAAATCCTGAAAAAGCACAAAAATATAAGCTTACGTTGCCTAATGGTATGCTCCTTTATGGACCTCCAGGTTGTGGAAAAACTTATTTTGCAGAGAAATTTGCTGAAGAAGCAGGCTTGAACTATATCTGTGTTAAGGGATCGGATATTGGCAGTTCATACATTCATGGCTCACAAAGTAAAATTGCTCAGTTGTTTTCAGAAGCAGAGCAAAAAGCACCTTCTGTTATTTGTTTTGACGAATTTGATGCAATGGTTCCCAAAAGAACATCTGCCGAAGCCAGTGCTTTGATGAATCCAGAAGTAAATGAATTTTTAAGTCAGATGAACAATTGTTCCCAAAGGGGGATTTTCGTTATTGGAACCACAAATCAAAAAGAACTAATTGATCCAGCTATATTAAGAACTGGTCGATTGGATATCCATGTCGAGGTTAGTGCTCCTGATAAAACTACAAGAAAGAAAATGTTTGATTTGTATCTAAAGGATAGACCATGCATTGGCGTAGATACAGAAGATTTAGCTGACAAAACTGACAACTATTCTTCAAGTGACATTTCTTTTATAGTAAATGATGCAGCACTCGTTGCAGCTTTTAAGGATTCCCCGATTGACCAAAATATGTTGTTGGATTCTATAAATAATCGTCCCTCATCGTTAGGTGTAAGCTCAAACAAAGCAGAGCGCAAAAGAATCGGTTTTACATAAATAATATTTGTACCTATGGAATTATCCGAAGGAACTGAAATAAAGTTGCTTAACGGCAAGGTTTGCACAATTGACAAAGAATTGGGCAGAGGTGGACAAGGTATTGTCTATCTCGTTGATTACTGTGGAGGGGATTATGCCTTAAAATGGTACACAAAAGATTATTCAAATGATTTTTATAATAATCTAAAAAATAATACTAACGCAGGGGCTCCTAGCAAGGCTTTTTTGTGGCCATTGGCTGTCACAGAAAAGCAGTTTGGAAGCTTCGGGTACATTATGCCTTTGCGTCCACGAGGATATAAGGAATTTGGTGAGTTTATGCTTGCAAAAACTCATTTTTCGAGTATGGCTGCAAACATTAATGCTGCTATCTGTATATGTGATGCTTTTCAGAAATTACATATCAGAGGTCTTAGTTATCAAGACATGAACGATGGAAATTTCTTCATCAACCCCCGAAATGGAGATGTTCTGATATGTGATAACGATAATGTTGCACCAGATAGAACAAACTTGGGTATTATAGGTAAGGCAGGTTATCTTGCTCCAGAAATTGTGGATCGAAAATCTATGCCTAATAGATATTCCGACTACTTTTCTATGGCAGTTATTTTATTTATTCTTTTTTATTATAACCGTCCATTTGAGGGTAAGAAATTCGCTTCATGTACTTGTATGACAGAAGAACTTGAAAAAAAATTATTCGGACATGAAGCTGTATTTATAATGGATCCAACAGATGATTCTAATCGTCCAGTAGAAGGTTTACATACGAACGTTTTACGTCGTTGGGGTCTATTCCCAAAATCTATAGAATCTCTATTTGTTCAAGCTTTCAGTAAACAAGCCATTTTGTTTCCTGAGAAGAGAATTATAGACCGAGAATGGATGACAAAAATGATACAATTGCGTTCAATGCTTTGTCATTGTCCACATTGCAATGAAGAAACTTTTTTAGAGCCAGATGTTAATTCTCAAAAGTGTATTGATTGTGAAAACACAATTCAAAAACCTATGGTTCTGAAAGTAGATCAATATAGGATTCCATTGTTTGAGGGGCAAAGGATTTACAACATTCAACTCCCTATTGATGGTTCTTTGAATGCCGTTGTTGGAGAAGTAGTTAAAAACTCAGTTACTGGAAAACTGGGTATCAAAAATTACTCTTCATTCACATGGCAAGCTATTGATCCTATAGGTACAGCACATAATGTTTCCCCCGAATCCGGGATGCCTATAAAAAATGAAATGAAGATTAAATTCAAAATGGGTATTAATGGTTTAATAGTTAAATAAATATGGGAAAACTTAACGCACCTGTTGATAAACTTCCGAGAAAGACTCTAACGGTGTTTTTCTTGATTGACACCTCTGGTAGTATGGCTGGAGGAAAGATTTCTAGTCTTAACGTAGCGATAAGAGATACTCTTCCTATGTTAGAACAAATTTCGTCAGAAAATACAGATACAGAAATTAAAATAGCAGCCCTTCAATTTGCTAGCGGCTGCGATTGGATGTATCCTCGTCCTCTTCCTGTAGAAGATTTTGAATGGAATGATCTTGAAGCAACTGGCTTAACAAGTCTTGGAGCTGCATACCAAGAATTGCAAAAAAAATTGTCACAAACATCTGGGTTCATGCAGGAAGCCAATGCGTCTTGTGCACCTGTTATGATATTGTTCTCTGATGGTGTCCCTACAGACGATGCAAAACATGGTCTTGATCATCTTAAGGAAAACAATTGGTATAAAGCTGCAATTAAAATAGCCGTCGCCATCGGTGATGATACTAATAAGGATGTTCTCAAAGAGTTTGCTAATAATAATGGCGAAGCTGTATTGACTGTACACAACATCAATGATTTGAAGAAGATGATTTATTTGGTTTCTGTTACAGCCTCACAGGTTGCTTCTAAAGGCGTGTCAATTGGTCTTGATGCCCCAGAATCACGCCAAGAAGAAGTAATGCAGGACATCAAAAAAGCGATAAAGAAAGATTCGTCATTAACAAAAGTCGATGTTGGAGCAGATGTGGAAGATAATAAGGGCTCTGATGATTGGACTAACTGGTAATAATTTTAGCGTGCGAACAGTATTTAATAAATCTGTAAGAGGTGCAAGTCATATTGCCTCTGAAAAGCCTTGTCAAGACTATTCCATATCCTATGATGAATGTGGAATAACTATTGCTGTGGTTTGTGATGGGCATGGAGGCAATACCTATTTCAGGAGCGATATAGGAGCCAAAATTGCTGCAGAAATCACGCTTGATCAGCTAAGAGGTTTTGCCCAAAGCATACCTTCTGAGATGTTTTTAAATAAAGAATTCTCAATTACAGCAAAACCTAAACGTAATCCATTCATTGATTCAGATGGTAAGAGGGTTCGATTTGAAGACTTAAATGAAACTCAGCAACGCTATGCTTTACAGGCAAAGGCATATATTAAGTCTGAAGAGTTATGCAAAGAACAGCAAGTGTGCATAGAGGAACTACTTAACAATATCTATACAGAATGGTGCCACCAGATTCGAACAGATGAGAAAGCGCATCCTTTCAATAAAAGAGAAAAGGAGGTACTTCATGGTTTAGGTATAGAAAAGGCATATGGTTGCACATTATTGGCTTTCCTTAAAACAAAAGACTATTGGCTTTCGTTTCATATTGGGGACGGAACTATACTGTCTTGTGATAAGCAACTCTCATGGGAAAAGATTGTGCCAGAAGACTGCACATGTTTTTTAAATTACACCACATCATTATGCGATAATAATCCTCTTCCAGAGTTTAGATATGCATTTAATGGAAAAGGTAGTTTTCCTATTGCGGTGATGCTCTGTTCCGATGGCGTTGACGGCTCTTTAAGAACAATCGAAAATCTACAAGACTTTTACGAACAGATAATAGGTTTATTCCTTGATGGTGACAATATCGAAAATGAGTTAGGTAGTTATTTCCCAACTCTTAGTGAGACTGGTAATAAAGATGATATTTCAATTGCAGGATATATTGATTTAGAATCTATGGAACTAGGTAGTCTACGTAGAATAATTGAACTTAAGAGAAAGAATCGTGAAGTTCAAAATGAGTATAGGTCTCGTAAATCCGAAATCTCATCTATAAGCGATAAAATTGATAATCTTAAAATCAAGTACGACAGATTGAAAGATCTTCGTTTTGACAAACAGACTGAATTAGAAGAATTAAAACAGGGAGTAGAGCGAAAAGAGCAAGAATTGACTGATATAAATAAGTCTGTAAGCTCAATTAAAGATGAAATTGAAAATCTCCGAATGATTCTGAATGAAAAAAACAAAGAATTGGAGGATTGGAAATTTACAATCAAGAATGAGATGGCTGAGACCGAAGCAGAATTAAAGAATACAAATAACACTGATGAAGCAACTTCTTCATTTGATTATATTAACTGGTAAAATATTGTAACAATGGCAAAAGCAATTGGTATTGATTTGGGCACGACCAACTCTGTCGTAGCTTTCAAAGATGTCACTGTCAGGACAATCCAGACAGGCGCAAACAATGAAGATCTGTGTCGTTCATGCGTCGCAATGGACAAGAATGGAAACTTCATTGTAGGTAATTCTGTGTATAATGCATGGAAACGTCATGCTCCTAATATCGTTGTTTCTGCAAAGAGACTAATGGGTGCAGCAATTAACGATGCAAATGTCCAAAAGATGAAAGGAGATAAACATTCGTATCCTTTTGGCATCCAAAAGTTATCTAGTGGAACAGAAGATGCTGTGGCTATCCTTCTTCATGGTAAGGAGTACACACCCGAACAGATAAGTGCAGAGATTCTTCGTTCTCTGAAAAATGATGCAAGTACCAAGCTTGGTGATGTTGAATACGCAGTTATTACTGTACCTGCATATTTCAACGAGAAGCAAAAATCTGCGACCAAAAAGGCTGCAAAAATGGCAGGGCTAAAAGTCCTTCAATTACTTGCAGAACCAACAGCAGCTGCTCTTTCTTATGGCTTTGACAATTTAAAGCCTGATGAGGATAAAACTCTTCTTATTTATGATTTTGGTGGTGGTACATTTGACTTATCTATACTTACTGCCGCAGGTGGACAATTTGTCGAAACCGGAGCTGGCGGTGATAGATGGCTCGGTGGTGATGACATTGATGTTATCCTTTCTGACTATGTAAAGGAACAGATAGAGGCTAATAATAACATAAATTTGCAGGATCTTCTTAGCCAAAAGACAGAGAAGGAAGTGAAGGAGTTTACTGCGGGGTTAAAGTCTGATGTAGAAAATGCTAAGAAAACGTTAAGTCAAAGCACCTCTGCAACAATCTTTATAAGCCAGTATCTTGAAGATGAAGATGAAGAGCCAATCGATGATATTGTCGTTTCAAGAGATACGTTTGAGTCTCTCATTCGCCCTTTAATACAAAGAACTATAGATCTTGTTGAAGAGCTTTTAGTCAAAACAAGCATTTCTGCAGATGATATTTCAAACATTCTGTTGGTCGGTGGTTCTTCTTGTATTCCACTTGTTAAGAGAATGCTTGTGGAGAAGTATGGTGAGGAAAAGGTTCTTTCGTCAGAGAAACCAATGTTGGCAATTGCTCATGGTGCTGCAATACTTGCGGCATCTATAGATACTTCAAAGTGGAAGGATGATGATGACGATGACTTTGACGAAAATGAAGCACCATCAGATGGTCCTATCGTATATACAGCAAAGCACAATTATCTTATACAGGTCCAGAAAGAAGGGAAGAAGGAACTGGAACCAATAATTGCAGATCAGACACCACTTCCATACTCTATTAATCGTCAATTTAGCACGACTGTGAATGGTCAAAAGATAGTTGAAGTTCGCTTGTTTAGTGATGCCGAGGATGGAACCTATGACAAACTTGCTTCAGGATTCTTTACTATTAGTGAGAATCTTCGTTCAGGAAGTAAATTGAATTTCACCTTCAATCTTGATGAAGATGAGACTCTTCGTGTAAAAGTTAAGGTGGTTGAAACAGGCAAGACTGCTCAGGTTGTACTAGGTCGAGGTAATAAAGACTCTAGTTGTCTTAGTGAGATATCCAGCTCAATTGAAGACATTATGAGTGACTCTGCGATTTCAGACAATAACAAATTGACATTTATATCCAAAATACAATCTGTTATTGACACCATCGAAAAGAGTAAATTAAAGTCTGATGATGATAAATGGCTTAATCTTGAACAGCAGGTTAAAACGGCAAGACAGTTAGCTTCAGAGAAAGAGCCTTCAACTTTGGGTGTGAATATGGCAACTATTCTCGTTCAGCAGTTCGGCTCTTTCCTTGATCCTGCTGATTATAATGAGATGTCAAGTAAACTTAAACTATATAATTCTTCTAATGATAAATTCCAAAAGGAGTCAATTAATGAAGAATTGCAAGATATTGCTAATCAATATCCACTTCTGTTGAATATTTTCCTTTACAAGATTGTAGCTAATAAAGCCAGTGTACCACAAGACGCGGCCCGTGCAAATTGTGCGTATGACGAAATGATGCAAGCTTTGAGAACTGGAGATGTTCCTGCAATTAGACGTATCCAGGGCGAAAACGAAGATCTGTTTGAGAAATATTTGAAAGACGCAGGTATTGACTGGGGAACTGGAATTGGATAAAATGGATACGAATAAATGTCCTGTATGCGGGAATCCAGGTATTCCTAATTACTTAAATGAAGCGGTAGTATGTCCACATTGTGGAAGTGATTTGAAAATTTACCGTAAGGTTTCTGAACTTGTTGAAGTTCAGACCCAAGCAACGGATGGAACAAAGAAGTACAAGATACTTTCCGTAGTCCTTCCATTGATTGCTATTGCGGCAACTGCAACAGTATGTCTTTTATCTAATCCAAAACAACAAGAGACTTACTATACTCAATATATTGAAAGTAAGAAACTTGTAGATCAACTGAAAGATTCTGTATCTGTGCTTAATGCGCAGATACAGAAAAACACCTCTGTTCCAGGTGATTATGTTGATTATGTTGTTGTTAAGAATGACAGTCCGTGGGGTATTGTATATAAACTCTATGGTAGTCGCTCTGATTGGGAAAAAGTAGCTCAAACTATAGCAGAGGACAATGGCATTTGGGACGATGCTCGTAAGAAGTGGAAGGAAATACATCCAGGCCAAGTCATAAGAATAAAAAAATAAATTGATAATATTCGGAGATGGGACTTATTTCATATATAAAAGAACACTATTATAATAGCAGACTTAATAAGGCTGACCGACTTTTAAGTGAAGGAAATGCCTTAGAAGCAGAGCAAATTTATAATGATATTCTTGACAAACAACCTCTGGCAGCAAGTAGATTGACAGAGTATTATTATACTACAGCTCAGAAATCTAATGTTAGTAATGTACTAGATCTTTTCAAGAATGCTATTGGCCTTGAAAAGAAGGCGAGTTGTGTCTATGATATAGATGAATATGACAAGTCTCTCGCCAAATTCAATGATTTTGTGGTTACTAAAGCAAAATCATTGTTTTCTAATGGTTCTTATTACGACTCATATAGACTTCTTTCAGTTGTTAACAGCACCAAGTTCAAGTCCGACAATACTTTGAATCTGTGTTGCGAAGCGAATGTAAACCAATTGTATAGAGGCTTTAAGTCTGTAAAAATAACCGATCCATCTTTTAGAGAAGGCCTAAAAGAATTGTCAAAAGAATGGGTGCGAGGTAAGGGGCTTCAGAGCTTGGTTAAATTAACTCAATCCTTATGTAAGGAATTGGAGACGGCCAGCCATTATTACATCGCTAATTCAGTTCTTGATATTACAAAGATTAGCGGTTATCAAACAGAATGTTTAGACAATGCTGTTCAGATAGTTGCAAGAAAAGATGTCGATGTTTCCCCTGTTCAGCAAAAGGAAATTGTTTCGAAGTACGGCAAGGACATTATTCTCCGTAAAGGACTTACTGCATCTGAATCCTCAATCATCTTTAAGAATTGCTGGGATGTTTCCAAGGATGTCAAGGTTATTCTTGATGTTTTGAATAGTGTTGTTGATAAAGAAACGAAAGATGGTTTTATTGATTGTGTGTTTAATAACCACAAATCATTCTTGTCCGACAAGAAATTGTTTGATGGTTTCTCACAATGGATAAATAAGGATTCGGATAATGCCAGGGTTTTATCGATTTTTGAGAAATTACATACTCTTGGGTATGATGTAGAGGAACTATATACCAACAAACTTTCAGGATGGCTAAACAAATTATCTATCGATGAACAGGTAAATCTGTTGGATCATGCTCAGTCTCTTTATCCCAATTCTTCAACATTTATTGCACTAAAGTTAGAATGCGCCAAAGTATTTGAGTCAAAGAAAGAGAATGATAAGGCTATCAAGGTTGCTGACTCTATTACAAAAAAATGTAAGGAAGCTTATATAGTTATAGCAAAAGCATTATGCAACAAGGCTGATAGTGAATCGGAATTAGATAAAAAAGAGACGTTATTCCGCAAAGCAGAAGACGCAACAGCTAAGGTGTCAAACACTCAATCTCGTGTTGTTGATAATAGAATCAACAAAGCCTTGTTATCGGTTGCAGAAGGTTTCTATTCCAATAACGAAACAGAAAAAGCCTATGCGTTGCTTTCCCGACTGGCTAAGAAAGGTTTTGGAGAATCCGTAGTCTGCATTACTAAACTTAAATTGAGCGAGATTAAAGCTGTTAAGAGTTGTGAAGACAAACTTCATGCGATAAAAAATGCTATAGACTTCATTTCTGGTTTCAAGTATGATGCCATTCTTCAATGTGCAGAATACCAGATGCTGTGGAATGAGAAATCTAATGCCACGTTAGAATTATGTAAAGAAAAGGATAATACACAAGCCGTAGATGTCCTTGAACAATTTGTAAACGAAGTTAAGGCGGAAGGTTTTGAAGTGTCTGTCAATAAACAATTGATAAAATCCGTTATTGCAGAGACGATAAAACGTAAATATCTTATTGCAAGAGATTTGGAATTGTCCAAGCATTTCGATGAAGCGTCTGTTGTATACAAAAACATCAATAGTTTAGAGGCAAAAAGAACGCCAACTCTTTCTGCGTTAAGATTTATCTTATGCAAATTGAAATTGCAAAATTATCAGGATATAATCGAACATAAGGATAGAATTTATACGCTTCTTCGTAACGCTGCAGATGCGTTTAAATCAGAAAAAGAAGATATTGCATATCGATTTGCTCTTGTACTTCTCAAATCTGGAGAGGACAAGGAAGCATTGGCTGTGCTTAATGATTTCCTTCCATCTGAAGAACACCTTAAGAAAGCGTGCCAACAGGGAGATATGATAAAGGCTCAGGCAAAATTGGAGGATTTCAATAATAAACTTGAAGCTGTAAAAAATAGAACCCTTTCTTCTGATGATGCTATTTATTTTATAAATCATATGCTTGAGTACGCAGAAATTATAAAGCCGATTCTCAACATATCTCGTCCGACACTTTCAAAATACAGGAATAAACTTAAGAATTATGCAATTTTCAAACTCTTTGATGAAGAACGCTACAATTTAGCATTTGAAAAAATGCTTAAAGAGCACTCTGACTATTTGGGAGATTTATCTGCATTAAGGAATATTGCACTATTATGTCTTAATATGGCTGAGTCAAAGCAAATAACTCAATCAAACTACAAAGATGTTATTTCAGTATGGCTGACAGCTATATATCAAGAGATGTTGTTTGTTAAATCTTTGGACTATACAAGTTGGGATGACCAATTTACATTCTCCCTCTATGATGCATATGGGCATTTTAATGAAGACACACATGCAGATCTTCCAGACAATGTCACTTTTGATGATTTTGAAGAAAGGAATGTTGTATCAATTAAAGAAGTACAGCGTAGTCTTTTGGATAGATTCGAAGCTGCTATAAGTGACAACCAAGATTATCATAATTTCTTCTCTTATCAAAAAGATGCAATGGATGCATTCATCGCACTAAATTTGGATGAAAAATGTAGAATAGTGGCTCCATATTTAGTTAAAGCGAATGAAGATGTTTTTAATGGTATTAATAGTGCACTTGAACAAGACAGAGAGCGAGAATATGATAATTGGGAAGATGTGTTGTCTGTGGGTGCAATATATCAAATGCCTCAGTCTATATACAATGATTATCGTAATGCTAAGTCGAATTATGACGCTTGCATAGATAACCTGGAGTCATTTAATTCTTCTAGAGTTAACACGACTTTCCAAAGTACCAAAATAGCTGGAATTAAGAAATTTAGGAAATTGTATACAGCTCTCATTTCTAGTGCTAATAGCAAGGTTTCTGCATTATCGGCGAATAACAAGACAGAGTTCAAGGCGAATTTCAATTTCTATCTTGTTGTTTGTAAGTCAATAAATGATAGAACTTTGGCTTTCAATTTTTCTAATTTTATTATGTCATTCGTTGTTGGACAAGTGAATAACAAGAAGATGAAATTGTCGGAAGCAGCAGATTATATTCTTTCTGCTTACACGTTAGATCCAACAAATACCAGAGTTAAAGAAAATCTTAAAACTTTGTTCGAAATGCTCTGTCGGGAAACAACGACTGATAGCGTTACTGCCGTTAATGGTATTCTTTCAAAAGTTAAGTCTTGTGACTCTTCATTCTACAATTCTCTTAACAACGAATACCAGGAAGCGAAAGTTGGTAAGGATCTTCATGCTATTGTAGAAAAATTCAAAGCTGGCACTTTGTCAAAGTTGGACGCACTTAAAAAAGTTTATGGTATGTATGAATCATATCCAGAAGATGAAGGGGTTTGTATTTGCTTAGCTCAATTTGCCCAAGTGTGCATTATGGAATATATTGTAGGTAATAATTACAACTCATCTACAGTAAAAAACATACTGAATAAAATTTTAAACAACAAAAGTTCGCAGTTTAGAAAGCAATCATCAGTGTTTAGGCAGGCATACAATGATATATGGAATCAATTGCCTGCCGATACTCAATTGTTGTTAAGTGATAGTTCCATATCCGACTTGCTGGGACAATCTCTCAATGAAAATGGACGTGCATTAAAATCCGGTTTGGACTACATGAAACAGTTGGGAGGTTTTTCTGGTAATTCCTCACCGCTCAGTGGCTTAAGTGGATTGAGTGGCTTAGGACGTAGAAGATATTAACAAATTTAAATCGCAGCAAGATGAAGAATCCATATATAATACTTGATGTGCCTCAGGATGCAAACAATGCACAAATCCTGAAAGGAATGACTGTAGCAATGCGAAAGCGTGAATATCCAAATACGGAGATAGCCCAAGCAAGAGCTCAGTTGAGCAAGCCGGTAACAAGATTGGCGGCGGATTTTACATTTCCGATTTTTGAGCCTTTCGATGATATGAAGCCTTTGGTGGCAACATTGCAACCAGAAATAATAGATATTAATTCAATTGATTCAGAAACTCATAATTCACTTTAGTATGGATAAAGTTATAATTCAAACAGAGGTGTTTCAAGAGATCACGCAGTTGAAGCAAGATTATCTCAAACTAAGAAACAAGAATGAAGAAGATACTCTCGCTCATGAACGACAAATAGATTCTCTTATTAATGAAGTAATTCAGATAATTGATGCATACGAAAAATCTGAAAATAAAGTCAAGGAGAGCGGTTTGTTAGAAGACGAGAATGCTCAGAAAGCAGTCAAGAGAATGCTTCAACCCAAAAAAGTTGCTCTTGCGCTTTTAGCTAAATATGATGTATCCCAAATTGACCTTGACGGAAAATTAGTAGATGACAATATATGTACAGTCGTAGATACAGAGCCAGATCCTGATAAAGAAGATGGTTTTGTCATTTCTATTGAGAAGAATGGTTATTTGCGAGGTGACAGATTAATTCGTAGGGCTGAAGTTATAGTAGTGAGGAATTGAGTTGCTTATTTTAATGGTCCGATATAAATGATATTACACTCATGTGTTACTATTTATGAGGATTAAAAATACAAGCATATGGCAAAAAGAACAAATACTGGAATACCAGGACTTAGTTTCTCTTTGAAAAGAGCCTTGGGTATAACTCAGGCAAAACGTGATTTTACCAATTCAACAGGAATTCCGACAACAAAAGTTGGTATTGAAAGAAAAATAGGTTCAACAATAATAAAAGTTTTGTTTGGGAAAAAATAATCATTTTTGTCTGGTTAATGTGGAAGAAATAACGATATGGGGTCTATAAGGCACTATAATTTATAATCGAAACAGAAAAAATCTTAAATGACTTAGTTCTATGTCTTCGTTTAGAAATATAAAGATAACATGCCCGGACTGCAATACAGAAGGAACGTATACTGTATGGGATTCTGTTAATGTAGATTTGGATCCAAAGCTGAAATCAAAAGTTATGGATGGTTCCCTTTTTACGTGGGTCTGTCCAAATTGTAAAAAGAACTTTAATGCTCCATATTCTTTCCTGTATCATGATATGACTCATAATTTTATGGTTCAATTTGATGCATCAAGAAGTCATATAATACCATTCGCGGAATATCTAAGAGTATTAGAAAATGGTCTTGATATGAATGCAATTGCTGCCATAGCTGAGAAGTTTCGTGACGACAATCCCCATATGAACATCCTTTTCGATAGTATGACAACCGATAAGGAACTTCTTTTTTCTGTGCTTGAGATGGCAGATGAAATTTGGAAATTCACTGAGCGGAAATATGTTATCTCATATGATGAATACATACATTTTTGTGAGAAGATAAAATAAGAAGGTATGGAATGAAGATTATCTTCCTTGATTTCGACGGTGTGATGGACACGGCATATTATGATCACATCCTTAGCAGAGATGGACTTCCAGGAAACGATTCTTTTGGAACTGTATTTGACCCTAATTGTGTTCGGAATCTGGCAGAGATAATTGAAAAGACTGGTGCGGATATTGTTGTTTCATCTTCTTGGAAATACTTTATGTCCTACAAAGATTTTCTTGATATGTGGGAATATAGGGGCTTGCCGGGTTTTGTGACTGATGTAACGCCGACACCAGATGTAAGAAGGAATCGTGGAGATGAAATTGATGCCTGGTTGAACGAATGCGATGTCGAATGTCAATATGTTATCATAGATGACCTTGATGGTAGTAATTTCAATGAGCATCAACTTCCAAGATTACTTGTTGTCAATCCCTTCAATGGACTTGACGAAGAAATTGCGGAAAGAGCGATAGCAATACTAAATCAGGAAGGATAGCCATGACAGCAAGACAAATAACAGCAGCAAATGCTGATGAAAAGGAAAAACAGCTCTATGAAACGGCATTTCCTGAAGACGAACAAATCCCATGGAAAGACCTGATGCGCCTGATTGAGGAAATGCCGTTGGATTTCACCGCATACTACGATGGCGAAGACTTCATAGGCTTCACCATCGTTTATCCGCGCAAGCAGTTTAACTGGTACTGGTACTTTGCCGTGCTAGAGGAACTACGGGGCAAAGGCTATGGCCAGCAGATACTGACTCAGCTGATTGAAAGGTATAAAGGTCAGACTTGTGTCCTGGACATGGAAAGTCCTACGCAAGTCTGTGAGAACATCGAGCAACGCCGTCGTCGCCATGCTTTCTACCTGCGT
>Ga0247611_10005037_pt1 | contig 17901 bp, 13 predicted proteins | sample 177DNAGHGhighgp2_FD_192422 | JGI IMG/M metagenome (GOLD analysis project Ga0247611, IMG submission 192422) | Sheep rumen microbial communities from Palmerston North, Manawatu-Wanganui, New Zealand - 1770 DNA GHGhigh gp2 | ecosystem: Host-associated > Mammals > Digestive system > Stomach > Rumen... | reverse complement strand
AACAATGTGAATCGCAGTGTATCCATCTCAAGATGGGTCATCCGGCAGTTGCTATCGGTTACCTCGAGCGTTTCTGCGCAGATTTTGCCAACAGCCAAGAGAAAAAAGTCGAAAATAAAAAGCCGACCGGCGCTAAAATTGCGGTGGTTGGTTCCGGCCCTGCAGGTCTGACCTTTGCCGGAGATGCCGCTAAGTACGGCTACGAGGTACATGTCTTCGAAGCCCTGCACGAGATAGGCGGTGTACTCAAATACGGTATTCCGGAGTTCCGTCTCCCGAACCGCATCGTGGACATCGAGATAGACGGTCTGCGTGCACTCGGCGTGCAGTTCCATACCGACACGATCATCGGTAAGACCATCTCGATCAAAGAACTCGAAGAGCAAGGTTTCAAAGGTATCTTCGTGGGTTCTGGAGCAGGTCTGCCGCGCTTCATGAACATCCCGGGTGAGAACCTCAACGGTGTCATGTCCTCCAACGAGTACCTGACTCGCGTCAACCTCATGGACGCTTCGAACCCTGCAACCGACACCCCGCTACTCTACGGCAAGAACGTAGCGATCATCGGCGGTGGTAATACCGCTATGGACGCTGTGCGTACCGCCAAACGTCTGGGTGCAGAACGCGCGATGATCATCTACCGCCGTTCCGAAGAGGAGATGCCCGCGCGTATCGAAGAGGTACATCACGCCAAACAAGAAGGCATCGAGTTCATGACGCTCCATAATCCGCTTGAGTACCATGCGGATGAGAACGGTCGCGTTTGCGAAGCTGTACTCCAAGTCATGGAACTCGGCGAACCCGACGAATCCGGTCGTCGCAGTCCGGTGCCCGTTGAAGGCAAGACTGTCACGATCCCTGTGGACCTTGTCATCGTCGCCGTAGGCGTTAGCCCGAACCCGCTGATTCCGTCGTCCGTAGAAGGCCTCGAGATCGGAAAGAAAGGTACGATCGTCGTAAACGAAGGTATGCAATCCAACCTGCCGATGATCTTCGCCGGAGGCGATATCGTTCGCGGAGGTGCTACCGTTATTCTCGCTATGTCGGACGGCCGTAAAGCCGCAGCTGCCATGCATGAGTATCTGAGCAAGTGAGTATCTTTGCTTCCATATTGCTCTCTATCAATTTCCTGTTGACCCATCCGATCACAGGACAAGCCAACATGTCTGTCTATGTGCAAAACATGCAGACAGGCGAAGTGATAGATAGTTACCGTGCAGATCACGTAGTGCCGCCGGCGTCGGTTATGAAGTTACTGACGACCGGCGCGGCACTCGAGATACTCGGCCCCGGATACCGTTTTCCGACTGTCCTCGAATATACAGGTACCATCGAGAACGGTGTCTTACACGGCAACCTCTATATCCACGGCAGTTGTGACCCCTCTTTGGGATGGAAAGGCCGCACGGGTTTTCTCGACCAATGGCTCAAAGCCGTTCAGAAAGCAGGCATCACCACCATTGACGGCGGCATCATCGCCGACATGACGATGTTAGACGGCGAGGCGCAGAACCCCAACTGGCTATGCGAGGACGCCGGTAACTACTATGCCCCGGGCATCTTTGCCCTTAACTACTACGGCAATACGATGAATATTGTGCTCCAGAGCGGCGAACCCGGTACAGTTGCCAAGGTCGTCAAGACCGAACCCTACGTGGAGGATGTTTATTTCATCAACCGTATCCGCTGCGACAAAATCACCTACGACGGAGCTTTTGTGAGTGGACTACCCTACAGCCGCGAACGGTACCTCACCGGTGCCGTACCCTCTAACCTCGGTACGTTCGGTGTCAAAGGCGACCTGCCGAATCCCGGACTGCTGTTAGCCCGCCATTTCACGAATCGGCTGCGCGAAGCGGGTATCACCATCAAACACGATGCCAATTATATAGCGGACTACAACCCGCTTGTACCGCCCCGCACGGAACTATACATCCATTATTCCGAACCGCTGTCGGAAATCATCAAGGAAACGAACGTCAATAGTAACAACCTCTACGCCGAGGCGCTGTTCCGTTATTTAGGCACACGCTATACCCTACCCGGCACGATTCATAACAGCCAGGATCTCCTTCGGGATTTTTGGCGTCGGAGAGGAGTGACCGTTCAAAACGCCATCATCAAAGACGGCTGTGGTCTCGCACCGCAAGATGCCGTGAGTGCGAAAGCCTTCGTACAACTGCTGTCCTTCATGGCACGCAGTAACAACAAAGAGGCCTGGATTAACTCGCTTCCTATCAGCGGACAAAGCGGCACGCTCAAGAGCCTGTGCCCAAAGACCGAACTCGAAGGTCGTATTCATGCCAAAAGCGGAACGATTGCGGGCACCAAGAACTTCGCCGGCTACATCGATATGCCCAACGGAGAGACTTGGGTCTTCGCGATCCTCATCAACTCCGCCCCTGGCAAAGCACGTAATATACAAACTGTGATCCAACAATACCTATTAGATGTATATCGCCAACACCAATAGTACGAACACCTTGCTTAAGCAATTGGCCGCCGAAGGCAATCCGCCGGAGTTTATCTATGCCGGATACCAAACAGCCGGTCGTGGACAAACAGGCAACGGATGGGAAAGTGAGGCAAACAAGAACCTGTTATGTTCCATCCTACTTCCCCCGGACAAGAACCTCCACTTCCTCAACATAGCGGTTGGTGTGGCCATGATTCGGATAATAGGCGAAGATTTTACGATCAAATGGCCGAATGACATTTATTACAGGGATAAGAAAGTAGCAGGCATATTGGTCGAAAACGCCATTATAGGCAATGAGATACGCTATTCGATAGCAGGCATCGGATTGAATGTCAACCAGACAACATTTGTTTCAGACGCGCCGAATCCTATATCGCTTAAGCAGATTCGCGGGCAAGAATACGATATCGAACGTTTGATGAACCAACTGCTCGAAGCAGTACATAGCGTACTCAGCGAACCCGAACAGGATGTATGGGCGTACTATAAGTCGCATCTCTATCGCCGAGAAGGATTCTGGCCGTTCGAAGATAAAAAGGGAAGGTTTGAAGCGGCGATACAAGATGTCCTGCCTACCGGAGAAATAGTCCTGCGCGACACCAACGGTCAAATCCGTCAATACGAATTTAAACAAATAAAATATATTTTATGAAATCTATCATTATCACCGGCGGAGCCGGGTTTATCGGAAGTCATGTAGTGCGCTTGTTTGTTAACAAGTACCCCGATTACCGTATCATCAACGTGGATAAGTTGACCTACGCAGGTAATCTGGCAAACCTCAAGGATATCGAGGACAAACCCAACTACCGTTTCGTACGTGCAGACATCTGCGACTTCGATACGATCTTTGCGCTTATGCAAGAGGAGCACGTCACCGGCGTGATCCATCTCGCTGCCGAGAGCCACGTAGATCGTTCGATCAAAGATCCCTTCACGTTTGCCCGCACAAACGTTATGGGTACACTCTCTATGCTCCAAGCTGCCAAACTCTACTGGGAATCCCTGCCGGAAAAATGGGAAGGCAAGCGTTTCTATCATATCTCGACCGATGAGGTATATGGCGCATTACAACTCACCCATCCCGAAGGCATCGAGCCGCCGTTCACGACGACCGCTTCCTCTGCGGAGCATCATCTTGCGTACGGTGAGGATTTCTTCTACGAGACCACCAAATACAATCCGCATTCGCCCTATTCTGCTTCGAAAGCATCGTCCGATCACTTCGTGCGTGCTTTCCATGACACCTACGGCATGCCGACCATCGTGACGAACTGTTCGAACAATTACGGTCCCTACCAGTTCCCCGAGAAACTGATTCCGCTCTTCATCAATAATATCCGTCATCGCAAACCGCTGCCTGTTTATGGCAAGGGCGAGAACGTACGCGATTGGCTCTATGTCGTAGATCACGCACGTGCGATCGACATGATCTTCCACAACGGTAAGATTGCAGAGACCTATAACATCGGTGGATTCAACGAGTGGAAGAACATCGACATCATCAAGACCATCATCAAGACCGTCGACAAACTGCTTGGTCGTCCCGAAGGTGCAGACCTCGATCTGATCACCTACGTCACCGACCGTGCCGGACACGATATGCGCTATGCAATCGACTCGACCAAACTGCAACGCGAGTTAGGCTGGGAGCCCAGCCTCCAGTTCGAAGAAGGCATCGAGAAAACTGTTCGCTGGTACCTCGATAACCAAGAATGGCTCGACAATATCACATCAGGTGACTACGAGAAGTACTACGAAGAGATGTATGCTCACCGTGACCGGGATACACGCGCGTAGCCTCCGGTAAATGAAAGAGTTTATCCAACGAGTCCATCAGTTGGTAGAAATCACCTCCCGGCAGGTCCGTGCGACCGTAGCCCATATGGAATAAGGTGTCTCCCGAAAGGAGCACCTTTTCTTCTTCCCAATACAAGCAAACCGAACCCGGTGTATGTCCGGGAGTATGAATAACGGTAAAAGGGAAAGGTCGATTCGTTAGCGCTTCCATCGGGAAAGGCTTTGCTTGCGCACGAATGCCAAAGAAATCATATTGTTGCTGCATGGCTTTCGCCAGCGGAAAATCAGCGTCATGCATGAGTACCGGTAACGACCATTGCTCACAAGCCCACGGTGCGCCCCACAAATGATCCAAATGACCATGCGTGGCAATAATTGCTTGCAGGGTATAATCTTTCAAGTAAGAGCCCAACTCTTGCTGTTCAAAAGCATACAGGCACGCCGGATCCACCAATAAAGCCTTGCCTTGCTCATCCGAAACAACATAAGTATTCGTGGCAAAAGGACCAAATGTAAAAGATTTTATTTCCAGCATTCTTTACAGATTTGAGGGGTTTGTGCTAATGCAGCTCGACGAAATGCAAGGGCTTTTTCGTTGGCAAACAAATCTTTTAGGGATGACTCCTTAATATTACCGTACGCGTGCGCGTGCGACTTGTCATAACAACAAGGTAAGACTTCTCCGGTCGTTGTAACAACCACTCCACTCCAGACACGCAAACAAGCCCTCCGCAACTTTCGGCGATGATAGTGTCCGTCTTCTCCTTGGACATAGCGGCTATAACGAGGGTCTGAAGGCATGAGCGGGTTTCCGTTACGGTAGTCATAGAGTTGAGCCGTCTTAAAGACTAATCGATCCGCGCCCAATGCCTTGTATTGCTTTTCATACTCCGACCACTCGTGCTCGTTGGTCCGCAAACGCAATACCTGCAACTCGATGATCGTTCGACCATGCAGATGTTCTTTCGCCTCCCTTAGATAGTGCAATGCAGCTTTCGTCTTTTCCAGACTTCCCCCAACACGATACGCATGGTACGATTCCTCCGTAAGACCGTCCATCGAGACAATAATACGGCTAAGTCCGGCCTCCACCAACGCCTTTGCCATTTCCAGCGTGAGGGCTTGCGCATTGGTCGATACAATCGTGTATAACCCGGCTTCGTGCGCTTCACGTATCATCTGCGGCAGGTCCTTGTTTAATAGCGGTTCTCCTTGAAAATAGAACTGTATGGTATGCGCATAATCCTTTGCCTCTGTCAGTACCCGTTCCCACACTTCCAACGACATTGTCCTTTTGACATCTCGAGATGTCGAGGTGTGGGTATTCCGCTGCCCGACCGGACACTCGGGGCAACGCAACTGACAGACGGAAGCCGGTTCTACACTAATAAAAGTCGGTGCATGAGAAATACGCACTAAGCCCAAAAGACTCAGTGCGTAATTCCAGTAGCACTTAATGGCGTTACTTACACGGGATCTTGTTAATACGACGCTCATGACGCTCGCCTTCAAAATCCGTCTGGAAGAACGTACGAACGATATCCAATGCCTGAACAGCTGAAACGAAATTAGCAGGAAGGCCTAACACATTTGCATTGTTGTGTGCACGCGCCAATTCTGCCAATTTCGGCTCCCAACACAGCGCAGCACGAATACCTTGGTGCTTGTTGGCGGTCATGCAGATGCCGTTACCCGTCGAACAGATGACGATACCGAACTCGTACTCACCTTTCTCTACAGCCTCAGCCAGCGGGTGAGCGAAATCAGGATAATCACAACTCTCGGTGCTATAGCAACCGAAATCCTTTACTTTAGCTCCATTGTCCTCCAAGAACAACTGAACTTTTTCCTTCAACGGAAAACCAGCGTGGTCGCTAGCCAACGCGATGGTCATTTCACTAAAACTTTTCATATCTTTATGGGTTTAAAAAATCGCAGCCAAATTGCCGAACATCAACTTACAAGCGATGGCCAGCACAATAATACCGAAGAACTTACGGATGATGTAGAGCGAGGTCTGCCCTAAATATTTGGTAAGCCAATTCGTTCCAATCAACACAAGATAAAGCGTTATCATACAGAGCATCAGCGACACGCAAAGGCTGGCAATGCTATACTCCGCCGTGATAGCCAACAATGCCGTAAAAGCACCCGGGCCGGCATACATCGGAAAAGCCAAGGGTACGATCGAACTACCGCTTCCCACTTCTCCTTCCAACTTGTCGTTCTGGAAAATAACAATATCCAAAATCATCTCCAGCGCCATAAGGAAAATCACAAAACCACCGGCAATAGCGAAATACTCTATCTGTACGCCGAACAGTTTAAGAATCCACTCCCCCATAAAGAGGAATGCCATGAGAATAATCCAGCTGGCCAAACAAACACGCCATGCACTGATCTTAATGCCACGCTCTTGCATCGCAATGGTGACAGGAATATTTCCGAAGGGGTCAATGATAGCGATCAGAAAAATGAATGAGGATAAAACCTCCCAAATATCGACTGTGCCAAAGAAATTCAGTATTGATTCCATAGTATTTTGCTGTTTTAGACCGCAAAATTACAAAAATTCTTGCATATATGCAAATTTTTTACTAATTTTGCAGCGAATTTCAAGAAAATATATAAATTATACGAATATGATTAACAGTCAAGACATTAAGAACGGCGTATGTATCCGCATGGACGGCCGTTTGTATTTTGTAATCGAGTTTTTGCATGTAAAGCCGGGTAAGGGCAACACCATTATGCGTGTTAAGTTCAAAGATGTTGTGGACGGTCGCGTTCTGGAGCGCCGCTTCAATATCGGCGAGAAATTGGAAGATGTACGCGTAGAGCGCCGTCCGTATCAGTTCCTCTACAAAGAGGGTGAGGACTATATCTTCATGAACAACGAGACCTTCGAACAAGTTCCTATCGGACACGATCTGATTACCGGCGTTGACTTTCTCAAAGAAGGTATGGTAGTAGACGTTGTTTCCGACGCATCGAGCGACACCGTGCTCTTCGCAGAACTCCCGACTAAAGTAGAGTTGGCAGTAACCTATACCGAGCCGGGTCTTAAAGGCGATACCGCTACGAACACCCTCAAACCGGCAACCGTTGAGACCGGAGCAGAGGTACGCGTTCCGCTCTTCATCAACGAAGGTGAGATCATCCGCATTGACACCCGCGACGGTAGTTATTGCGAGCGCGTTCGCTAAATTCAGCAGTCGACATACCAATAGGGGTGCTTCGGCTGAGATTATACCCTTGGAACTTGAACAGATAATGCTGTTAAAGGAAATGAAGATAAAAACATCTTATCGAACAGCATGCTGCATCACAGCATGTTTGTTTGTTGTGTCTGCGTTTGCGCAGACGAGTGAAGACACCATTACCATTATCGGCAAACAGATGGCCGATATAGTGGTAAGTGCTCCAGTGATGCAAACCACTATCAGTAAGCAGGAGATGACCCATGAGCAACTGAACCGAGATAACTCGGGTCAGAACCTGCCGTACCTGCTGAGTACCTCCCCTTCGATGGTAGTGACCTCAGATGACGGTTTGGGTGTAGGCTACACCTATTTCCATGTGCGCGGTACCGATCAGACGCGTATCAACATGACCATGAACGAGGTGCCGCTCAATGATGCCGAGAGTCAATCAGTCTTCTGGGTCAACCTCACCGATATGGCAAGCGGTGTGAGCAGTTTGCAGGTACAACGAGGTGTGGGAACAAGTGCCAATGGCGGTAGTAGTTTCGGTGCCAGTGTCAACCTCAGGACCTTGGACGCGTCTATTCCCGAGAGCGCACATCCCGGTCCTATACGCGGCGAAATCGACTTCAACGGCGGCATGTACAATACCTTCCGCGAGATGGTGAAGATAGACGGTTACTGGGGGAACCGGACTTCAAAGAAAGGCGCATGGCGTCTCGGCGGACGATTCTCCAAAGTAAACTCTGACGGCTACATCGACCGCGCCTGGTCAGACCTGCTCAGCTATCAGGGTGAGTTAGGCTGGCAGAACAGCAAGACAGCCGTTACCCTCACCGCTTTTGGCGGAAAAGAGAAGACCTATATGGCTTGGTACGGTGTGGACGACGCCCATGCCTACAGTCAGAACGAAGCCGAGCGACGCTATAATCCCGCCGGCGAGTACATCGATAAAAACGGAAACATCGCTTATTACGACAACCAGACAGACAACTATCAGCAACACCATGTCCACCTGCATGTAGGTCACCGCTTCAATATGCACTGGACGCTTTCCGCCACGGCGCACTACACCTACGGAACCGGTTTTTACGAGATGCTGATTACTGATTGGACCACCTACGAGGCAGACAACATCACCCAGAAAGGCTTGCGGAACCATTTCTACGGAGGTATCTTAAGCACGAAGTATGTGCATGAAAAAGTGGATGTACAGATGGGTGTCGCCTTCAACCAGTACCGCGGTCTGCAATACGGCAACATCGACACCACCCTCTCGGTTCAACGTAGTTTTATTCCTTACTACGAGGGTCACGGCCTGAAGACAGACGCGAATATCTATGCCAAAGCCAACTGGCGCGTACTGCACCGCGGCCGCGAGAAACTGAGCCTCTATGGCGATGTACAATACCGTTTGGTGGACTATAAGATCTGGGGCGATAACGAAGAGACCAGTTATCTGGACGCCAGAGATGCGATTAACAAACATCACACCTGGCATTTCTTTAACCCGAAAGCCGGTTTGACATACGACAACAAGGGTCACCGTCTGTCTGCCACTTTTGCCATGGCGCACCGTGAACCAACGCGTAATAACTTCGTGACCAACACGGCGCCGGAAGATCCGAAGCCGGAGGTGCTATTTGACTACGAGTTGGGATATAGTTTTTCTTCGTCGGGCGCACTCAAGAGCGGCTATGCGATGCCATGGACCATCGGATTGAACCTCTATTGCATGGACTACGACAATCAGTTAATCGCCACAGGCGATGTGAGCAGTGTCGGTTATCTGAACACCACGAACGTGAAGGATTCATATCGCTGCGGCGCAGAGTTCCAGTTTGGTGTCGATTGGACACCTTGGTTTGCATGGAGAGGCAACCTCACATGGAGTCGTAACCGTTGGAGAGACGGCAATACATGGCGTACTATCTCTTTCTCGCCGGACTGGACTGCAGGTAACACCTTTAGTTTTCACTACGCAGGCTTCAATGCCGACATCCAGACATTGGTGGTCAGCAGCCAATACCTTGGCAATTACGAAGATGCCAACGCACAGTTAAAAGCCTACACAGTGACTAACCTGCTGCTTACATATGCACTTCCAATAAAGAACAGCAATATACCTGACATTACGCTCAAATGTCAGTGCAATAATCTATTCGACACGAAATACGTGAACAACGGAGGTACAGACGGTACGTATGTATGGTATTTCCCGCAAGCGGGCATCAACGTACACGCAGGTTTTGTCGTGCAATGGTAGAAGCGAACCAAGCGAATAAGATTGCGCCTGTGGGAATCCATCCCCAGGCGTTTTCTTTGGCAAAGAAGTCAGCCCACGGATTGGCAATCCAACCCATATAAATGAATACCGACGCCCAAATAGCCACTAAAGCAAAGCCAATGAGCGTGGAAAGCAAGGATCGCAAATCAAAGATGTGGTGATAATAGAGATATCCCCAGATAGGGAGCATAAGGAAGAGTACGGTCGGTAACCAATAAGAAGCTATTCCCAGCAATATCGCCACCTGAAAGCATTGCTCCACAGAACTCTCATGGCGCTTGATGCGACCGAGAATAGTAATGCAGGTGAGCACGATAGCAATCACAAGAAAACCCCATAGATAGTTCGTCGGCAAAGGCAGCCACACGAGCGGCAAGACACTACCACTTACCGCCAGCAACCAAAAGATTACCGGCAATAAGTGGTATAACAATTCTTGCGTGTGTCGTTTCATTCGATAAAGCCTTTCCTTCTCAACAAGTTAGCCGGATCGGCTTCCTTGCCACGGAACTCGATGTACAGTTCTTGTGCATCGCGTGTACCTCCTTGCTCTAACAAGTGACGGAAACGTTTAGCGGTTTCGGGTTCGAAGAGGTCTCCGGTCTCTTTGAAAGCAGCAAAAGCATCGGCATCAAGTACCGCAGCCCAAGTATAACTGTAATATCCAGCCTCATATCCGGTGGTAAAGATATGATTGTAGAAGGTCGGACGATAACGCACGATAATCTCATCAATCATTCCCATCTTCGCCAAACTCTGCGCTTCAAAAGCGTTGACATCGAGACCCTCTGCGGAGGTCAACTCGTGGAAGTCCATATCGAGAATAGATGCCGAAAGCAATTCGGTCGTCACAAAACCCTGATTAAACTTACCTGCAGCATTGATCTTTGCAATCAGGCTATCCGGAATAAGTTCTCCGGTCTGATAATGGAAAGCATAGGTCTTCAACACCTCCGGTTCGTACGCATAGTTCTCCATGAACTGCGAGGGCAGTTCCACGAAATCACGCGGGGTATTCGTTCCGCTCAGCGATTTGTAGTGTGCTTTCGAGAGCAGACCATGCAATGCATGACCAAACTCATGGAAGAGCGTCTCCACATCGTCCATAGAGAGCAACGACGGATTACCGGCAGTCGGTTTGTTGAAGTTACCTACGTTAATGATGACCGGACGATGATCGACTCCTTCAGCATCGATATACTGCGGCAGGATGTTGTTCATCCATGCGCCCGGACGTTTGCCAGCACGCGGGAAATAATCGGTATAGAGGATACCGACAAGGCTACCATCCGCTTCGGTCACTTTGAACACCTCCACTTCCGGATTATAAACCGGCATATTATCCAGTTTCTCAAACTGCACACCGTACAACTTGGTCGCTACGCCAAACGCACCCTTACGTACGTTGTCCAACTCGAAGTAGGGTTTGATCTCTTCTTCGTCCAGCGCATATTTGGCCTTACGCAGTTTCTCTGCGTAGAACCACCAATCCCATGGTTGCAGTTTCTCACCCGGATAATCTTGTTCGAGCAGCTCTTGCAAAGCTGCTGCTTCACGCTTTGCCGCCTCCAAAGAAGGAGCCCAAACGGATTGGAGGAATGCATCCACGGTCTGATGGTTCTTTGCCATGCAATCGGCAAGGATATAGTCGGCAGGATTGTCGTAGCCAAACAGTTTTGCCTTCTCAATACGCAACTCCATTTCACGCAGGATAACAGCTTTATTATCGTTCTCGTTGTCATGGTTGGCACGCGTAGTATAGTCCATCAGCAATTGTTTACGCAACTCGCGGTTCTCGCAATACTGGAGTACCGGGGTGAAACTGGTACGCTTCGGGGTAAACAACCACTCTCCCGGATGACCTGCCGCAGCAGCTTCTTCCGCAGCCGCAGCTTTTGCGCTTTCCGGAAGTCCCTTGAGCATGGCTTCGTCTGCCACAAAACGCTGGCAAGCATTGGTCTCTGCTACTACATTGTTACCGAACTTAAGCGAGAGCAAGCCCAGTTCTTGGTTGATCTCTTTCAGACGCTCTTTCTTGTCCTCCGGCAAGTTGGCACCGTTGTCCGCAAAATGCTTGTAGGTCTCGGTTACCAAACGCATCTGTTCCGGATTAAGGCCCAATTGGTTGCGTTGGTCATAGACAAATTTAACGCGTTGGAAGAGTTTTTCGTTCAGAATGATACCATCCGAAAGTTCACTCAGCATAGGGCTTACGGTTTCGGCAATCTCATTCATCTCGTCATTACCGTCCGCCTCCAAGACATTGAAGAACACACCCGTCACGCGGTCCAGCAGCAAACCGGTTCTATCCAGCGCGACGATGGTATTCTCGAACGTAGGTTCGGCTTCGTTGTTGGCGATAGCCTCTACTTCTGCTTTCTGCGCTGCTATTGCTTCTTCAAAAGCAGGGAGGTAATGCTCGATCTTCACTTTGTCGAAAGCCGGTACGCCAAAGGGAGTAGCCGGTTGTTTCAACAAGGGGTTGGTGTTGTTACATGCTAATAAACTCATAGCCATAACTCCTAAAAAAATCACTTTTTTCATATCTATTGAATTCTTACGTTTTTCTCCATCGATTGCTTGATACGTTGTCTTAGTTCAAGCGATTGTGTATCGGCTTTCTGGTACCAATGCGGTCGGAAATCCTGCGCAAACTTACACTTGGCAAGTTTGATACTCAGGTTATCCATGTTTCCGCCCACGTGAACGCCTAAATAAATAGGACTAAGCACGTTGATATCATAGTCAAAAGTCATGTCGGTACGATGCCGTCCACCGAGTGCAACCATGTAATTATCCATCTGCACGCAGAGCGGATAGACATCGATCTGGTTCTTATAGAGGGTGATTTCCGCATTGATAGAGTCGATCTTGTTCTCCGTCTTCTTCTTGAACATGAGCAGTTTGGCAATCTGATCGAAGGTCTCACCATCCAAGACAACCAAATCTTTCGCCGTGAGCGATGCCGCGCCACGCAGCGTACTCATCTTCGGCTCATATTTGGCATTGAGATAAGTCTCTGCTGCCAAATGGAACTGCGCATCGCCTTTGAAACTGCTCAGCATCGGTACAATCTGTTCCAACTCCGGAATCATCGACAACAATTCATCTATATCCACATCGATCATGTGATAATCAAATCCCATATAGAGGTCATTTCGTCTGGGAGTCTCGTACATAGCCGTCAACTGCAGTTTGGCTGCTCTGCAAACAAAACCCACTTCATCCAAAATCAGTACACCATCCTTAACGTATATACCACCCTTCAGATCCTTGGCATTCTGGTTGAAGATCTTCACCTCTTTCATATGGGTGTTAAGCGCCAGATTGACATCCGTCGGAACCAAGAACGGATCCGATTCCTCCTTCGAGGCTTTGTTATCTTCTTTTGTCTCCGATGCAGGCTCTTCTTCGCTACCCTGATCCGCACTAAACCAAGAGAGCAGTTGGTTGGCATCACAATGGTTCGAAACAATCTCCAACTCACCTTGTAAGATATCTTTGTGGCGGAACCATTTGCCGATATTGCGCACATTACCCTTGAGGTTCAAGTCCGAACGTCCCAACTCAATACGACTGTTGTCGATGGTCATCTCGCGATTGGAGTACTTGAACTCAATGGAAGGAATTACCACCGGTTCCGGCAAACGTGTCGGCATATTGAGTTCTCCGTTCTTGAGGTCTATCTTCAACCGCGGATTCCATTTCAGTAGGGCATTCTCCTCTTTTTTGTTGTAACGCGAAGCGGCTTCTATCGCCAAGGCTTCTGTTTTAGCGGTCAACTCTTCACCCATCTTGGCATTGAGGGCCGCCGTCTTGAGTTTGGCGCTCACTTTCTGTCCTCCATCCACGAAGGCCTCTATTTCAGAGGCTTTCATGTCGGCAAGAATCGTATCATACTTGGCATCCAACGCATCAAAACGAACAGATGCAAAATACTCCTGCTGGTCTTTGAGGATATTGGCCGTCTCCGCATGAACTTTGGGTGCATCGATCATGGCGTGCAGATCCTTGCCCATAGTGAAGTCTATCTTGTCAGCATCCAAATCAACGGCTGCCCAATTAACGGATTTACGATGTGGTTGTTTATTGGGGAGTTGAACTTTCACGTTCGTTCGCGGCAAGACCGCTAATAGAGAATCTTGCTCATAGCGCAAGTTCGTCAAGTCAATATCCGCACTGATTGCACCTTTATGTAAGCGCATATTGGTGAGGTCCGACAGACGCATCTTGAGTTTGGCAGAACCCTTGGCCGCACCATCTAGGCGCATCGAATCAGGAATAAAATAAGCGAAGTCCGGTAACTGAGCATCCAGTTTAACTTGCATATCCAGTAACATGTCGCCTAACAGGTCATTCACCTTTCCGGTCGCACTCACCTTACTGTCTTTGGTTTTTGCTGCGAGTTTATTGATGGTTACACTGGACTTACCGCCTTTATTAAGATTCAGCGCGACGTCCGCATCCAGCGCCAAGTCACGTATGGTATAAGGAAGCGGTTTATAGGCTCCTTCGCCATCCTCCAGTGTCAGATGTGCATGAATGAGCGGCATTTGCGTGTCGCTATACGTACCTTCGGCAGTCGCTTTCAATTGAATCTCACCATCTACGTTGATATCTTTGAGCGCCGTAGTGAAGGATGCAGGCACTAACGCAAGCAGAGGTTGGATTTGCCATTTGCCCGTTTCTATCTTGGCATCGATATCGATACTGTCACCCAACGCGACCTCTCCTTCTACGCGCACCTGATAATCATTGATAGCCAAACGTGCCCCATCGAACGCAAAATGCATGTTATCAAGGTTCATTGCCATCGGTGCATTCAGTTCAACATGTAGACTATCGGCATAGGTTTCACCTTTTAACCGTGCACACACGTCATGAGCGTCCAATGCAATCAGCATATCGTTCCAACCATCAGCGCCGGCTCGCAATTCCGTTTCACCGAGCGAAGCCTCAATAGTATCTTTTTTATCGATAAAATCGATGGTTTTGGCAGTTATGCGAAGTCCGTCCACGCGGATGGCATCAAACGGTAAAGCAAAGGCCGTGGTGTCCGGAGTGGTGTCCGGTGAAGTCACAAAGACATCTGTCAGATTGGTCGTTCCGTCTTCCGCAATGAAGAAATGCACGGATGCATCCTCCAGAACTGCTTCGTGTACATGGAGATTATTATTGTTTATAAACTCCATTACATCGACCGTGGCGGTAAGATGTTTTGCATCTACTACTGTGTCGTTTTGTGCCCCTGCCTTGGGGTTAATCAACAGAAGGCCGTCTGCGCGCAAACCAAAACGGGGGAAAGTGGAGAAGAATGTCAGTTCCACCTCTCCGATCTCGTGTTCACACGTAATAAATTTCGCCGCAGCCTGTCGGGCAATAGGTGTCAGATGTGCCGGCGCAAAGATCGTGTACATAGCGATACAAACGACCGCCACGAACGTCAAAACGAGCCCCAGCAACGTCCAACCTATAATTTTCAATGCTTTCATTCTTTTGCTCTGGTGAATGAATATTTCCAATCCTTGTTATCCTTCTCGTAGTACTCCAACGTCGTTGCTGTCAGTGTAGAAACCACAAACACCTGCGGAATCTCGGCACCTCCGTTCTTCATAAGGTGAATCTCGGTCAGAGTACCATCGGTTTTCAGCTCATACTTAAACCAACCATTACCAGGATGACCGTCCTTGGTGCGTTGATTAATCAAATCCTCTTCGTGTTTATCGTCCTTTACAGTCCACTCGCGACCATACAGATACGGATTCTCATCGCTCTTTTCGTCCGTAAAACGAACATAGTGTCCAACTACCGTATCCCCTTTTTCCAGCCACAAACCTTGCAGGTCTTGCAGATAAAAGGTCGGTTCGTTCTTCTGACAACTACTGAACGCCACAGCCACCAGCGCAACAAGCGCCAAATAATAGAATTTTCTCATTATGCTTTTTCAATTTTGATGTTCACATTATATCCGTCCATCTCCACGCTCTCGCCTTGTACGTCCGAAGCGAGTTGCAGCGAGGTAGCCAAAACCTGACCGGCGATGTACTCATTGCAATGGAGCACCGCGTTATGGACCTCGGCTTTGTCTTCGATCGCTACCTTGATGCGGTCGGTGATTTCCAGACCGGAAGACTTACGGAGATTCTGGATACGATTGACGAGTTCACGCGCGATACCTTCTTCAATCAGTTCGTCCGTCAGTTCGATGTCGAGAGCAATCGTAAGGATACCGTTGTTTGCCACAAGCCAACCCGGCATATCTTCAGTGATGATTTCCACATCTTCAGGCACGAGCGTATAATCCAATAAAGTAAACTGACCATCCGCTTCCATCTTGGCGATGTCATCCTGACTCATCTTACTGATGGCTTCCGCGAGGGCCTTCATCTGACCGCCCACTTTCTTACCGAGCACTTTGAACTGCGGTTTGATCTTCTTGACGAGTTTGATCTCCGATTGCTCTGCCGGAACGATAACGAGTTCCTTCACGTTCACTTCGCTCTTAATCAGATCGGCTACGTGAAGCAGGGCGTCGGTCGTCTCTTGATCCGGTGTCGGGATAACGGCTTTTTGCAACGGTTGACGTACATTCTTCTCTGCGCGCTTACGGAGCGAGAGGATCATAGAGGTCGCCTGTTGTGCGAGGTACATCTGACGCTCGAGATTAAGATCGATCAGCGCCTCGTTTACTTTAGGCCACTCACTTAAATGCACGGTTTCATCGGTCAAATCACGATAGAGACGGTCTGCATAGAACGGTGCGTTCGGTGCCATGAGTTGAGCAACCGTCTTGAGACATGTATAGAGCGTTTCGTACGCTGCTTGTTTGTCGGCGTCCATCTCTCCGCCCCAGAAACGTTTGCGGTTCAGACGTACGTACCAGTTACTCAAATCGTCTTGCACGAAATCGCTGATAGCACGACCGGCTTTGGTCGGTTCATAGGCCTCGTAGGCTTCGGTTACTTCCTTTACCAACGAGTTTAGTTTAGAGAGTATCCAACGGTCGATCTCAGAATACTCAGCATTTACCACCGACATACCCCCGACTCGATTCTCTCTCGATTGTGTCTCGTTAGTCTGATTTGGCGTATATTGCCAGCCATCGACATTGGCATAGAGGGCAAAGAATCCATAGGTATTATAGAGCGTGCCGAAGAACTTGCGGCGCACCTCATCTACTCCTTCGGGATCAAATTTGAGGTTTTCCCACGGGCTGGAGTTCGTCAGCATGTACCAGCGAACGGGATCGGCTCCGTAGGTCTCCAATGCGCCGAAGGGATCCACGGCGTTGCCCAGACGTTTGGACATCTTATTGCCGTTCTTATCGAGCACGAGGCCGTTAGAGATGACGTTTTTATAGGCTACCGTGCCTTCGATCATCGTGTGGATAGCGTGCAGCGTAAAGAACCATCCGCGGGTCTGATCCACACCTTCGGAGATGAAGTCGGCGGTACGCGGTGCGTCTGCGTTCTCAAACGGATAGTGATTCTGTGCGTACGGCATGGCGCCCGAATCGAACCATACATCGATCAGATCGAGTTCGCGCTTCATGGGTTTGCCCGAAGGCGAGACAAGAATGATCGAATCTACGTACGGACGATGGAGATCGATGACAGAAGGATCATAGTTCGCTTTGGAATAATCACCCACTTTATGGTTCGGCCAAGGGTTCGCTTTCATGAAGCCTGCCTTCACAGATTTCTCGATTTCATCGAATAATTCTGCGATCGAACCGATGCAAATCTCCTCTTTGCCGTCTTCTGTGCGCCAGATAGGCAGCGGTGTTCCCCAATAACGCGAACGGCTGAGGTTCCAATCGTTGAGGTTATTGAGCCATTGACCGAAACGACCCGTACCGGTAGATTCCGGTTGCCAGTTGATGGTTTTATTGAGCGCTATCATCTGCTCACGTGCTTTGGTCGATTGGATAAACCAGGAGTCAAGCGGGTAATAAATGACCGGTTTGTCGGTTCGCCAGCAGTGGGGGTACGAGTGCACATGCTTCTCGGTTTTGAGCAGACGACCGTCCGCTTTCATCTCCAGACAGAGGTGCAAGTCGAGCGACTCATCTTTGTCAGTGAGATTCGGATCATAGGCATTCTTAACAAAACGTCCGGCGTATTTACCGTAGA
>Ga0247611_10005036_pt1 | contig 17912 bp, 10 predicted proteins | sample 177DNAGHGhighgp2_FD_192422 | JGI IMG/M metagenome (GOLD analysis project Ga0247611, IMG submission 192422) | Sheep rumen microbial communities from Palmerston North, Manawatu-Wanganui, New Zealand - 1770 DNA GHGhigh gp2 | ecosystem: Host-associated > Mammals > Digestive system > Stomach > Rumen... | reverse complement strand
CAGCTGCACGCCGACCGGTGCACCCCCCTGCAAGTCAATGAGGCGGGCATTGTCCGGCACCGTCACCACCATCCTGTCGCCATCGACATAGCTGACGATGCCCGTAAAGCGGAAATAACTGATCTTGGCCTTCTTCGCGTCCTCGTCGGTAAAAGTAAAGAACACCACGGGGCGTCCGAACTCAAAGTTATGCTCGATGTCTTCGTCCGTCGTGCGGAACACCTCTACTGCCAACTGGTTCAGCGAGTTGTAATAGCTCTTCCCTATGCGGAGCGGCCACCAGGCATCGCCCCGCTTCACCTTGCGTCCGATACCGATGGTCTCGGTCTGCTGACGATAGGCTTCCTTTTCTGTTTCGTACTCCAGCTGCAGCAATAAGCGCTGCTGCTGAATCATCTGTATGGCACTCGCTGTTGTTCCCATAGCGTAAATCGTCACAAAGATAGCATTTTTTCTTTACAACGCCAAATAAAGCCGCAAAAAAAACAGGCGGGCACCGCAATGATGCCCGCCTGATGAGTTTACAGCGTTTCGTGGCGTTATTCCACGGTACAATAAATCTTGTCAGAAGTCTTGCGTGTCGGGTAGAGTTTGATAGTGCTACCGACAGCACCTAAGTTCTTACCATTGCCTACCAAGTCACTCGTGAGGGTGGAGGGCTCTACGCTGTCGTTGGCACCAAGGTTGATGCCCCAGTCGCTGTTGACGCGGAACTTCCAGCCATTGGCATTGACGGTAGCGCCTGTGACTTCGTAGCAGTAGTCAGTGGCATTCCACGTCATCTCCAAGTCGCCGCCCCAGCCGTTGAAGTCGCCGATGATACCCATCTTGTTAACCTTCACGGCATTCAGCGTGTTATTCGTCAGATTCAGCGTGACGAAGTAGACGCCTTCACCAGCCTTAGCCTCGAAGTTGCGGTCGCCATCGCCAGAGTCAGCAAAGTCGCCTGTGATACCACCCGTCATGCTGTCGGCATTGAGTTGGGTATCCCAGTTACCGGCCTGCTTCTGGAACTTGAACTTGTTACCCCAGCCATTCGGGTCTGCACAGTAGAGATAGCCCGTGTAGACACCGTCGAAGGCTGGCGACTCCAGCTTCTGCTCGGCTTGGCTCCAGCCGTCGGTAGCACCAATGAAGTAGACGAACTGCGTGAACTCCATCTTCTCAATCTTATACGTGTAGTTCATCATGTTGATGGTCATGCGATAGATGCCGGCCTTCTCAATCTTACCAGCCTGCGGGTTGTCCGTGACCAGGTTACCCTCCATGCTGGTGTCACCATCGGTCACCGTACCAACGACACCTGTCTCGCCGCCGGCCCAGAAATCGCCGTCGTAGTTGGTCTGCGAGATGATCTTCCAGTACTGGTTGTCAGCCTTGGTCTCGAAGGTAATCTGGAACTCGGGATTATCGTAGACATCACCGCTACCCAGATGGGTGAACGCCTTACAGCCATCCTTGTCCCATGCTAACATGTCACCTACGAGATAGTAACCAGAGTCGATGAACGGAGCCTTCAGCGTCACCGTCACGCTACTCTCGGCCTTGTTGCCTATCGACTGGCCGTTGACGTCGGTGAACGAAGCAATGCTGAGGTCGATGTTATGAGCCTCGGGGCGCTTGCCATAGAGCTGCTCGACGATGCTCTTCAGTTCGTCGGCAGACACGTAGCCCTGAGCGTCGATGTCCTCTATCACGGCATAGGCATCGTGGTCAGCATTCCAAACCATAGCCTGGAAAGTGGTCTCGACGTCAGCAACACTGCTGGTGACCATGGGGACAAACAGTTGTACGGTTTCGGCTGTCAGACCGTCGTAGTTGATGGCTGCAGCATTGGCAACGCTGAGCGTCACGCTCTGGGGCTCCTCCTGGGGATTGACCGTGGGGGATGCCCAGTCTTTATAGTCTTCTGTACACGAGACCATGGCGGCCATCAGTGTCAGTCCATATAAAATCTTTTTCATCATAATGTACTTGTCGTTAGTTTATTTCTTGATAAAACGTACGAAACCAGTGATATCGTTGAAGATAATCAGGTAGTCGGCAGCTTCCGTAATCTTGAAGTTGGCACCGCCGTCGACACCAAAGGCATACAGGTCGTCGCCGTCAGGAACAAGCTCGCCACCCTTGTTGAAGTCCCAAGAGCCAGCCTGCTTGATCTTAATCTCAACGCCGGCATCAAGATGCTGCGTGACATACCAGTCGTGATTCTCAACACCATCAACCGTGCTACTAGCATTCATAGCGGTGTCACCCCAGTCGTTGAACGAACCTGAGATAGCCATACCGTCAAACTTCTTGGGAGTAGCGTCATAAACCTCACAAGTTACTTCCAGCTTGCTGGTGTTAACCTTGACAGTGTAATAGCCAGCTTTCTTGAAACCAATGTTGTGGTTGTCGCCGTCGAAATCATCAACTAAAGAAGCATCCTTTACGTTGGTGAAGTTCAGCTGGTCGTTCCAGCTACCAGGAGTCTTAATCAGTTTAAACTGACCACCCTCAGGGAAGTATCCAGTATAAGAGATCACACCCTGTCCACTCTTCTTGTCATATTCTTCACCCTCGATGGGATTCAGTTCAATCAGACTTACGCCTATATCGTTAACATCATTATTGTGCCAAGTGCCATCGCCAATGCAACCACCAACGAGATACCAAGTCTCGATGGGCGCATTCTTCAGCTCGACATAGTAGGGAGCAACATTGATGGGAACGATGTTCGAGTAAACCAGCTGGTTAGCATAGTCAGCCACCAGACGGGCATAGATGGTCAGCGTGGCAGGCACGGAAGCAGCGTCCGGCCAGCGGGCTATCTGCTGCAGGCCCCTGGCCAGTAGCGAGGGATTGACGGAACCGCTGCAGCCATTGTAAATCTGGTCCAGTGCCACATAGTCGGGAATGGTAGCACCCGTCTCGTCAGCCTCTGCCTGAGCCACCGACGTGGTGAAGCTCTGGTTGATGGAGAACTCCATCTGGTACTGGGCTGCTACGGGGAAGCCACCATAATCAGGCTGTGACCAAGTGAACGGCAACTCCGTAGAGTTAGCCAGAACGGTGTTAGCCTTTGCAAAAGCAGGGGTGTTCAGCTGGAATGTAGCCGGGATGGTCAATGTCGGATTCGAGTCATTGTCATCGGCACAGGCAGCAAACAGGCACACACTGCACAAAAGCAGTAGTATTGATTTGAATATATTTTTCATAATCGATAGCTTTTTACTTTTTTACCTTTATACCTTTTTATATATATTAGTATCCAGGGTTCTGCTCGTTGTTGTATGTCGGCAACTGGGAAGCAGGGATAGCATAGATGTTACGATATGCGTCAAAGTTACGTCCGTTAAACGTACCACCCTTCCACTGCCAGATGTAGTCGACGGTGGTTCCGCCAAACTTGTCGAAGCGGATGAGGTCCGTGCGGCGACGGCCTTCGAAGTAAAACTCACGAGACCACTCGTCCAGAATGTCATTCAGCGAGTAGCCAGAGCGTGCAACAGCATGGGCACGGTTACGCACCGTGTTGATGGCCTGGACACCCTCGGCAGTAGCTGTACCGCCATTCTGACGGGCAGTAGCCTCAGCGTAGGTCAGATAAGCCTCAGCCTTGCGGAAGAGGAAGAAGTCGGCATCCATGAAAGTGGCATCGTGACCAGAGCTGCCGTCAGTCTTGAAGTTGACGAACTTGGCAACAGCATAGCCATTCTTGAACGTGGCACGGTCCAGGTTGTTAATCTCGCGACCCACGCCGTCGAAGATGGCACGGTCGTCACCTGCTGCAACGGTCATCTCGTAACAAGGCACCTGGGGTGCATTCAGGTTGGGGAAGAACTTCTGGATGAGCTGTGGACGCGTGCGGTTACCACCCCACACCTGACCAGACAGACCGTTGGTGGCGTCAGCGTCGTTCGGGTTGGCATGCATGTCGCTGTCGAAGCTACCAGCGCACAGGAACTGGGTAGTACCCCACGAGGTGGTGCGCAGACCGTCCTGCAGGATGGGGAAGATGGCCTCGTAGGCAGCATCGGTCTCGCCGTTGTCACCCATGAACAGCATCTGATAGGCGCTCCAGCCACCCACAGAGGTGGTGTTCAGCTTGTAGGCAGAGTCCATGACCTTCTTGGCCCAGTTGGCAGCCTCGGCCCACTTCTCCTCGCCAGTATATACCTTGGCATTCAGGTAGAGACGGGACAGCAGAATCCAGGCAGCAGCCTTGTCAACACGACCGTAGCCGCTGTCACTCGACTTCTTAGGCTTGGCCTCAGACAGGTTTGGCTCCACGTTCTCGGTGAGCTCGGTTATCAGCCAGTCGAAGATTTCCTTGCGGCTGTAGATAACGGGGTCGCCCAGCGTCTCAGAGAAGGGTACACGTCCAAAGGCATCCATCAGCAGATAGTAGTGCAGACAGCGCAGGAAGCGCACCTCAGCAGTCATCGTGGCATCGTAGTCCGGCGCAACGGCCAGATACTGGTTGCAGTATGTGATGCTGGTCGTCAGACGGGCGAAGTAACCGTTCAGCATCGGATGCGACTCGTCGTAGGTATTGAAGCACGACTGCTCGATACCGTCGTCACCCCATCCATTGATGGCCTCGTCGGTAGGCAGCTCGTTGGCGTTCCACATCTGACGGATATATCCCGACGTACCACCGTCTATACCGTCAATGTCGCAGTCGCCGTTGGCTCCGCCGTTACCAGCCATGGCAATGGTGGCATAGCACTTGTTAAACAGACCCTCAGCGCTGACCTCGGTACTCATATTGGGGTCCAGAGGCGTAACGTCCAGGTCCTTGGTGCAGGAAGTCATTCCGAACAGCAGCGTCAGGGCTGCGGCAGGAACTATATTCTTAATCATTCTTTTCATGACTTTTTTCTTTTTTACTTTTTTACCTTTATACCTTTCTTAGAAGCTCAGGTTCACACCAAGTATAAACGACAACGGACGCGGATACATGTTGCTGTCGAAACCGCTGGCCACCTCGGGATCCAGACCGTCGTACTTCGTAATGCAGAAGACGTTGCTGGCCGTCAGGTAGACACGACCGCTCATGTAGTCGTCCCAAGTCTTGAACGAATAGCCCAGAGTGATGTTGTCGCACTTCAGGAATGAAGCGTTGTGAACATAGTAGTCAGAGAGCTGCGAGGTAATCTGATAGGTCTGCCAGTTGCGGGCCACAGCCTCGTGCGTATAGTTGTTCATGTAGAGCAGCGAGCTCTTCCAAACCTCAGTAGGATTGACATTGGCCATACCCTGCTCGTTGTTGTTGTAGACGTAGTTGTTGAGGCTGGCACGGAGCGAGAAGCAGAAATCCCAGTTTTTCCATTCCATACGGGAAGCCAGACCCATCGTCACGTCGGCAGCGGGGCTCTTGTAGAAATACTTGTCGGCCTGTGTAATCTGACCGTCACCGTTACGGTCTACGACAGCATTCTCAACGGGCTTGCCCTCCTTGTCGTAAGCCTGCTGGAAGACGTAGAACGAGTTGATGGGGTGACCCACCTGCTGGTACTCCAAGTAGCGGTCGGTACCAATCTTGATGCCGGTGTTAGCCACGGGAGAGCCGTCCTCAGAGACACCGCTCAGGTCGGTAATCTCGTTCTTGTTGTATGTCACGTTGTAGTCCAACTGCCAGAAGAAGTCGTTGGTCTGTATCGGCTTCACACTGAGGGTGGCCTCGATACCCTTGTTCTCCAACGAGCCAATGTTCTGCCAAGCCTGGTTACGGAATGCCGACAGGGCCTTGGTGGGAGCATAGTTCAGCAGGTCGGTAGTCTTACGCTTGTAGACGTCGATGGTACCCGAGATGCGCTGGTTGAAGAATCCCCAATCCAGACCGATGTTATAGGTCGTGGTGGTCTCCCACTTCAGGTTCGGGGTGTAGTTGTCGGGGCGATAGAGTGAGCCGTCACCGGCAACATCATAGTAGCTGTCTGTACCCGTATTCTTGGAATAGGTAGGAATCCAGCTGTAGTCGGGCACGGCACCGGCCTGCTGGCCAGTCTCACCATAGCTCAGGCGGAGCTTCAGGTCGCTCAGTGCCTTGACATTTTTTAGGAACGGCTCCTCATTAATCTTATAGGCGAAGGCGAACGAGGGGAATGTTGCCCAGTGCTCCTTGAAGCGTGACGAACCGTCGCGGCGGACGGTAGCTGTCAGCATATAGCGGTCGAGCAGCGTGTAGTTGGCACGCCCGAAGAACGATACCAAATAACTATCTGTCTGGAAGTGGTAGGGCGTGTGGGGACGCTCCTGGCCAGCCTTGCTGCTGGTAGCAGGATAGGTGCCCACATAGTCGTTCTTCACGTCACGCCAGAAGTGCTGCCACTCATAACCGCCCATGATGTCGAAGTGGTGAATCTTGGCGAAATCCTTGTAATACTGTGCGTATGCAGAGATCTGCAGGTTACGCTTCAGGATTTTCTCCATACCATTGCTGCCATAGTAGATGGAGCCAGTGTAGTAGCGCTGGTTGTCGGTATACTCACGACCCTCGGAGATGTCGGCACCAGCAGTCAAGTGCAGGCGCAGGTCCTCGAAGCCATGTACCTTATAGTCGATGTCGGCACTACCGATAATCGAGCGGCTGATGGCGTGCTGGTCACGGGCGCAGAGCAAAGCCAGCGGGTTTGGCATATTGGCCACGCCATTGTAGGTGTAAGGCCACGTTGTGTCACCCTCATAGTCAGCCACCACAGGCCACTGGAAGAAACCACCCATATTCATCTCTGTCTGTGCCAGACTGCTGCCCAACAGGTTCTTGTGATATTGGGAAGTGTAGTGATAGGGATCCTGCGTCGGGTCGAAATAGACGGCAGAGCTGACGGCACTACCATCGGCATACTTCGTTTTGGCAAACATACCCTTGGCATTCAAGTTCATCGTCAGATGGTCGTTCAACAGCGACGGATTCAAGTTCAGCGAGGCGGTGACACGCTGGAAGTCTGATGTTCTCAGAATACCTTCCTGATCGGTGTAGCCTACGCTGACGCGGTAAGGTAAATTCTTGAAAGCGCCCGAAAGCGTCAGGTTGTGGTCCACGCTAATAGCAGAATGATATATCACATCTTGCCAATCGGTGTTTGCCGTACCTAAAGCGCTGTAAGGGATGCTCTCCGTGCCATACATCTTGGCTATGAACTGACGGTACTCGTTGCCGTCCATCACGTCCAGAGACTTCTGTCGCATGCTAACCGTCACGTTACCAGAATAGGAGATGGTGGGCTTCAGACTTGTACGGCGTCCCTTCTTGGTGGTGATGATGATGACACCGTTAGAACCACGGCTACCATAGATGGCCGTTGCCGAAGCATCTTTCAACACGTTGAAAGACTCAATATCCTGCGGGTTAATCATAGAAAGAGGATTCGACAGACCTTTGACGCCCTCATTGTCCATAGCCAGTCCGTCAATCACAATCAGAGGATCGTTAGAGGCGTTCAATGACGAACCGCCACGAATACGAATCTGGGCACCGCTGCCAGGAGCACCATCATTACTGATGACGTTCACGCCTGCCACTTTACCTGCCAGCATGTCCTGCGCATTCACCACAACACCTTTGTTCTTGGAGTCGGGCTTCAAGGCTGCCACCGAACCAGTCAGGTCACTCTTCTTGACAGCACCATAACCGATGACCACCACTTCGTTCAGCAGGGCAGCATCGTCCTGAAGGATAATCTCCAGTGACGGGGCAGCCTTGACAGTCTGTGTCTGATAGCCGATATAGCTAATGCTGATGTCGGCACCTTGGTCAGCTTTCAGCGCGAAGTTACCATCGAAGTCCGTAATGGTAGCGGTCTGTGTGTTCACAACACGTACCGTAGCACCGATGATGGCTTCACCCTGAGCATCCTTAACATGGCCTTTGACGTCAATCTGCGCAAAGGCTCCTACCGATAGGCACAGCCCTATGAAAAGAGCCAACACCCTAAACGGCATCTTAATGTTTACCTGCTTCATCAATTAAATTTTTAGAGTTAGTATACTATTTATTGTGTCTTAAAATCCGACAGTATTGACTTAAATCAAGCGCAAAGTTAGGAATTATTTTGATTCGTTGATACTTATTTTGACAAAAACACGTTATATGGTAATGCAAACGTTTGCATTAACGATTAGTAATAAATAAATAAGGTAAAAGAACAGCGAACGATTCTTTTGCATATCTTTGCAAACAGAAAGACTAAAAGCCAGATGAAAGAGACTACTCCCATGACGATGAAAGACATAGCCCGCGAGTTTGGCATCTCGGTGGCTACGGTGTCTCGCGCACTGAAGGACTCGCCGCGCATCTCTGCCGAGCGCAGGGCTGCCATCCAGCAGTATGCGCGGGAGCATAACTTCACTCCGAACGTCATCGCGGAGTCATTGCGCTTCTCAAGGGTGCAACCGTTAAAAATCATCGGCGTCATCATCCCTGAGTTTACACACTTCTACTTTTCCTCCGTGCTCTCTGGCATCGAGGAGGAGGCGTCTGCCCGCGGCTATCGAATCATGGTGGCACAGAGCAACGAGCGGTACGAACGCGAGGTACACATCTGCCAGTCGTTCTACGAGAACAAGGTGTGTGGCATCATCGTCTCCCAAGCCAAGGACACACAGAAATACGACCACTTCCAAAAGCTGATTGATGCTGGCATACCCCTGGTATTCTATGACAGGATCTGCACGGGTGTCAATGCCAGCCGCGTGGTGGTGGACGACTACATGGGGGCTTTCAATGCCGTGACGCACCTGATAGAGACTGGTTGCAAGCGCATTGCCTTCTATGGTTCTGCACCCACGCTGGAGATTTCGAAAAACCGCTTCAACGGCTATAAGGATGCCTTGCTGAAACATGGTCTGCCATACGACGACTCGCTGACGCGCATCTGCGACAACCGCGCTGACGCAGAGGCCATTACGCCTGGCCTGCTCAAGAGCGACATTATTCCAGATGCCTTCTTTGCCGTCAACGACGACACAGCCATCGGCATCCTTTACACTGCCAAGCGCATGAAGTTCAAGGTGCCTCGCGACATCTCTATCTGTGGTTTCACCAACGGACAGCGTGCTGTCGCCTGCGACCCGATGCTGACGACTGTCGAACAGCGCGGCATCAAGGTCGGCGAAGAGGCTGCCGACATCCTCATCGGCCATGTCGAGGGCACCATCCCGCTCAACAAGACCGAGCGCCGCATCGTGCGCACGCGCCTTATTATAAGAGGTACAACGCGATAGGGGCTTGAAGACAACATGAATTTTTGATTAACGACAACTTGGACAACTAAGACAACTTTTCAAACGATGATAGACGTTACAACATACAAAAAACATATATATGATGTGGTAGGTGCCATTCATGAGGTTCACAAGGAATTAGGAGCAGGACTGTCAGAGTATTGCTATCAGGAAGGGTTGCAATTACAGTTGCAAGAACAGAAAATACCATTTGAACGAGAATTAACAATACATCCGAAATACCACGGTAGAGACATGGAAGCAACTTACCGTATAGATTTTCTCTGTAAAGCAGATATCATTATAGAATGTAAAGCCATTTCAGAACTCACCACCAATCATCGTGCTCAGCTTTTCAATTACATGCGCCTTATAAAATGCCCTTGTGGAATCCTTGTCAATTTTGCTCCAAAGTATGCGACAATAGAACGTTTCTTTTACGACAAAGAATGCGACAATATTGTCGGAGCTGATGGTAAAGTAAAAGAGTTCTTATAAAGTTGTCTTAGTTGTCCAAGTTGTCGTTAAAATAAAAAACCAAGTTGTCGTTAAAATAAAAATAGTTGTAGTTAAATAAAAACAAGTTGTAGTATATGAAAGCAAAACCGAATTTACCGTTTTGGAGCCTCTGGAACCTGAGCTTTGGATTCTTTGGCGTGCAGATAGCGTATGCCCTGCAGAGCGCCAACATCTCACGCATCTTTGCCACACTGGGAGCCGATCCCCACAACTTGAGCTACTTCTGGATACTGCCCCCGCTGATGGGCATCCTGGTGCAGCCCATCGTCGGCACGCTGAGTGACAAGACATGGACACGCTTTGGACGCCGCATACCATACCTCTTCGTGGGTGCTGCCGTCGCCGTACTGGTGATGTGCCTGCTGCCCAATGCAGGCTCGCTGGGACTGGCTGTCAGCGCTGCCATGATGTTTGGACTTATTGCCCTGATGTTCCTCGACACCAGCATCAATATGGCCATGCAGCCCTTCAAGATGCTAGTCGGCGACATGGTCAACGAGGAGCAGAAGGCCAAGGCCTACAGCATCCAGTCGTTTCTCTGCAATGCCGGCTCAGTGGCAGGCTACCTCTTCCCTTTCATCTTCACCTTCATTGGCATCAGCAATGTCGCTGAGAAGGGTGTCATCCCCGACTCAGTCATCTGGTCGTTCTACATCGGCGCTGCCATCCTCATCCTCTGTGTCATCTATACGACGCTGAAAGTCAAGGAGTGGAACCCCCAGGAGTATGCTGAATACAATGCAGCGTCAGAGACCAAGGAGGAGAGTGCCAACTGGATTACCCTGCTGAAGAACGCCCCCTCGACATTCTGGAAGGTAGGACTGGTGCAGTTCTTCTGTTGGGCAGCCTTCCTCTATATGTGGAACTACACGACAGGTGCCATTGCCGAGACCGTATGGGACACCACCGACCCCGCCAGCGAGGACTTCCAGGCCGCCGGCAACTGGGTGGGCGTGCTGTTTGCCGTCCAGGCACTCGGTTCCGTGGTGTGGGCAGCCATCCTGCCGCAGTTCAAGAACACAAAGGTGGCCTACGCCGTCAGCCTGCTGATAGGTGCCGTCGGCTTCGCCATGGTGCCTTTCCTGCACAACCAGTACCTGCAGTTCATTCCCTTTGTATTGATAGGATGCGCCTGGGCAGCCATGCTGGCCATGCCGTTCACCTTCGTCACCAATGCCCTGCAGGGCTATGGTCACATGGGCGCCTATCTGGGCCTGTTCAACGGCACCATCTGCCTGCCACAGATCATTGCCGCCCTGTGTGGCGGACTGGTCCTGTCAGTGGTTGGTCACCATCAGTCCACCATGATGATTGTCTCAGGCGTACTGCTCATTGCAGGTGCCTTGAGCGTGACTGTCATCAGATCTAAGACAAACGATTGCACAAAATCTTAAAATACTAACGTTATGAAGATACTATTCAATGTAGAGTATGGCACTACGTTCGGCGAGGACCTGGTGCTGAACATCTTGTCAGAAGATGGTGTTAAGACCTCGCGACATAAGATGACGACGCTCGACGGACTACACTGGTTTGTGGAGGTCTCCAAGGCTTTCAAGCCCGGCACATTCATCGACTATTACTACAGCTTGCAGCGTGGCGACGAGGAAGCCCGCCACGAATGGCTCGTGGAACCTCACCGCCTTGAGTTCGCTGCCCAGAAGGGCATACACTACACGGTGTACGACCACTGGATAGACATTCCCGAGGATGCCTACATGTACAGCTCGGCCTTCACCGACTGCGTGCTGGCCCGTCAGCGTGCACTGAGCACCAGCACGGAGTTCCAGCGCACCATCCGACTGAAGGTGCGTGCCCCGCAGCTGCGTTCCGACGAGCGCTTAGCCATCGTCGGCGAGCCTCAGTCGCTGGGTGCATGGGATGTCTGGAAGGCTGTGCCCATGACCGAGCACGAATGCCATGAGTGGGTGGTCAGCCTGGATGCTGCAGAATTGCCTGTCGGACGCTTCGAGTTCAAGTTCATCATCATCAACGAGGCAGACCCCTCCAAGGCCAACATCATCTGGGAACAAGGAGCCAACCGTTCCATCGACGTTCCAGCCATCGATGCCGACGAGGTGATGGTCTACGAACTGTCGCAGGCCTTCTTCCCCATCTATCCCTGGAAGGGTGCCGGTGTGGTCATCCCCATCTTCTCGCTGCGCAGCGAAGGGTCGTTTGGCGTGGGTGACTTCGGCGACCTGAAGCTGATGGTCGACTGGGTTGCCAAGACCGACATGCGCGTGCTGCAGGTGCTGCCCATCAATGATACCAACATGACGGGTACGTGGCAGGACAGCTACCCCTACAACAGCATCAGCATCTACGCCCTGCACCCGCAGTACGCTGACTTCCGTCAGCTGCCCGAGATCAAGGACGAAGCCTTAAGGACGAAATTCGAGGCCCTGCGCCAGGAACTGAATGCCCTGCCGCAGATTGACTACGAGCGCATGTTTGCTGCCAAGATGGACTACCTGCGTGCCCTGTTTGCCCAGGAGTGGAAGAAGGTGAAGGCTACCAAGGCCTACAAACAGTTCTTCGACGACAACCAAGAGTGGCTGGTGCCCTATGCCCAGTTCTGCGTCAATCGCGACAAATACGGCACTGCCGACTTCAACCAGTGGCCTAAGGAGGGGGCAAAGTTCAAACCGCAAACGTCAAAAGAACAGGAGTTCTGGTACTTCGTGCAGTACTACCTCGACCAGCAGATGCATGCTGCCCACGAGTATGCCCGCCAGCACCATGTCATCCTGAAGGGCGACATCCCCATCGGCATCAGCCGCGATGGTGTGGAGGCATGGGTAGAACCCAAGTACTTCAACCTGAACGGGCAGGCCGGTGCACCGCCCGATCCGTTCTCTGCCGACGGACAGAACTGGGGATTCCCCACCTACAACTGGGACGAGATGCTGAAGGACGGCTGCCAGTGGTGGGTGCGCCGCTTCCGCAAGATGGCACAGTTCTTCGACGCCTACCGCATCGACCACGTGCTGGGCTTCTTCCGCATTTGGGAGATTCCCGTGCCTGAGAAGTCGGGACTCGAGGGACAGTTCAGTCCCGCCCTGGGCCTGAGCCGCGAGGAGATTGAGGCCTACGGCATCAAAGGTCACATGGACCTCTTCCTGGTCGACCACAAGCGCAAGGACCGCTGGCACCCGCGCATTGCCGTGCAGTTCCAGGAACCCTACCAGAAACTCGACGAGGGCGAGAAATTCAACTTCAACCGCCTCTACAACGACTATTTCTACCATCGCAACAACCACTTCTGGTATCAGGAGGCTATGAAGAAACTGCCGCGCCTGACGCAGGCTACCCGCATGCTCTGCTGTGCGGAGGACCTGGGTATGGTGCCCGACTGCGTGCCCTGGGTGATGAACGAGCTGCGCATCCTGACGCTCGAAATCCAGACCATGCCGAAAGATGCCAACCTGCGCTTCGGCAAACTGTCGCACAATCCCTACCGTTCCGTATGCACCTTCTCGACGCACGACATGCCGACGCTGCGCCAATGGTGGGACGAGGACGGCGAGCAGACGCTGGCCTACTACAACGGTCCGCTGCGTCGTCAGGGCTCTGCCCCCCACCCGCTGCCGGGCTGGCTGGCCAAGGACATCATCAGTCGTCAGCTGACGTCGCCGTCCATGCTCTGCCTGCTGTCGCTGCAGGACTGGCTCAGCATCGACGAGCGCCTGCGTCTGCCCGACCAGAACGCCGAGCGCATCAACATCCCTGCCAATCCCCGTCACTACTGGCGCTACCGCATGCACCTCACCATCGAGCAGCTGCTGCAGGAGAACGACTTCAACGAAACCGTCAAGACGCTTATCATCCAAAGCGGCCGCAAATAAAACGCCAACGATGGATGATTATTGACGACAACGATGGATTTATTATTGACGACAACTTAGACAACTGGGACAACTTTTAAATCTGTGGCCTACGCCAGCCAACCGCCCCCTGCGTGGACTATCAGGAAAACAAAAAAGTTGTCCAAGTTGTCCCGGTTGTCGTTAAATAAAGAAACAAGTTGTCGTTAAATAAAGAAAACCATGTTGTAGTATATCAATTATCACAAACTAAACGATTATGAGATACCAATTCCTATTCATTAGCCTGTTGTTGGCGTCTGTGACGTGGGCAACAGAAGTCAAGTCGCCCAATGGCAACATTGTGCTGAATTTCACCATTGAGGATGGTCGTCCCACCTATACCTTGTCTTATAAAGGCAAGGAAGTAGTGCGCCCGTCCCACTTGGGTCTGGAGCTGGCCCGCGACAAACATGCCTCCATGGGCATGAACGAGCGCGACCTCATGGACGGCTTCACCCTCGTCAAGGAGGAGACCTCCACCTTCGACGAGACGTGGCAGCCCGTATGGGGTGAGACCCGCGACATCCGCAACCACTACGCCGAGTATGCTGCCGTGCTGCAGCAACAGTGGCTCTCAGCACCGCCCGCCCAGGACGGCCAGCAGCTGCAGCCCCGTCGTCACCAGCGCACCATGCTCATCCGCTTCCGCGTCTACGACGACGGCATCGGCTTCCGCTATGAGTTCCCGCAGCAGGCCGACCTGAACTACTTCCTCATCAAGGACGAGCGCACGGAGTTTGCCATGGCTGGCGACCATACCGCCTGGTGGCTGCCCGGCGACTACGACACGCAGGAGCAGGAGACGCAGGAGACGAAGCTCAGCGAGATTCGCAGCCGCATGCATGACGCCGTCAACTGGGGCAACTCCAGCGTCGCCGTCTTCTCGCCTACGGGTGTGCAGACGTCGCTGCAGATGAAGTCGCAGGCAATCGACATAGACGGTGAGAAACGAAACCTCTACATCAACATCCACGAGGCTGCCTGTGCCGACTACGCCACCATGCACCTCGAACTGGTAGACGCCCAGACCAAGGCCCTCAGCACCAAGCTCGAAGGCAGCAGCAATGCCTACACGCCCAATCCGGGACCATCGGCCTACCCCCTGCCCAAGCCCTTCACCTTCGTCAGCCACCTGACGCCTGACGCTACGGGGCTGAAGGGTGCCATGCAGACACCCTGCAAGACGCCCTGGCGCACCATCATCGTCAGCGACGACGCCCGCGACATGCTGTCGTCGAACCTCATCCTCAACCTCAACGAGCCCTGCGCCCTCGACGACACCTCGTGGATTCATCCCACGAAGTATTGCGGCGTGTGGTGGGAGATGATTGTCGGACGTGGATCCTGGCACTATACCAACGACTTCCCCAGCATCAAGCTCGACCAGATAGACTGGAGCAAGGTGAAGCCCAACGGCACGCATAAGGCCAACAACGAGAACGTGAAGCGCTACATCGACTTCGCTGCCAAGAACGGCCTAGACCAGGTACTGGTAGAGGGCTGGAACGTCGGCTGGGAGGACTGGGCGAACATGTGGAAACGCGACGTCTTCGACTTCCAGACACCCTACCCCGACTTCGACATCCAGATGCTCAACGACTACGCCCACTCCAAAGGCGTCAAGCTGCTCATGCACCACGAAACTTCGTCCAGCACGCAGAACTACGAGCGCCACTTGGAAAAAGCCTTCCAGCTGATGAACAAGTACGGCTACGATGCTGTGAAGACGGGCTACGTGGGTGACATCATCCCCCGCGGCGACCACCACTACTCGCAGTCCATGAACAACCACTACCTCTACGTCGTCAAGGAGGCTGCCAAGCACCACATCATGGTCAACGCCCATGAGGCGACACGTCCCACGGGCCTCTGCCGTACCTACCCCAACCTCGTCGGCAACGAGTCGGCTCGCGGCACGGAGTATGAGGCCTTCGGCGGCTCGCGGCCCGACCATACCTGCATTCTGCCCTTCACCCGACTGCAGGGCGGTCCCATGGACTACACGCCCGGCATCTTCGTCACCCGTCTCAACACGTGGAGCAACAACACCTCGTGGGCACGCATCACCATCGCCGGATCGCTGGCACTCTACCTCACCATGTACTCACCCCTGCAGATGGCTGCCGACCTGCCCGAGAACTACGAGCAGTTCGACGATGCCTTCCAGTTCATCCGCGACGTAGCCTGCGACTGGGACGAGAGCATCTACCTTGAGGCCGAGCCTGCCGACTACATCACCGTCGCCCGCAAGGCCAAGGGTACCGACAACTGGTTCATTGGTGGCAAATGCGACGAGAACGGTCACCAGAGCGTCATCCGCCTCGACTTCCTCGACAAGGGGCGCAAGTACGAATGCACCATCTATGCCGATGCCAAGGACGCCCACTACGAGACCAACCCGCAGGCATACACCATCAAGAAGCGCACGGTGAAGAAGGGCGATGTCCTAAAAATAAACGAAGCCCCCGGTGGAGGCTTCGCCATCTCGCTCATCTGTACCCCGACCGAGAATCGAACTCGGAACTAAGCTTTAGGAGAGCCTTGTTATATCCATTTAACTATCAGGGCCGCATTAGCGGCTGCAAAGGTACGAAAAGTTGAGATAAAAGCAAAGCAAAAGGAACAAAAATTTTTTGATCAAGGCAAAATCCTCAGCACGTGGCCCCACCTCACAGCGTGACAGGCATCCTGTGAGGTCATGAGGCTTAGCCTCCGGCGTTCAGGACACAGGGGGACTTCCCCCCGTGTCCTTACTACAGTCATGGTTGCTAGCTATTTAGTGGATAAATTAGTAATCAGTTCTGCAAAGATACGAAAGTTTATCTTCACTACCAAATAATCAGCGAGTAATTTTTCTCAAAAAAAATATCACGGCTACTGCATTTTCAGCAAAACAAACTACACAACTACACTATATTTAATTATATAACTATAAATAAGTCGTTTACACCATTCCAAAAGCTCATTCAAACTACACTAAAACTACACTAAAACTACACTAAAACTACATAAAACTACACTTCGTGACGGTTATTTAGCCTGAAGAGAAGCCCTTTGTCCATCAAAAAAAGCATCTTTACGAGTCGAAAACAGCATACTTGCACTAAGGAAACAGCATACTTGCACCAAGGAAACAACATACTTGCACTAAGGAAACAGCATACTTGCACTAAGGAAACAGCATACTTGCACTAAGGAAACAGCATACTTGCACCAAGGGAACAACATGCGTTCACCCCGCAAAGGGGCCGTTCCCACGGAGGGAACGGCTTCTCTGCGCCGTGCAGGAAAATTTCTTGCGCCGTGCAAACTATCGGAGTCAAGCAACATCCCTTGAAGCCGTACACACCCATCCGATGTAGTTTTAGTGTAGTTTCAGTGTAGTTTTAGTGTAGTTTTTGTGTAGTTTTGTTTTTCACCAAAACACTAATATCCAATACGTTATATCAAAAGTGTAGTTAGTGTAGTTAGTATTACATAATTTTTTCAGAAATCAAGCATGGTCAACAGTATTTCCGCTGTTGGTCATGCTTGTAGGTAAGCCACGAAAAGTCCTCAATATGAGGGCCGTCGTGCCAGTAATCCGTAAAGTCTTGCGAGCAAGGAGGAAGGTTATCACCCTGGCCGTCTCGGAAAATCTGTTGGGTTTCCTGCTCTGCCTCCGCTATTTCCATCTTTGCCTCCCACTCGCCTATCAACTCATCGTAGTAGCCGCCGTATTTGTCGGCAAACAAATAGTAATAAGTAGTTCCAAAGTAAGTACTGGTAAGGTACTCAACCCTGTCATCCCACCAGTCGTATTCGGGATATCCAAGGGCTCGCCAGAGTTGGCTGCATCGCCGGTATAACAATTCGCATTCCGTTTCTGAAATGACATCCCTGAGCCTTACTCTATTGTTGTCAAACCAGACATAGCGCCAGTCATCATAGTCCTTGTCTTCTATAAGCCCTGCTGCAAATCTCCATATTTTCCTGGCCCACCAGAAATGCCCCGTTTCAGCACAGAGGTCACCGAGATACATGGCCTTTTGGAACTTTCGCTTGCAGCTTTCCGCACAACGGATTGGATGGATTTCCCGATTTACCAAGTCTTTGAGCAGACGAGCTTCAAGATGGGTCACAACACCATTGGGTAAGCATCTGCATACCCGATAAGGAATTCTTCTTCTCATTATAATCAGTTATTAAAACCCTATTTTCGTTCTCTGACGGGGAACCTCAATTGGTGAGATGTCTTCAGGAGTAAGTATCAACAGATCCTTTTTGTCCTTAGGCTGCTGATTGATACATCGTGTTGCGTGCTGGATATAG
>Ga0247611_10005034_pt1 | contig 17916 bp, 14 predicted proteins | sample 177DNAGHGhighgp2_FD_192422 | JGI IMG/M metagenome (GOLD analysis project Ga0247611, IMG submission 192422) | Sheep rumen microbial communities from Palmerston North, Manawatu-Wanganui, New Zealand - 1770 DNA GHGhigh gp2 | ecosystem: Host-associated > Mammals > Digestive system > Stomach > Rumen... | reverse complement strand
ACCAAGTTAGATGCTTTGGCAGTTGCTGTGGGCACATCACATGGTGCTTATAAATTTACCCGCAAACCCGATGGCGAAATTCTCTCCATTGAAACAATCGAAAAGATTCATAAAAAGTTACCCAATACTCATATGGTTATGCATGGTTCGTCTTCGGTTCCGCAAGAGTTGCAAGATTTGATTAATGCTTATGGCGGCGCTATTCCGCAAACCTATGGTGTTCCGGTTGAAGAAATCGTTCGCGGCATCAAATCCGGCGTGCGTAAGGTTAATGTTGATACCGATTGTCGTATGGCTATCACCGGTGCCATTCGCAAAATCTTTGCCGAAAATCCCAAAGAATTTGACCCGCGCAAATACCTCAAACCGGCGATTGAAGAAATGCAGAAGGTTTGTGAGGCACGTTATATTGCCTTTGGTGCCGCAGGTCATGCTGATAAAATTAAAGTTATCCCGATGTCAGAAATGGCAAAGAGATACTAATATGTTTTATTTTATTGTTAAAAAGCGTTTTTGATATGTTGAATTTTTAGTAACGATTCTACTAAAACTGCATCAAAACGAACATCAAAAGCGGCATATTCCGGATGTTTTGCCAAAAAGGCTTCGGCTCCGCGACGGATTCGCTGTATCTGCTTTGGCACAATGGCATAAGCCGCTTTTTCGATGGTTTTTCTTTTTTTTACCTCAACAAAAATCAACGTGTTTTTATGTCGCAAGATTATATCAACTTCGCCGGCACCCGTGCCTTTACCGGTAATATAATTACGTGCAACTAAATGATATCCCTTCAGTCGCAAATATTGCAGTGCAATAAATTCAGCCGCCTTTCCGGAAAAATCACCCATGTTTTTGCAACTCCAATGCTTTTTTGTAAACATCATTGCGATTCAGCTTAAACCGTTCAACAATATTTTTTACCGCAGTTTTGAGATTAGTCTTACGCATTTCAGAAATTAATTCATCACTATAATCAACATTACTCTTATTATTGTCGGTATTTGGCGCAACCATAAGCACAATTTCGCCTTTTGGCGAAGTTTGCGTATAGTATTCAACCAATTCTTCTGCAGTTCCGTTGCGGCATTCTTCATATAATTTGCTAATTTCTCGAGCCACGGCAATTTCACGATTTGCAAAAATCTGTTTTGCTGCTGCAAGAGTTTTTAACAAGCGATCCGCGCGCTCATAAAAAATCAAAGTTGCGTCAACATCTTTATTTTTGCTTAAAAAATCGATTCGCGCCTTTTCTTTATTGGGAATAAATCCGCAGAACATAAAAGCGTTAGATGGCAGCCCCGACAATTGTAAAGCGCAAATTGCCGCACAGGCACCCGGCAGAGTGGTAAGATAAACCCCTTGTTCTCTGGCAGCTTTTGCCAACTTATATCCGGGATCCGATATTAAAGGTGATCCGGCGTCAGACATATAAGCCACAATTTTTCCTGATTTTGCTTCCTCAATAATTTTTTGCGCCATTTCAGCCTCATTATGATCATGCACGGCAATAAAATTTTTCCCCTTAATATCAACTCCGAGCAAACTGAATAATTTTTTGGTGACACGAGTATCCTCGCAGGCTATCAATTCAGCTTTGCGCAACACTTCCATTGCCCTAAACGTCATATCGCCGATGTTGCCTATCGGTGTTGCCACCAAATAAATTCCGTTTTCCATCAAACCCTCTCTTTACAATCTGATTTTTTTATAATACAACATAGCAAGGATTGTTTTATATTTTAAGGTAAAAAGCAAGTGTTAAAAAAGATTGGTATTATTTTAGTTGCCTTGGCAATATCTTCTTGTTCCTCAACCAAGCCTTTCCAAGATGAAGGCGGAGCTGAGAGTTATAGCACCGACATAACCGAGATTGGTATATCCAATTCCCGCAGTTTTAGGGTAGGGATGTTGTTACCTTTAACCGGAGCCGATTCTAAATATGGTCAAGGTCTGAAAAATGCTTCACTTCTGGCACTTAATGATGTGAATAATCCTAATTTGGTTATTCAATATTACGATACTGCCAGCACCCCCGCAGGAGCCCGCGTTGCCGTCAAAAATGCCGCTTTACAACAGGCACAGTTAATTTTAGGTCCGCTGAAAAGCACTGAGGTTTCGGCAATCAGCAACGAAACCATATATCAAGGTATACCGGTAATTGCATTTTCGACATCACCGGATGTTTTGCAGCCGACAATTTACACTTTGGGATTATTGGTAGATGAACAAATTGACCGCATAATCAGCTATGCTGCTGCATCAGGTCGTAACAATTTTGCCTTGTTGTTGCCTGATAATAATACCGGTATCGCTTTTGCCCGTTCAGCCATCAAATCAGCCAATAAAAATCGCGTAGCTATTAAAATCATAGGATTCTACCCTCAAGGAACGTCTGATTTTTCTACAATAGTAAAACAAATAACTGATTCCGGCATATCTTTTGATGCTGTGATGGTACCCGAGGGGGGAATAACACTAACTGCGGCAACAGCAATGTTTGCCTATTATGATATCACCTATCCCAATGTCCAATTTTTAGGCAGTTCAATGTGGGAAGCCGGAATATCCAGTCGCGAAACTTCGTTGCAACAAAGTATATATCCGGCACTTACTAAATCCAACAGTTCAAATTTTGTTGCACAATATTACTCTATGTTCAACGAAAAACCCAGTAGTTTATATACATTAGCTTATGATGCAGTGATTATCGCCGATAAATTGTCAAAAGCACAAAGCCAAAACTATACCGATGATATTACTGCTATCGGTGGCTTCAGAGGACTTAATGGTAAAGTTCGCTTTTTTGATGATGGCAGCAATCAGCATTCGCTGGATATCATCAGCGTAAGCTCGCAAGGCAACAAAGTTATCGATTCCGGTGAAAAATATTTTGAAGCTCCGATACAAAGTTTGCCACCGATAGATGCAGACACAGTCTATTCGGTTCCTCACATTATCGGCAAGGACAGCTCATTGGCTCAGGTATTGATTTATGGTAAAACCATAGACTTTGTTACTCCAAATAACAATATGTTAGAGCAAATTGCGCAATAAAGGGCAGATAAAACAAAAATAAACTTGAAAACACTTTAAGTTTTTGTTAGTTATATTGCTTGGAGAAAGGATGGGTTAACTTTTCGCCAATCCGGTCAGGTTCGGAAGAAAGCAGCCGTAACGAATTCGGTTAAGGTCATCTTTTCTCTGCAAAACTTTTTATTAGGTTGTTTTTTATGGCTGATAATCAAGAAAATTATGTTGTTTTAGCTCGCAAATATCGCCCGCAAAATTTTAATGAGTTGCTTGGGCAAGATGCTTTAGTGCAAACCATAACTAATGCCATAAAAAATAATCGTTTGCATCATGCTTATATTTTAACCGGTATTCGCGGCGTCGGCAAGACTACAACTGCACGTATAATCGCCAAAGCACTTAATTGCACCGGCAAAGATGCCATCAATGGCGCCACAGTTAATCCTTGCGGAATATGCGAAAATTGTCGAGCCATAGCCGAATCTCGTCATATGGATGTATTAGAGTTGGATGCGGCTTCTCGCACCGGTGTTGATGATATGCGTGAGATTTTGGACGGAGTCCGCTACAAACCGACAAATGGTCGTTATAAAGTATATATTATCGACGAAGTTCATATGCTCTCAAAAGGAGCTTTCAATGCTTTGCTCAAAACATTAGAAGAACCGCCGGCTCATGTTATTTTTATATTTGCCACTACCGAAATCAATAAAGTTCCGGTTACCGTCCTTTCACGTTGTCAGCGGTTTGATTTGCAGCGCTTATCAATAGACACGCTTTTTAATCATTTTAAAAATATTATTCAAAAAGAGGGACTTACATCTGAAGATGAGGCTCTGCACCTTATTGCCAAGGCTGCTGATGGTTCTTGTCGCGATGGTTTGTCATTGCTCGATCAAGCTATTTCGCTTGGTGAAGGTGAGGTCAAAACCGATGTTGTGAAGAAAATGATTGGTATATCCGACCGAGTAATGATATTTGATATTTTTGAAAGTTTAATCAACGGACAGACGCAACATTTATTGGAATTGCTTGATAAACGGCATTTTGACGGTGTTAATCCGCTAAATTTATTGCAAGACTTGATAAATATAATTCATCTTATTGCTAAGGTTAAAATTATTCCTGATTACATTAATGATGCTTCTCTGTCTGAAAATGAGCGTGAATTTGCCTCAAAAATATCTTCAACAGTGCCGATTGCGGTATTATCTAAAATGTGGCAAATGGCAATTAAAGGGTTGAGTGAACTATCATTTGCTCCGTCACAACGCGATGCCCTGGATATGATATTGATTCGCATTGCTTACTCGGCAAATTTACCAACTCCGCAAGAGATACTTGATGGCTTAAAAAAAAACTCTGAATCAAACCCCGCATCACCAATAACAGTATCCGCTAAAACTGATATTGACAGTGCAGAAAGCGGTGAAGCGCCAATAGTTTTTAATACTCCGGAAGAAGTTGTAAATTATCTGGTATTGCAAAAACAACTTTTAATGGCATATACTTTGAAGCACGATGTGTCTTTTAGTGAATTCACTTTTGGTAAAATGCAGGTTGCCTCTCGCGAAAATGTTAATCGGGAATTTTGGTTGTCACTACAAGAATTTCTTGAAAAAACAACTAAATATAAGTGGCAAATTGATATTACCGATTCGCCTTTAGGTCAAACTCTAGCCGATAAAGAAGAACAATTATCGCATAATTATCAAAAAGATGCTTTGGATTTGCCTCTGGTAAAAGCTGTTATGGCAGAGTTTGCCGGTGCTAAAATTGATGTTTTGGTGCGCAAGGTTAATAATGACAATAACGATAATCCCCACGAGGATTTAGAGTTTAATGATTTTAATTCTGGTTATATGGAGGAAGAAAACTAATGCTTAATATTCAAGGTTTAATGAAACAGGCTCAACAAATGCAAAAACGCTTGGCAGACGAGCAGGCAAAGCTCGCCGAAGAAGAGGTTGAGGGAACATCTGGCGGTGGTATGGTTAAAATAACCATCAACGGCAAATTTGTTATGACCAAAATCAAAATTGATCCGTCGCTGTTAAAAGATAACGAAACAGAAATTCTTGAAGATTTGGTTATGGCAGCTTATAATGACGCCCAGAGTAAAGCCGATGCCAAAATGAGTTCAGCTCTGGGCTCGGTTACTGAAGGACTTAACCTGGGTGGACTTAAATTACCGTTTTAGGAAAATAAACTGTGGCTGGTCAGGATATTGAAACCCTCATTAAGCAAATGGCAAAATTGCCGTCGCTTGGTTCAAGGTCTGCACGACGAATAGTATTGCAGTTGCTGGACAAACGTGACGAGCAACTGCTTCCGCTGATAGATTCGCTTAGTCGTGTTGCTCAAAACATCAAAACTTGCGAGATTTGCGGCAATTTTGATACCATTTCTCCTTGTCCGATATGTTCATCACCAACTCGGGATAACGGTGTTATCTGTGTTGTCCGTGATGTGGCTGATTTATGGGCAATGGAGCGAGTTTCTCAATTTCACGGCAAATACCATGTTTTAGGCGGCATTCTGTCGGCAATGGATGGAGTTGTTCCTGAGGACTTAAATATCGACTCATTGGAGGCGCGCATAGCTCTCGGAGATGTCCGTGAACTTATTTTAGCTCTGCCTGCAACCATAGATGGACAAATAACTGCCCATTATCTTAAATCTCGCTTTAAAAATGAAAACCTCTCCATAACCACCCTCGCTCAAGGAATACCTATGGGAGCAGAGCTTGACTATATGGACGAGGGAACGATACAATTGGCATTGAACTCGCGCAAATCTGTTTAGCAATTACTCCATAGTAAAAGACACATTACTGCCGTTACGGCAAATATTTACCGATTTTTTCTTTGGCAATGGTAATAAAGATTCTTTGCTATTCCAGTCAAAAGTATAAACATCATTGTTGTTGCTTATAGCTAATGATTTTACTCCCAACCAAAAAACTTGATTAAAATGATCGGCAGTCAGTGCAATACATTGTTCTTTTGTTAAATCGCGATAGGTTATAGTAAAATATTTTATAGTCGGCATAATCTGTGACCCCGAAGCATCCATTCCGACTTCCACGGGGTTATTAAAATAACCCAATAACTTTCCGCCATTTACTGACATTCCTTCGGGATAAATTTTATCTTTTATAATCAGCCCGGTATCCAATCCCCAATAATCCGGCTGGGTTTTATACTTGCTTCTTACTGCATCGGCAAGCTGTGCAATCTGCGCACCGGCCTCTCTTGCTCCTATATCCCGTTGTTTAAGCATTAATATCATCATCAAAACGACAACAATAACCAAACAACAAAGAATAATAATCAGACGTCTGTTTTTAATTGCTTCAAGCAAACGTTTGGCAAATTTCAATAGTTTACTGCGTTTTTTCATATAACTATCCCATATTACTTGTAATTTGGTCTTGCATCTCGAAGGTGCCCATAACAGCCCAAGCAATAACTCCGGCAATTACCAATAAAGCTACCATGTTCAAAATACTAGCCTTTTGCTCAATCAGAATAACCGAATCATCCAACCACTCGTTAGCCATATTCTGCAGAGCTTCTTCAAAATTATCCAATTCCGAATAAATTTTCAAATCATTTATAACTTCTACATCCGGAAAGTTAAGCTTGGTTTTGGCCAGAGCCTGACCTAAGTTATCACCATTATTAATATATACCAAAGTTTTATCAATCCGTTCGCGCAAATACCTTGACGCATCTCGCCTCAAAGCGCGCATCGCTGTCGATATCGGCGTTCCCCCTGATACCAGTGCCGATAATGATAATAACCAACTGATGCCGACAAATATACGGTAAAGTGACCATGGCGGAATAGAATCAAAAAAAACTCTGACTCGGCCGGTCCAAACACCAATAGTGAAATAAATAATGCACATCATAATTGGTAATGAGGCAAATGCAACTATCCAGTTATCTTTAATCCATGCCGATAAATCAACTAAATCTCGCGCCATACCGCGCCATCTTACATTTGGAGCAGCCTCAAGCATTGGCGGAACCATATAAACACCAATAGCATAAATAATTAATACTGCCATCATAACCAAAAATGCCGGATAGGCAATCGCGCTTACAATAGGTCGTATCATCTTTGTAGATCCTTCGGAAACCTTTATCAAGTTCAATAAAGCGCTTTCAAGGTCTGAAACATCACCCACCGACAACATTAATCTTTCACGATCAGGAGCCCAGCCTTTAAGTGCTTCCGAAAAAGTTTTACCGTTATTCAAAGCCCGTCCCCACGAAGCAATAGCGATAGCCAAAGGTTCACCGGGGTTTTTGCCGCCATTTGAGGCTGAATCATGCAACATATCTAAAGCATCCATCAAAGAAAAGCGGTTCTTCATCAGAGATGCAATCTTGCGATAAAGTTTCAAGCGTGTTTTTCCGGCAAAAGCAATCATAAACTTGGCATAATACTCTTCTGCCGCATTAAATCGCCGCATTGCTTGTTGTAACGATTTATTAGCCTTTTTTTTCTTATCTTCTTCAGCCATTTTTATCCACTCTCCCTTAATATGACGGGCGCTGATCTAATAATCCGCACCAACGCTCAACTTCATCAAGATCAATATATCCTTTTAGCATTCGCTCAATAGCGGCTTCTTTCAAAGTCCTACCATTCAAATCAGCAGTCCAATAATCAATTGCTTTGCGAGTTTCACCACTAATCATCAGTTGCAAAAAAGTTGCATCAGGTAATATAATCTCAGGCACACACATACGTCCTTTTACTCCGGTTCCGTTACACATTTTGCAACCTTCTCCGCGCACATAAGCATTTTCCATTCCGAAATCGCCCAATGCAACTCTAAGTCTTTGTACCGAAGGATCATTTCCTCTTTCTCTGGCTAGCTTACGGCAATGAGGACATAATTTTCTGAATAAACGCTGTGATATCAACCCTTTAATTAATTCCGGATCCAACAATTTAAATGTCTCAACCCCCATATCGCGAAAACGATTGATAATTGCCGGTGCCGAGTTTGCGTGTAAGGTAGACCACATTCCGTGTCCGGACAATGCTCCTTGGAATGTTAATTGAGCTGCCGCCAAAGCACGAATCTCTCCCACCATAATAATATCGGGGTCAGAACGCAATGCTGCCGACAATGCTTTGGTGAATTGTTCGGCTTTTTCTTCTTCAGTATTAGCATTGGTAACCGGCATTTGTCTTGCACCCGGTATCGGGTATTCCGGAGGATCCTCCACAGTTAGTAAATTTAATTCATAATTTTTCTCTTGCAATAATTTAATCATATTGCGTTGCAAGGTTGTTGATTTTCCCGATCCGGTAGGTCCGGCAACAATACTCATTCCAACCGGTACGGCGCGCAATCGGTAAAATAAATCTTCTTCATATTGTCCAAATCCTAATGATGATAAATCACCGGAACCATCAGGGTTATCATCAGCATATAGCAAACGCATAACCAAATATTGCGAACCGAAAGCAATCGGGTTAAATTGTAAACGAATTGCCAACACATTATGCGGCAACATTAACTTACCTTTTGATCCGCGCAATGGTGTAGAACCTAATTTTTGAGCACCTTGGAATTCATTTTGCGCATAGTTTGAATCGGAAATATCGGCTGAAGCAAAAGCCGCGCGCACAAATGATTCCCCCCATTCTTTGCCATATTCCATCTCAACTTTCATCATACCGTTTACACGGAATAAAATCTGTGAACTATCAGCTACAACAACATGCACATCCGAAACTTTTTGTGCTGCGGCTTGAGCAATAATATTGACAAAGTCGCGTTGCATTTGTAATTGATCTACACCACCATCGTCAGCTACTTCGGTGGCAATTTGTGCACGTTCACCAATAGAATATATAGCATTAATTTCATTTTGTGAAACATATATAGGCTTTGATATTGGAAGTTTTTTTCGCCGCACTAATACTTCAAAGCTTAAAACTCTACCATCAAACTTATGAGTTTCGCCAACCAGAAAACGCCCATCGGAAAATAAAGCCAATAAGCGACGTGTATCATCATTTATCGCTAAGGCCATACCCGGCAAAGTCAATAATTTATTGCCATTGGCAAAATATTTTTCTGTAATTGATAACTGTTCTTTCGAAACGTTATCTTCTTTTTTTTCGGCACCACCAACCGCAGCATTATCCGAAATTTCAGAAGATGCTGTCTCGGTATCTTGTGATTGACTTTCTTCTGCTGCCATAACCTTTAAGCTTCCGTTTTCGCGATTTTAGCTACTTGTCAACCTTATCAACCTCAAAAGCGTCAATTTCTTGAGGTAGAATGCCACCGGCCGAGAAATAAATATAATCTCGTTTAAAATTCTTGTCAGCAGCAACATAAGTTGAGGTTATGTCGCTTACCACATGACCGGATTGCAAAGCTGTGCCTTTCTTAACATAGAAACTCAAACCATTACGATTTATCAATTTTGCAACTAATTCTCCGCCTTGACCTCTGATCTCGGTAATAGCATATAAATGTGACAATGGTGAGGTTATATCCCCAATAGCTGAGAAGTTACTTCCTCCATCACCAACAGCTCCCGGTCCGGCATTAACAAAATTGTTGGCATTAGCGGCTTCTTCGACTTGTTTTTCAAGCGATACTACGCGATTACGCAAAATATCAATTTGTGAATTTAAATTTTTAACCTCATTTTTGTGTTCATTAATGCGTTCCAAATAAGCTTTTTGCGCATTTTTAGCTGCACCTTTTAACGCAATTAACTTATTTTTATGATCAATACTCAAACGTCTCCTGCTCTCGCGTAATTCATTAATATTTTTATGCAACATCTCATCATGAGCAATACGTTTTTGATATTCCTCCAACATCTGATTTTTGTATGCCTTCAAAACTCTTTCTTGACGCAACTTTTCGAATTGAATATCCAATTCACGCAAACGCATCTCTTCTTCTCTTTTTTTGCGCTCTTCTTCCTGAATTTTTTCCAGCTGTTTTTGTTTTAATTCTTCCTCACGTAATCTTTCCTGTTCAGCAGCTTGTCGCCGTTGGCTCTTTACTGCTTCAATTTCGTTTTGCAATTTTTCGCGACGCAACTCCATATTTAACAAAGTGGTACTGCGCTCAATATCTGACATTTTTGAGAACATATCATCTGTAATGGTTTTATTAGCATCCGTATTTGATTCTATCAAATTATCAACCTTCTGCTCAATTTTGTTGACACTATTTTCCGCTTGAACTGCAACCGGACTGTCAACAACATCATCTTCAATAATCGGCAAATCGTCTGAAGATTTAGCTGCAACCCCACTTTCAACTACATTTGCATTATTACTATCTTCTGATGCTACGGTTGAATCTTTTTTCTCTGAAGTGCTTACCTCTCCATTGTTATTAGGAGCTTTAACCGCCTCACTTGGAAAATCTTTAGTTGTTTCCAAATCATCATCAAACATAGCATCTTCTGACAGCGAAACCACACCTTGGGCCAAAGCTGCCTTTGAAACAGATACAAGCAAGCATGAAACCATAAGCAAAGCGATATTTTTCATTTTATAAGACATAAATAGCTCCTTCATAATGCCATACCCCACTATTTTGGGTGTATGTAATAAGATTAATCTCAATACCTGAATATTTTGTTAACAAATCAATCCATGTTGTGGGATCGTGAGGCGAATTTAAACTAAATACTAATTTAGCAAAGACAGTCGGTGGCACATTTGGTTGATTAGAAGGCACCGAAGTGCTACCGTTAACCAAAGAAATAGGTAAATTCATTGTCTGGAATTCGTTGTTAATTATATTGCGCAGCTCTGTCATATTATAAGCTGGAGGCGATTCTAAAATATCTAATTTAGGTAGATTCAATGAGCCGCTCATAGCATTACCCGATGGATCAAAGCTATAAGATGTTAATTTTATAGGTGACCTTTCAAGCGCATCTTTAGCAACCGACAAGAACCCCAGTTCGCGTGTCCACGACGTCGACACCGATACACCATTACATGCGATTACCCCAATTCTCCATCCGGGAGGAGTAACCGCAGTTATTTGCTTAACCCCATTAAAACAATTTTGCATAAATTCTTTAGGATCAGCCAAACGCTCCCAAGGTTTGGGCACCGGTTTAACCTCAACCTGCTGTTCAATTATGGGTTTAGGTCTTATTGGTACAACTACAGGTTTTTTTACCGGAGTAAATAATAGCTTATCTATCAAACTTGAAATTAACCAACCGCCTATAACCAAAGAAAGTACAACAATCAATAATAGTTTGGTGCCGCGTAATCCTTTGATTTTTTGTAACTTGGCTTTAGCTCCTCGTTGCAGCAACTCAGCTAGGTTTACTTCCTGAGTTTCTTCAATGTTCCATTCTGCCGGAGCAATTTTCATTCCCCAATCCGGAACGGCCAACATCGACATAAACTGGCTTTTAGCCTCATCTTCAGACAGAAACAGCATATCTCCGTCCGACAAAATAATATCGTTGCGCACGCAAACATACCACCATCCGCCATTAGTTTTGAATACGCCGACGAATGACGATAAATTATCCATAGCGGTAGTCAATGAGCAGGCCGCAGCATACTGCCCGCTTTTATACCCCTCTTGCGATACGCAAATACCGAATTGCGGGGCACGTCCGCTTTTAATGCAGAACAAATCAGCTCCGTCCAAAACTGTATTGGAACTCTCTTCAATTTCCTGCATAGGATCATTGGGGTTTTGCAGTGGTTGCCAGAACAAACTGGTGGCATAAGTTGTGCCGCCAACCGTTATCGAGGTGCCCCACGAACGTTGACCGCCATCTTCTGCATCACTATCAAATTCACTACCTTCAATCACTTATCAAATCCCCCGATACGAACCTAATTCATTGACATCCTCGTTTCCGGTAACAAGGGTGTCTCTAAAATAACCGGTGTTAGGATAATAACTAATACACTGCGATCTTTTTCAGCTACGGCTGTGCCTCCGAACAGCGAATTTTCTGCCGATCCTACGCCGGTTTTGTTAGCTGAAGAGCTAACTTTTTCATAGCCGGTCAAAATCAGCGATTCGCCGGAAGTCATGGTTACTTCTTGTGAAAATGCGCGTGACTCGACCTTTGGGTTTTGAATGAATTGTCCATCAGTGCTCCCTTCATAGTAAACTTTTTCCAAGTCAAGCAAATCAGACAATGTCATATTAAACATCAGTAACATCCGACCGTGTTCCAATATACGCGGCAATACATTCATTGTAAAACCTGTTTCTATCTCATCTGTAGTAACCGAGATATCATAGCTTCCGGTAGTGCCGCCATTAGTGGTCTTGGTCATCTCCGAAATGTAGTTTTGCCGCGAGGTAACTTGAATAGGTGCCGGTTTATTGTTCAGAGTTGTTACCGTTCCACTGGTTACCAAACTGGTGCGGTTTTTTGTGGAAATTGCTTTAATTATAGCATCAGCAGACCAGTTGCTTTTAACCAGATGTCCGGTTAATAAACCACCGGCAGAAGTATCTCCCAATCCTACACCGCTAAAAACCAACTGTAAGTCATTTTTGTTTAATTCACCGGCCAAGTTTAATCCGTAGTCGTCCGTATCATTCAAAGAAACCTGCAAAATCTTAACGGAAATAGCTACTTGACGAGCCAATCGTTCGTTTTGCTCATTTATGAATTTTGCTACCAATTTAATATCATCCGGAGTTGCGGTAATGGTAATTGTGCCATCCGCAGGCGAAACCGTGAGCTGAGCACCGCTTGAAATCATCGATTTAATTGTTGTTTCAAACTTGCTCCACAATTCAACCTCTACCGAAGATGACATGCTTATCGAGGCGTTGCCGCCCGAACCTGACGACGATCCGCCTAAACTTGAGCTCATTGTCGGCTTAGACGGCAGGGAATAAACCACAAAGCTCTTAGTTATGAATTTATAAAAGTAAATATCTTTATTTTCATATTTCCACCAAACACCAAAACGTGATGAAACTTCATCCAAAAAACCGCTCAGAGGCCCTTGATATGATACAATCATTGTATCCGGCGATGCCCAATCATTGGTTGTTATAGTGTTGTCAGTCGGTTTATTGCTTTCACCTTTTGAGCGAATTGTTTCTTCAATATCCGAAGCATATCTTACACCCAGCGAGGTTGTGCGATTCAGCATATCGCCGATTTCATACAAAGTAATCGGACGATTTGAAACTAAGGTAACACCGTCTTTGCTTTCCAAATAAGCCGGCAATGCCTCACCTTCGTGTTCAATCAAACTTTTATTACCCAACCATATATCGTCATTAACCTTAATTAAGTCTTGATTGGCAACCGGAGTAGGGACACGCGAATCATCGCGTAATTTAGTGGCAGTCTTGACGTCACGATCAATACTGTCGTCCAAAGTTGTTGAAATCGAGCAAGATGCCGCCAATAACGCAACAGCCGCACATCCGATTATTTTTTTTGCTTTTTTAGTTATAAGCATTCTCATCCTCCTTGGTTTCAACTACCAAAACGCGATTTCCTTTATAAAATGTTGCTAATGGAGCAGGTCTTGCTCTGGCAAAACTTCTAATCAGTGCTGATGCCACATCGGCAAATTTACCACGGAACATAGCACCTGCCGCTAAAGTATAGTTTCGATTCGAATCCCATACCAATCGCCATCCGGCACGTTCACACCATTCAGTCAACAAACCTCGTAAGGTGTTACCCTCTTCAGCCAACCAGTCTTCTGTGGCTTCATCACCACTGTCAATTCCGCTGTCGCTGACATTGTCGGATTGGGCATCTTCCAACGCACTGTTTACCGCACTTTCATAATCTGACACCTCCTCATCAATCGTAGGAGGTATAGATGCACTGATATTATTTCCGGCTCCGGCTTGGGTGTAGTATTGGTCACGAGGTGTTCTCTCGCCAAATGCACGATACTCTGTTGCAGTATGACGATAATCAACAAATTGTTCTTCTTCATCAGGAGATACTATAATCGGCTTTACCGGTTCTTCTTGAGCGCAAGGAACACCAACCGCAACCTGCGCCGTTTCGACATCATCACGGTAGATAACCTCCTCTTCGGTGGTATTATCATTGCCCCACCAAGTATATTGTCCGCTGCATCCGGTTAAACCGAACAGGGCTAAAACGGATAAGCCGCATAATCTTTTTAACTCCATATTAGCAATCCTCTGTGTGTATCTTATTTTTACCATAATACTCTTCCATTTTACATTTGAAAAATAAATAATCAAGCGCTCTCAGTAAGTTATTACCATTGTATGTAACTTTGTTGTGTTTTTTTTGTTTTAGGCAAATTTTTGTTATCTGTTGCATCAAAATTGACCATTCGCAAAATAAAACTGTTAGGTTCACGAGTAGTATAAACAACATTGATTTTTGAGTATTCAACGCCTTTGTTTGTTAAAATATTATATAGTAAATTCAATCGTCGCTTTTGCAAAGCGCTTGGGCGAGATCCGTCAACCCTTACCTCAAGATAAGTATTTTCGTCCTGAGCGGCCTTGGTTGCAAAGGCTTGAACCCAACGTAACGTTTGCCCTGATATTTCTGCTCGATTAACCTGAAAAGCCATTCTGATTTCTCGAGGAACAATCAATGTCTTGCTTCCTGATGTCGCTGCAGATATTCCCGACTGCAATTTAGATTTGATTTTGCTTGCCGATTTGCTTATATCGTCCTTAATCTCTTGGCCTTTACTCGATAATAAAGACTTCAGCGACGAAAATATTCCTTTATTTTCTTTCTCTGATGTTTCTGTTTTGGGCTCCATGTCAATATCGTCATCATCAATTTTGGTTAACAATTTTGGTTTTTCTTTTTCCTTGTCAACTTTTAATGATAAAGCATTCATGGCTCTTTCTTTTTTAGCATCATCAGAATCATCGGGATAAGCCAACTTTGGCATCAAATCTTCATTATCTGCCAATTTTTCCGGTAAGGGAATAATCAAATTTTTCACGGTTTCCGAAGCTAAATTCATTCCGTCTTTAGGCTCGTGAACATTCAAGGCTTCGGTAATTTGTTTGTCCTCAACCGTTCCCAAATTTTTGTTGGCAAAATTGTTTTTGGAAGCGCCATTACTCCTGGCCACCAGCCATGGATTATCTCTTGGCGGCATATCCTCTTGTGTTTCATGGGATTTTTGAGTTGTGGCAGCATCCTTTACCATGCTTTCGATTGGCACATCACTTATCTTCATTGCTACGTGATTCAGGTCGTCAGGATTGCCATTCACGATATTGGCTGAAGATTGAGCTGAGCCATCATACACCAAAGGAATGGGAATATCATCAGCTTTAGCTGTCTGCACAGCCTTTCCTTTGGCTTTGTCATCATTAAGGTCGCCGCTTGGTTCGGCATATACTACTGCCTTATTACTCAGTTTATCGTCATTATAAGGCTGATGTTCGGCTGATGGTGATTTTGCCGGTTCATAGACAACTTTTTGAGTTATTTCCGGCTGAAGTAAAGGTTTTTCTTGTGAATAAACCACATCTGCCAAAAATATCTTTTGATCTTCATCTTCATCAGTTGCTTCTGCCACATCATCAGATTGGAACGGAACATCCGAACTATCCCAGTCATCGGCAACAATAATGCTGTCATCAGTAGTTTCAATGTCGTCTTTGGTCTGAACTTGAGGGGTATCAGGAATGTCATCTAATTTGCTTAAATCAATTTTTTTAATTGGATACACATTAGGTTTGGCATCTTTTACAAAAAGAGAGACATTTTTACTGCTGATTTTTAGAGGGGGAGTGGGGTCACTCATTGAGCGCAACAATGCCTTGTTAGCCACCGACATAGCAAACAATGACACTGAAAAACTGCATAAAAAAACTTTGAATGCTGTTTTTTGCATAAATTTACCCCTCAAAATGTTGATAAATCAAAATGCGACTCTTGGCAAGAGTCGCAAAAAACAATCCCCAGATTTATAATTTTTTGCAGATTACAAAAAAATGTAACACTTTTTAAGTAATTTGTGTGTTATAATAAAGCCATAAGTTTTGTAAATAGTGTAATGGACTGTTGTAATGCCCAAAATAATACCGAATATAACGCAATTTTTTGCCTTAATGATATCAATTGTCTTTTGGGCGCCGTCAGTCTATGCCTCTAGTCTCGATAATATAACATCTCAAAGTATGGAAGAGTTTGTTCGGGAGCGCCAAATCGAAGGATTGAATCTGAATGAACTGGATGATAAGGTTTATTGTGGTAGCAAAAATACCAAGTGCAATCGCCGAACCGAAATTTGTCTGCGTTGTGATTTTATTAGCAAAGGCGGTGTTTTAACCTTAGGAAGTCAGGCAAATAGCTCGCAAGGTAAATGCTTCAATAAACCGGCAAATAAAAATCCGGAAACGTTAAATAATGCAGAATTACACCAATTACCGGGTAATTGGTGTCAAGAAGTTAATACAGCATCTGCTGTAGGAGCCGTAGGACGAGTGGTGGTTGGCAGTAGTAATATCCATCTCTCTTATGAAAGAAATGGCTTTATAGCAGCTGACAGTGTCAGAATAGGTTTGTTTGTCAGAATCAACCTCAATAGAGAAACATTTTGCAGCCAGACTGACGGAACATGTTATCGACTTATCTATGACGCCGATAATGAAGCATCATTGGCTTACAATGGGAAAGGAGCCACCAGAGGCTGCGAAGTATTGCCGATTAAAATAAATAATATGAAAAATTGTTTTTTCTGTCCTTTAGCAAGAGTTGTATTTGACAGTGCTAACGCCATAACCAAATTATCTTTTGAAAATTTCAGCGGTCCGCTTAAAAATGTTTTGGTTGTTGCTTTTGCAATATGGTTGGTTTATACCTCTTTACAATTGGTGTTTACTTTTACCAAACAAAATGGCAGTAAATACATCACCGGCATTATCGTTCAAGCCGGAAAATTCTTGTTTGCTTATTTTTTACTTTTCAGTATCAGTAATTATTCCGAGATTTTTCACTATTTTATCAGTCCGATTCTGGAAGCCGGTATCAATATGGCCGACAGCATCAAAGCGGCTGGAGGATTAACTAGTGATTATCAAACTTCATCGGCCGGTGTTGAGCATATGTATTTTGACAGCGGTAATCTTTATGAGAAAATCGAGGGATTTTTAGCTCAAGTCCAAAGCCAACTTGCCGCAATGCAAGCCATAGGCAGCTCACTGTTTTGCGTCGGTGGACATCAGTTGATGGTTTTAAATCCTCTTCATATACTGAAGAATATCGGTTTAGGATTGGAAATGATGGGGTTGGGGTTGATTTTGTTTATTTTTTCCCTGATTTTGACCGTATCATTTGCTTTTTACTTCATTGATGCTTTATTGCAGTTGGCAATTTTAGGCGCAATGTTGCCCTTAATGATTGCCGGTTGGCCATTTAAAATGACTGCAGGCTACTCACAGAGCGGATTGCAAATGTTGCTTAATACCTTTTTCAATATATTCTTTGTCGGTTTCGTTATAAGTGTTGAACTTAATTTGATAGATTCCGCTATTACAGAAATGAATAATCTTAAAATGGGAGATGAGGCAAATCCCAATGAAATGGGTTTAGGTGGATTATTTACGGCAATAAATAGCCAAGATAGCGAAAAACTCGAAAAAATTGTTGGTATTGGCGCCGGTGGATTTTTGCTGTTAATATTCGCCAGTATTTTTGGATTCAAATTTGTTAAGGAAGTACCTAAGCTATGCGATAAGTTGGCAGGCGGTGCTAATATGGGATTAGCAACCAAAGTTGGCACAATGGGGGCATCTGCCGCTACCGGACTTGCTAAAACCGCGACTAAACCGGCAAGAGAAATGGCGACCGACAAATATCATGAAAAAGGCGGATTACTCGGAACAACCGGTCGCATTATGCAGGT